>FRDC01002994.1_pt1 | contig 42705 bp, 32 predicted proteins | sample 1106171 | NCBI WGS metagenome assembly FRDC01 (sample SAMEA3930566, study PRJEB13176) | freshwater metagenome | biome: Drinking water system; feature: drinking water; material: water | place: Singapore | collected 2014-12-20 | reverse complement strand
AATTATCTTTTCCAGCTTTATCAAATCTTTTGTGTCTGTCTTTCTTTATCTCTAGTTCATTCTGTTTTTGCTCATTCTGTTTTCTATTTAAGTCTGATTGAAGTTGATTTTCATAAGCTATTGATGCGTTAATTGCCTTTTGCTCGTCTATTGTATTACCATTTTTTTTAGCTTCTTTTTCATTTCTAAGTGCAATACCTTTATTAATTAGCTCCATATCTGGAGAACTTGAGTTACTTCCAGTTCCTATTCCATGAATTCTATTCAACTCATTTTGAATTTCTTCGATAGACTTAGATTGTGATTGAGTTTTAGCACCTGTGCTATTATCAGAATATGTTGGAATTGATTTTGCCTGACGTGCAAGAGAAGACCAACTTAACTCACCGCTTGCTTTGCTTTCGCTGAAACTTTTACAGAGACTTTCTCCTTGTTCATTATAAGTTAAGCAGACATAAAATGTCTTTCCACCACCGCACGCAGGGGCGGTAATGCCTGAAGGGGAGGGGCATGCATAAGAAGTGGAACCACCACAGCTTTCATTATTGCAAACTACAGTGAAACCATCTGCAAAGGTGTTAATGGAGCATATGATGCATGTTTGCGTCAGAAAAAATAAAAATAGGAAAAATTTATTTAAACTCATGAATTCCATCCCCCAAAACAGCACGGAGTAAAAAGCGTGTATCCCCTCTGAATCCCACTAATTTCCGACTGTTATTCTCTTCTAATAGTATCGGTTTTTTAACTAAAATAGTCAACAAATGCCCCCCATAAAAATGAAAACACATTTAATATCATATAGATATATGAAATCCTTAATATCGGCCCTTCGCTATATTCGTTCTTATGGCTCCCATAAATAATGCGTCACAAAAATCTAACAAAAGCTGAAACTCGCCTAAACGCCACTCTTGATCAACTTCCCCCCCTGTGGCACTCAAGCCCTATGGCAGTCGCACCTAAATACGGCGAATATGAAGAAAACAAATTCTGGTTCAAACGTAAGTTGACCAGTCTGACGATAGGGATTACCGCACAAGCCGCAGACGAAATCGGCGATGTCCAAAGCGTTGATTTTCCAGAAGAAGGGGCGGATCTGGCAAAAGGCGAAGTCGTCGCCACAGTTGAAGGAACTCATGGTACACTTGAAGTTACAACTCCTGCTTCAGGAATTGTAGAAACCTTAAACGAGACTCTCAAGGAAGAGCCTCAAATTGTATCCGAGGACCCTAGTGAAGAAGGATGGCTCGTCAAACTCGAAATCCAAGATAAGTCAGAGCTCAAAGAATACGGCGGCGATTGATTTTGATTTCAACACTGTAGGCCATCAAGCTCCCATCAGTCTGACCCCTCAAGACGAATCTCTTTTTAAAACCTTTCAATCCAACTTACTCTCTCTGATCTCACACGAACTAAGAACTCCTCTCATGGGGATTCAAAACGCTCTTTCAATGCTTTCTGAACTCCAAACTCAGTCCGAAACACAGCCCGAGTTGATCAAAATGGCTCAACAAAACGCAAGAAGATTGTTGAACACTTTGACGTCACTACTGGATCTTGCGGCAATAGAAAGCGGTACTTTTCATGCAAAATTAAGAGAAGTCGACCTGCATCGCTTGGTTCACGCAAGCGTCAAAGCTCAGGATCTTAAAACACAAGATATCCATGTTGATATCCGCCAGAAAAACGCTGCAGCGATTTTAGGAGATCCGCAAAAAATCAGTCGAGCGTTTGATCTTTGCCTTCAAGGAATACTTCTCAGAATAGAGCCCTCTTCAACTATAAATATAGGTATCGACGCCCACCAAATGATTTGCACTTTTCAGCTTGCTACAAATGCAGAGCAAACATGGGATTCTATCTGGTCTCAAGCGTTGATGGGATTCGAGGGAGGGGTCGCAGCTCCTGGTTCTGCTTTTGCTGGGGTACTTCAATCAGAACAAGCCTTCTTGAGTAGGATGGAAGAAGGCTTGGGAAGCGAATGGATTCTAATTCATGAAATCATGAAGCTTCATGAGAGTAAATTCTCGGCTCAGCGTAAAGGCAGAGAAGTGAGTATTCATTTTCAATTTAAAACCCTTTCGTCTGAAGAAGCAGTGCGAGCCGTTTTACTTGCTCGATCTTTCGAAGTGACTACCGCAGTAGGGTCTCTTGGGTTTGTTCTCATCCAAGCTGAAAAAAACACCTCACTTCCAGAGTTTAGGGAGAGGATTAAAGCTAACCTTTTCCGAGCCTCAGATGCTATCTACCTACTTCCCAATACGCACGAACTAGCTATGGTTCTAGATGACTGCAAACAGGAATCTATTCCACTGCTTTTAAAAAGGATTGAAAAAGCTCTAGGCACTCAACTTCACTATGGATTTGCCCATTGCCCAACCGATGGTCTAGATCCTGGGCAACTCATGGATTTTGCTCGCCAACGCCTCAGATAATGCGGTATATAAGGTTGCACCCAAGAAGGTTGCAACATGCATCAAAAATACTTTATTAAAACGTTTGGCTGTCAGATGAACGTAGCAGACTCTGACCGTATGGCTGCTCTTTTATCTGAGCAAGGAATGCAACCCACAGACTCGCCTCAGGATGCCAACGTTATTCTTATTAATGGATGCACCGTTCGTGAAAAAGCTGTGCATAAAGCAGTCTCCGCCTTAGGTGAGTTGCAATTTCTAAAAAACAAAACTCAAAATGCTCCACTGATCGGCATAGGAGGTTGTGTGGGGCAACTCGAAAAAAATAAACTTTTTAAACGCGCACCTTATCTCGACTTTGTTTTTGGCACAGATACGATTGATCAACTTCCTGAAATTCTCTATCGTGTAAAAAATGGTGAGCGCCACATCGTCTATGCTGACTTTGATCAGTCAGAAAACTATTCTACCGAAACTAAAATCGTAGCAGCCAAGTCTCAAGCCTATGTCAATATTATGAAGGGTTGCGATAAGTATTGTACGTATTGCATCGTCCCTTACACACGAGGTAAGGAAAAATCTCGAACGATTGATGAAGTCGTTTTTGACATTGCAAGGCTTGCAGCTTCCGGAGTGACAGAGGTGACTCTCTTAGGTCAGAACGTCAACTCTTTTGGTAAGGGTAATCCCAATACAAAACAGCGTGAGCCTCTTGAACTTCACAATATTATCGGCAAAGTGGGTCCTGATGCAGGAGAGGAAAATTTTCCACAACTTTTGAGAGCCATTGATCAGGATGAGCGATGTGCGCCCATCAAGCGCATTCGTTTTACCTCCAGTCATCCTCTAGATTTTAGCGACGAACTGATTGATTGTTATGCTCCAGTTGAAAAGGGTGGTGTAGCAAAGCTTGCAGCTCATCTTCATCTTCCTGTTCAAAGCGGATCGAACGCTGTTTTACAAAAAATGGGACGACACCATAAAATCGAAGGCTACATCGCTCAGATGGATCGCCTAAGAGAGATTAATCCTGAAGTGGGGCTTTCAACGGATTTGATTGTTGGATTTCCAACAGAAACAGACGAAGATTTTGAGCAAACTATTCAGCTCTTAGACCGTGTTCAGTACGATAACATCTATGCATTTGCATACTCTCCTCGTCCAGGAACCCGTGCAGCAAAAATGCCTGACAATGTCCCTGCAAAAATAAAGAATGAGAGATTGAACCGACTTTTAAAGCATCAACTTCAGATTGCAGAAAAAAGATATCAATCTCGGGTCGGAAAAGTGATGGAGATTTTAGTAGAAGGCCAGGCTAAGAATCAAAATTTAAAAAAAGATGATTCTGATTCACAAGTTTGGACAGGACGTACCACCTGCAATCGTGTAGTTAATTTTATCTCGCCTTCTAAGCGCAATTTTGTAGGAAAATATCTTCAAACTAAAATTACAAAAGCCACGAGCCTCTCTCTTCAAGGAGAAATTCATCTATGATCTTACCTCATAAAAATCGTTGGCCAGAAATTCATGAAACTGCTTTTGTCGCACCTTCAGCAGATATTATCGGAGATGTGGTGATTGGAAGCCATTCTAGTGTGTGGTTTCAATGTGTTGTTCGTGGCGACGTGAACACGATTCGCATTGGACATCGTACAAATATTCAAGATGGCTCTGTTTTACATGTGACTCGGAAAAAAGCCCCTTTAGTGATCGGAGATGAAGTGACTATTGGTCATCGCACGATGATTCACGGTTGCACGATTGGGAATCGAGTTTTAGTAGGGATGAGTGCTACGATCTTGGATCATGCTGAAATTGGCGAAGAATGCATGATTGGAGCAGGGGCGCTAGTTACTCAGGGGATGAAAGTTCCACCTCGAAGCTTAGTGGTTGGAGTTCCGGGTAAAATCGCTCGAGCACTTAAGCCCGAAGAAGTAGCTTTTCTTGCTAAAAGTGCAGAAAATTACGTAGGCGACCTTGTCGAGTACAAGTCTCATGTCCCCAGTCCTAAAAAACATGGCCAATGGCAGGATGATCTTGAAGAATTAGACGATGTAACGGGAGACATCAACAACACAGGAGAAGATCGATGAAAATTTTAGAAGAAGCTTTGACATACGACGATGTGTTGCTCCTACCTGGTTACTCCAATGTATTACCCTCACAGGTTCAGTTGAGTACGCAGCTGACTAAAAAAATTAAACTTAATATTCCTCTCATCTCAGCAGCTATGGATACTGTGACTGAAAGCAAAGCAGCAATCATTATGGCGCAAGAAGGAGGGCTAGGTGTAATTCATAAAAATCTGTCTATTCGAGATCAGGCTTTTGAAGTTGAAAAAGTCAAAAAAAGCGAGTGGGGGATGATTTTAGATCCCGTGACTATTCAGCCTCAAGAAAAAATAGAAAAAGCTCTCGAGCTCATGAAGATTTATAAAATTTCTGGTATCCCAGTGACGGAGAAGACATCTACAGGGAGTAAATTGGTAGGAATTATCACCAATCGTGATTTGAGATTTGAAGAAGATCTTTCACAGCTTGTTGAAAAACGAATGACTAAGATGCCGCTCGTGACTGTTCCAGAAGGAACAACACTTGATCAGGCTAAAAAAATTCTTAAAGAAAATCGAGTTGAAAAACTTCCTGTTGTAGATTCCAAAAACATACTGAAAGGTTTAATCACCATCAAAGATATTCAAAAGCAAAAGGCCTTCCCGATTGCTAATAAAGATAGCTATGGACGTTTGGTTGTAGGAGCCGCTGTTGGCGTGGGAGCTGAAAGTGTTGAAAGGGCTTCATCCCTGGTAGAAGCGGGCGTGGATGTTCTTTTTGTCGATAGCGCTCATGGACATTCTCAGGCAGTATTAGACGCTGTCAAAAGCCTTAAGAAGAAGGTGGGATCTAAGGCTGAAGTAGTGGGGGGGAATGTTGCTACTTATGAAGGAACATTAGCTCTCATTGAAGCAGGTGCAGACGCTGTTAAAGTAGGGATTGGCCCAGGATCAATTTGTACGACTCGAGTCGTAGCAGGGATTGGTGTTCCTCAACTTTTTGCTGTCTCTAATGCTGCACGTGCAGCAAAAGAAAAACAGATTCCTATTATTGCAGATGGTGGAATTAAATACAGCGGAGACATCGTGAAGGCTCTAGCAGCAGGAGCTCAGTCCATTATGGTCGGTTCTCTTTTTGCTGGAACAGATGAAGCCCCAGGTGAAATGATCCTTTATCAAGGGCGTTCCTATAAAACCTATCGTGGGATGGGAAGTCTTGGAGCAATGGCTCAAGCGCAAGGTTCTAAGGACCGTTACTTTCAGAGCGAAGTCGATGAGGTGGGTAAACTTGTTCCAGAAGGGATCGAAGGGCGTGTGCCATACCGAGGGAGTCTTTCATTTAATGTTCATCAATTGCTTGGAGGCTTAAGAGCAGGGATGGGTTATTGTGGAGCGGTCGATGTTTCTCGGCTTCAGGAAACTGCAAAATTTGTGAGAATCACTAATAGTGGATTAGTTGAAAGCCATCCTCACAATATTGATATTACCAAAGAAGCTCCAAACTACCGTTTGGAAAGTCACTAAGATGGTCGTACAGTCTCACCATACAGTTGTAGTATTAGATTATGGTTCTCAGTACACGCGTCTGATTACGCGGAGAATTCGTGAATTAGGAATTTTTTCCGTCATTCTACCTGCAGACACTACGATGGAAAAAATTTTACAATATGATCCTCATGCAATTATTTTGTCGGGGGGACCTTCTTCTGTTTATGAATCAGGTGCACCACAGCTTCCTAAAGGATTTAAAGAGAAACAAGACCAGACACGTATTCCAATTTTAGGAATATGTTATGGGTTACAACTCTTGGTTCAAGAATTTGGCGGAAAGATTCAAGGAGCCAAAGTTCGTGAATATGGGAGGATGGACGTAAAAATTGAAAAGGGAAGTTCGCTTTTTCCTCAGGCCATGGGGGATCACTTTCAAGCTTGGATGAGTCACGGAGACGCAACAACAGAAATTCCAAAAGGTTTCAAACTTTCAGCTGTTAGTGATTCTGGGGCGGTAGCAGGAATAGAGAATCCAGAAAAAAATATTTATGGGATTCAATTTCATCCAGAAGTTTCACATACAGAACATGGTAAAGAATTTTTAAAACATTTTCTCATTTCTCAAGCTAAAATTTCTTTGGATTGGAATATGGGTTCTGTCATGGATGAACAGATTGAAAAAATTAGAAACCAAGTTAAAAAAGATGAGCATGTGCTTTGTGGTTTGTCAGGCGGGGTAGACTCTACTGTGGCAGCAGTTTTAGTCCATCAAGCTATTGGCGATCGACTTCATTGTGTTTTTGTAGATCATGGGCTTCTTCGCTATAAAGAGCAAGAACGAGTCATGGAAATGTTTAAAGAGAGGTTACACCTTCCTGTTCATTGTGTGGATGATGGCAAGAAGTTTCTAAAAAAATTAGAAGGTGTAGTAGATCCAGAACAAAAGAGAAAAATAATCGGCACGGAGTTTATACAGAGTTTCGAAGGGTTTGCTCAGGATTTAAAAAATAAAATCGGAGTTCTTCCTAAATATTTAGTACAAGGAACGCTTTATCCAGATGTTATTGAGTCAAGTGTTGGACATGCTACAGCAGCAACAATTAAAACTCATCACAATGTAGGCGGATTACCTAAAGATCTAAGATTTCAGTTAATTGAGCCTTTGCGTGATCTTTTTAAAGACGAAGTGAGAGAGTTGGGGAGAAAGATGAAAATCCCTGAAGACTTTCTCATGCGGCACCCATTTCCAGGTCCAGGACTTGCTGTGAGAATTATCGGTGAAATTACTCCTTCTAGAATTGAAATGCTTCAACACGCAGATGAGATTTTTATTCACTCTTTAAAGGAGTCAGGACTTTACAATCAAATTTGGCAAGCTTTTGCAGTGTTTTTGCCAATTAAATCAGTCGGAGTGCAGGGCGATGGGCGAACTCACGATCATGTGATTGCACTACGAGCGGTTACTTCTACGGATGGAATGACGGCAGATTGGTTTGCATTTGAGCCTAAGTTTTTAGCGAAAGTTTCGAATCGGATTTGCAACGAAGTAAAGGGCGTTAATCGAGTCGTGTACGATATTTCGTCCAAACCTCCTGCAACAATTGAGTGGGAGTAGCAGGGTTTTTAGATTTAATGCCCAGTTTTTTAACACATCTTAAAACATCAAAAGCAACCAGGAGTTGATAGTCAGGCACAAGAATTTCCGATTCCTTTTCAAAAATCTTTTCCGCAAGTCCTTCAGCCTTTAGGCATTCTTGGATTGCGTTGACTTGAGTCTGAGATGAGTCAGAGCGAAACCATTTGACTGAATGGGGGTTGGGAAGGTGATTGAGGAAGTAGTTTTCTTCACGCATTTTAAATTTTTCAATTTCAGAGGGATGAGGTTTGTCAAAAGTTTCAAAGTCTGGAGTGATTCCATCGATTTGATGAGTGCGATTGCTGGGTAGGTAAATGAGACCTTTTGTAGCCTTAAAAAGAACCTTATTGTCAAATGCCGACCCTAGTTCGTGCTGTATAAATGACTGGTAATTACCTTTACCTTGTGTGCGTTCTCCTACAATAAAGTAGGGGAGGGATTGAGTGTCTGAGTATTCTTGCAATATTCCTGCAATGATTTCCGCTGAGCTTGCTGTCTTGCTATCTGTTAAAATAATGAGAGGCAGATCGGAGGAAAAATAATTCGCTCCAATAGAGCTCGATTTAAAAAATTGGCCCTGGTTCTCTCGAAAAAGATCCAATTCAGTAGGGATCAAGAAATCAACAACACTTTCTACATTTTTAAGAAATCCGCCTACATTTCCTCGAAGATCTAAGATAATTTGTTTAGCCTCTTTTCCATGAATACGGGCTAAAGACATAACGTACTCATTTAAGAAAATCTTTGGATCAAGACGCATTTCATTGATTTTTAGATATCCGATTTTGAAATCCGAAACAGGCTGTGGATCTTGTATGATTCTGGAAGAAACGACCCTTAAGGGGACAGGGGCACGTAGCATTTTGAATAAAAGCTTTTCTTGTTTTCTTAAAACTGTCACTGAGACCTCTGTTCGGGGTAGTCCTCTGAGTGCTTCTATCAATGAATCTAAGTTAAATTTTTCAACTGGATTTTTTTTCCCATTCACAGTGACATCTAAAATAATATCTTTTTCTTGAATTCCTGCTTGAGCAGCAGGCCCGCCTTCTAAAACACTTCGAATGACGTACTTGTTTTTATAGAAGTCAACACTGATTCCTATTCCAACATATTCAGCAAGATTTTTATTATTTCCCATTTGTGCAGTAAGATCTGCGGGGATGTATTCAGTGTGTGGGTCATAAAAACTTCTTGTGTACCCATTGAGTCCCAATCCTGTCACAAAGGATTCATTGTATGAGTCTTTAAAGTATCGCTTAAGCCATTCCAAGATTCCATCAAAGTTGACCTTTTCCGATACCCCTTTTTCTTGTGAACTCATGAGAAATGCATTTTTCCAGTACTCCATGAATTCAGCGCGATCATTTTGTTGAACTTGGTAGGAAGCTAAAAGATGGGCCGGAACTGATATGTTTAAATCCGGGTGCACAATATGTGCTGAACCAAATTTTTTGGAGTAATCAGTGAGAATGAGTTGTTTTTTTACCAGCACATCTTCAGGGAAAATATAGGCAGTGGGTTCAAGTTGGCTGAGGACCGCATTGGTAGCCTCGATGCATGAGTAGAAATGTTTCAGACTTTCGTAGCATTTTTCTGTGGTGTAATAAATTTTTAGATTTTCAAGTTTAAGGCCTGTTGTAGCCCAAGCTTCTACTAAATCAATCGCAGCTTGCGAAGAAGTGCAAAAAAACAAGATCCCCAAACTGATGAATTTTCTAACCCCACACACGCACACGGGTGTACCGAAAATCATGCAGAATGTCAAACTGGTGCGTTAAAAATGTTAGGAAAACCACTCAAAAATCCGATACCTAGATCGTGCTCGTAACCCCTTTTCATTATATTCCACGTAATCGCTTTTTGAAGCGCATGGCAGTGCCAGCGCTCTTTATTTTTATTTTGGGGGTTTTTGGAACAAGTGCAATGGTGAGGCGTCCTGAATGGCGTCCTGCTGGGCTGCAGACTTACCAAAATCTCTTTGATCTTTATGGTGCATTCTTGAGCAGATTCACCGAGGCTTCAAGTAAGTGTGTGAGGGGAACTGTTTTGAGTGACTTTGAAAAGCAGGATTGTAACTACAAGTTGAAACAGCTTTTGATCATGGGGGCAGTGGGAGCTATCCCATGGGGTCTGACAGCAGTTTTTTTAATGTTAGGATTAGATGTATTGGTTGAAGTTTACCGTCGAACACGAAAGAAAATATTGAAGAAAGATATATACGCTCTGGGTCAAGTTTTGAATCGACCAGATCTTGAAGAGGATCGTTGGTGCTGGTTTTTATGCATGCGCGTCATACGGGTGGAAGTTAAAAAAACAAAAGAAAAAATCAACGCCTATATTCCTTTGGATATGGATATTCCACAGCCAGGAACTGAGATGGCATTGTATCAGTTTAAGGGTTTAAAAATATTTTATACGGCGGCTCCCCATACACCTCATATTGCAATTGTTGCAGGTGAAAGAGTGAGTTGACATTTTGTCTTGTGTGTCGGAGTGTGACTCCGAAACATGTTTGTTCATCTACATTTGCATACACAATACAGTCTATTGCAAGGCGCAATTCGAGTTGAAGACCTTTTTGAAAAAGTGAAACAGCTTGGAATGAATGCCGTTGCAATGACCGACATGCACAATCTTTTTGGTGCAATAGATTTTTATCAATCGGCCAAAGAAGCAGGGGTGAAGCCCATTGTTGGTATTGAAATTCGATATGTGAATCATATTGGAGCTCAGCGATCACATCATCTGGTTCTTTTATGTAAAGATTTACAGGGCTATCAAAATCTTTGCCAGATGGTGACTCAGTCCTACACAGAACTTAAAGGAGTTGTGGATCAAGAGACCCTCAGCCGTTTTGGAGACGGACTGATTGTTTTGTCAGGATGCTTAAAGGGTGAGTTAGCTTCTAAAATCTTGCTGGGAGATGAGGAATCAGCGTTAGAATCTCTAAGATGGTTTAAAAAGAGGTTTGGAGAAGATTTTTACCTCGAACTTCAAGACTGTGGATTACCTGAACAAACTCATGTCAATCATGTGCTTTATGAGTGGGGTAAGAAAAATCAAATTCAATGTGTGGCTACCAATGACTGTCATTACCTCGAATCTCATGATTGTGAAGCTCACGAGATCTTACAATGTGTCGAGTATGGCAGGAATTTAGATTTTGATCGACCTGCTAGCTTAGTCCCACCTGAGTTTCACATTAAATCTCCTCAAGAGATGCAAGAGAGGTTTTCTCATTATCCTGGAGCGGTAGAAAACACCTTAGTGATTGCGAATCGTTGTAATTTAGATTTTAAGTTTAAGGATTCCACAGGGAAAAAAATCTATCACCTACCTAAGTTTGTCCCGCATGGAATTTCGACGGAAGTAGCAAGAAAGTTTGATTCCAATTCATACTTCGCTGAACAAGCTCACTTAGGTTTAAAAAAGCGAATGGAGAGCCATGCGTTTCTAAAAAAACGCTCTCAACCCGATTGGTCTGAACTAGAAAAAATCTATTTCCGCCGACTAGAAGATGAAATTCAGATGATTCAGTCCACTGGATTTGCAAGTTACTTTCTTATAGTTGCTGATTTTATCAATTGGGCGAAAAATGAAAAAATTCCTGTTGGCCCAGGGCGAGGATCAGGAGCGGGATCCTTAGTGGCGTATTCTTTAAGGATTACAGACATCGACCCTATACAGTTTAAGCTTCTCTTTGAAAGATTTATCAATCCAGAACGTATTAGCATGCCAGACTTTGACGTCGACTTTTGTCAGGACAGAAGAGGCGAGGTGATTGATTATGTTTCAAAAAGATATGGAGCAGAGAATGTTTGTCAAATTATCACTTTTGGGAAACTTCAAGCTCGCGCAGTAATTAAGGATGTAGGCCGAGTTTTAGGTCTTTCATTTGCTGAGTCAGATAGTATCACCAAACTCTTACCTGAAGAGTTAGACATAACGATTGATAAGGCTATCGAAAAAGAACCTCGTTTAAGAGATAGAATTGAAAATGAACCTAAAGTTGCAAAAATTATTGAGTATGCGCGCAAACTCGAAGGCCTTTATCGTAATGCTGGGATTCATGCCGCTGGTGTTATTATTACTGAAAAGCCCGTAGTGAATTACTGTGCCCTTTTTGTTGGCAAAGATGGGGATCGAGTCACTCAGTTCGATAAAGATTTTTGTGAGACCATCGGACTCATTAAATTTGATTTCTTAGGACTCAAGACTTTAACAGTGATTGATAACGCAATTAAACTCATTGGACCTCAATTTGATCTAGAAAAAATGGACTATGAAGATCCAAAAGTTTTTGCATTGATCAGCTCAGGGGATACAGACGGAGTTTTTCAAGTAGAGAGCTCTGGGATGAAGGATCTTTGCACCCGGATTCAACCCAGTTCATTAGAGGACTTAACTGCAATCAACGCTCTTTATCGTCCTGGTCCTTTAGGATCTGGGATGGTGGATGATTTTATTGATCGTAAGCACGGTAGAAAAGTAACTCAATATGCCGCTCCTGCACTAGAATCCATTTTGAAGGATACTTATGGAGTGATCCTTTATCAAGAGCAAGTCATGCAGACGGCACGAGAGCTAGCCGGTTATAGTTTAGGACAAGCAGATCTTCTCAGAAGAGCCATGGGGAAAAAGAAGCCGGAAGAAATGGCTGAGCACCGTCAGATATTTGTAAAAGGAGCTACAGAAAAAGGTCTGACAGCACATAAGGCAGAATCTATTTTTGATCTCATGGCGAAGTTTGCTGAATATGGATTTAATAAATCCCACTCGGCGGCTTACGGGGTTCTGACTTATCAGACCGCCTACTTGAAAACCTATTATCCCTCGGAATTCATGGCTGCATTGATGACGACCGAAATGGATAATACCGATAAAATTACGAAGTATATTAGTGATGCAAAAGCTCATGATATTGTGATTCTACCTCCCGATGTGAACCGCTCGCAAAGACGCTTTAGTGTGGAAGAGGTGCAAGTGGGGAACAGCGGGAAATCTAAAAAAGGAATTCGTTTTGGATTGGAGGCGATCAAAGGCTGCGGAGGTGTGGCAGTTGATTTGATCATCGAAAAGAGGGAAGAAAAATCCTTTTCAAATGTTTTGGATTTTTGTAGCCGAGTTCCATTACAAAAAGTGAATAAAAAAGTTCTAGAGTCTCTCACTATGGCGGGAGCTTTTGATTCCATTGCAGAAGTGAACCGTGCGACGGTATTTGCTTCACTAGAAAAAATCATGAGTCATGCGAATGATGAACAAGAGGAGCGAGAATTGGGGCAGTCCTCACTTTTTGACGCTTTAGGTTCAGATGAGATTAAGCCGGTAGTCTCTACTGCACATATTTTCTCGCAGCAAGCAGACTGGCCTCAATCCAAGAAATTGACACTAGAAAAGCAAGTTGTGGGATTTTATGTTTCGGGTCATCCGATGGATGCTTGGCAATCAGTTTGCGAAGAATGGCTAGGGTGGAGTACGGAAATTCTGAAAAACTATGCCGAAAGAAAAGCAGCTGAGCCAGTGAAAGAGAAACCTGTTGAAAAAATTGCAGGTCCACCTCATCTTTATCGGGTCTCAAAGCCTGAAATAAAAATAGCAGGGCTGCTCTCAGATGTAAGAGAAATAACCACAAAAAAAGGATCTAAGATGGCCTTTGGTGCGATTGAGGATCTGAAAGGAAAGATAGAACTGATTTATTTTCCAGAGGCTTACGGAAATGTGAGGGAGTTTTTGCAAAAAGCCATGTCTGAAGCCGAGCCTGTTTTATTGCACGGAGAGATTGAGCTTGCTCCAGAAGGGCCAAAGATCTTTGTAAAATCTCTAGAATGGCTGGCCGAAACGCATAAAAATAGAGTCCAAAAAGTGACGCTCAAATTGAGCCCTGAAGATACATCCCCTGCTCAACTCCGAGAGCTTAAGAAAAGTCTTCTTCAGCACCGAGGAAAATGCTCAATTCAGATTGAGTTTATTGATCCTCAGTACAGAGCATCGCTGCCTTTGCCGAGCGATTTAACGGTTGCTGCAACGCCCCAATTTTTCCAGTCAGTTCAGAAAATTTTTGGACGTAATGTGATTTCTTTGAAGTAAAATAGATAAAATGAAGATAGGCACCACAGTTTTATTTGGATTAATGAGTTTATCACTTTGGGCAGCTCCCCAAAGTACAGAGCTTCAACTGAAAAACGCAATTCTCAATGTTCAAAGTCAGTTGGGAAATATTGAACCCTGGCAGAAAAAAGTTTTCATGGATGATGTCTTGCCTCTTTATCAAAGATTTATTCGAGACTATCGTCCTTCCAATAATGGACTTTTGGTAGACGTAGATCGTGAAAGTATTAGGCGCTATATCAAGTATCATCCTGCAAAAACAGATCCTAGAGCTATGATTTTATTAAAAGTGGATCCCTCATGTAAAAAATGTGTTTCAAGCACAGAAGAAGTGCAGGCTTGGATTAAAGATTCAATGGAAAGACGTGAATTTGTTCTTAGTTGGGTGACTCCCAAAGATATTGCTTCAGTAGCGACTCTTGGAAAAGAAGTTGATGAAAAATTGATTTCATATGCGGAATCTAAAAATATTCCTGTCGCTTTGTCTGTGCAAATGAGAACGGCGCCCATTGACAATATCGATACTGCCCACGCGGACGAAGAACATTATCAATTTTCTACTTTTCTTTATATTAAGGATCTCACCAGGTCAGAAGGTCAAATGGATCTTCTGAGTTCAGATAGTTTTAAACTGACAGCTCAAAGATTGCTTGCAGATGCTTTAACAGATGCGGGGACAAAACAAGAAGTTAAAGACCAAATGCAAACAGGACAGGAAGTAGATGAAATTTTAGTAGAAGTGACTGGGATTCGTAGTGTAGCTACGTTTTCAAAGTTAAAAAAATTTATGAGTGAACGTTTTAAAGATGTACCGTCGACTTTAGTTGAACAAAGAAGTGCATCAAAAACTAAGGTTGTTTTTGCGATTTCTTCACAACAAACTTTAGATGTAATTGTGGGTAATCTGAAGGGAGTTTACCAGATGAATCCGCAAAGTCTTTCTTATGTGAGGTCCCACGATCGAACCATTGAGATGGAGATGAAATGAAAAAAACAGGGATTGTTTTATTTTGGGCTTTAATTTTAGTTTCCTGTCAGAGATCAAATCAGTACCGACATGATCAAGATTACATGCGAGATGATATGCCGGCGAGTTATTATCAGAGTGCAAACAAATCTCCATCGGAGAAAGTAGAATCTTTGGGACAACCTAAAAAAAGAGTAGTAGTGCTCGGTTTTTGGAATGATACCCCTGTTAAGCAAACAGACTTGGGTTCGTTTGCAGCTGATGAGTTAAGACGAGGGCTTCATTTGACTCAAAGAATGATTCTCCCTACAGATATTAAAACAGATTTGACGACTTCTGATTTTGTTCATGGAGATAAGGTTAAAGTAGCTCAATTAGTGAGAGAAGGAAGGAAGCTTGGGGTAGGGGTACTGGTCATAGGGCGTGTTACCAAAATAGTGTTTCGTCAACGAGGAGATGATATTGGATTACTCAGGCAGAAGCAGTCTTTGGCAGCAGTCGATGTTGAAGTGAAAATTTTTGATGTGAATAGTGGTCGTGAGATTATGGCAGCCTCCAAGTCAGCAGAGGCTTCAAGCAATGCTATGGTGGCTTTGGAAAGTGGGAGTTTGGAAAGCCAGGAGTTTCGAGCGGAGCTCAGCAAACTTGCTATTCGTAATGGGATGACTTTAGTTGTTCCAGAGGTTGTCAAAGCAGTAGAAAAAATGGCTTGGGAAGGACGTGTAGCTAAAATTGCTGGTGCTAAAGTTTATTTGAACTCAGGTCGTGCGTCAGGTCTAGTAGCAGGGGATATTTTGAAAGTGCTGACGACAGGAGATGATGTGTATGACCCCAGTTCTGGAGCTTTTTTAGGCCGAACAAAAGGACAGCTCAAAGGGACTTTGGAGGTAGTTGATTTCATTGGTCCAGATGCTGCTGTAGCTGAACTTCACACTGGCGGAAATGTTCAAATTGGAGATACAGTGCGCTTGTACTAATGTTACAAGTCACGATCAAAAGACATAGTTTAGAATCTCCTTGGACGTATCAAGCTTTAGATCAGGTACAACGTCAATTTGATTATTCTATAGGGAAGATTTTTGTTTCTGAGCTAGCTCCTGTCATTACTCTAGGGAAGCGTGCCAGAAAGGAAGATTTGTTGCTCTCCGATGAAAAACTCAATCGTCTTGGAATCGAAATTTATCCTACGGACCGCGGTGGATTAGCTACATATCACGGCCCTGGACAATGGGTGGTGTTTGTAGTGGATCGACTAGAAAAATTAGTTGGGGATTCTCGTGGGGTGAGTCAAGCAGTTTGTCTTTTGCTTCAGTGTGCGCAAGATTTTTTTAAAAAATTAAAGATAGAAACAGAAGTGCGTTCAGGTGAAGAGTTAGGGGTATGGACAAAGAAGGGGAAAATTGCTTCGGTGGGTGTCAGCGTGCATGGGGGTGTTTTGCTTCATGGTTTTTCGCTTAATATTTTCAAGACTGAAACAAGCTTTGTTGGGCTCAAACCTTGTGGTCTAGATGCTGCTGTAGATTATGCATTTATGAAGCCCATTTCAGATCCGGAATTAACAGATTTAGGGGGTTTGATTTCGGATTTGACTGCTTCACGGGTACAGAGCTATAAACATTCTCAACTCTAAATGTTGGCTCGTAGCTCAGCGGGAGAGCACTACCTTGACACGGTAGGGGTCGCTGGTTCAATCCCAGTCGAGCCAACCATTTTATGAGTTCACTTAGGTAACCCCAAAACTACACCTATAGGCCTCCAAACTGATTTGTATAGATCTGGATTCTGATAATAAAGATAAGCTAGTGTTACAAATGCGGCAGCATAGATAGCAGTTTTCTCAGCAGGACTCTTGGTATAGATCGAAGAAAGTTGACCTCCAGATTTAAGAGCAGCATCTTCTGCTGTCAGCATTCTTAAACCAAAGTTTTCATCATGGTCTTCAGCATATTTTTTAATCTCATCCCAAGTGTCCTTTCCTGCAATGTATCTTGCGAAAGTGACAAGCATATCTTCGTCAGTAGCAGCTGTAATTTCCTGCAGGTGGATCATTTTTTCTTTTACATTAATTTTTGATTGAATGATGGTTTCGATATAGGGCAAATATGTGTCCCTCACAAAAGTATCATAGGAAAGCCCAATGGCGTCTGAGAGTGAATCCCGGTACTGTGCCGGCAGTTGATAAACAACAGAACGTAGAAGTGCTAATCCCTTTTGTGTAAAAGTCCATGACTTCAGTGCCGTCCACACTTGTGAATGAATGTAATGATTAAGATGTGCTTTATAGGCTTCTTGTGAAGTTGCGAAGAGCTTTCGCATAGCTTCTAATGAGGGCTGCATTTCTGAAATTGCAATTTCAGGTAGCATCGGCAGGAGTTGATCTGAAGAACTTTGTTTTAAAACGATTTCTGCTATGTTGAGTGTTTTTTGGCCTTGTTCTATACTTTCTTTCTCACGCTTGGATTTGTTTTCTAAGTAGCCTCTCACCGCAGCATAGTCACGAAATAAACTCCCAAAGATTTTATAAGCCGTTTTGAGTTCAATATTTACACTAGGATCTTGTTGCTGATTTTTGAGTCTAATAATTTTGTGATAGGCTTCTTCCACTTCAAGAAAAAGTTGATGAGTCGTTGCAATAGCAGATTCAACTTCTCCACGATGGATGTAGCCCCTGAGATTATTAAGCATTCTACCACGTAAAATGTCTTGTTTGTTTCTTGCAGTTCCGCTGGCACGAACAAGAAAGTTAAGAACTTTTAGCTGCCAAGCTGTGTCTTTTAAAAGTGTATCCACCTTAAGCCACTGTTCTTCTGAGAGGTCTTTGGGAGTGAGGTGCTGATTGCATGTAGGCGATGAGCGATCAGCTGCAAATAAGCACGGTATTTGAAACAGGCTAAGCACAAGAGAGATTAAAATTTTGAGTATTAAAATATTTTTCATGACACATCGCTTATCAACGAGGTGAAAGACTGTCAATCTTTGAGCTTTCTAGAACAGATTTTCAAGTTACACTCATATTCATGAAAAGAATTGAAATAGCACTTTTTTTTATGGGTCTATTTTTACTATTATTTTTTCTTCAGCCTGCTCTGGGAGGAGATGGGTTTTTACGCTATCAGATGTTGGAGCAACTTTTTGAGAAAGGTGAAATTTCAAAAATATTTTACTCTTATGTAGGCCCCCTTTTTGCCACTCCATTTTGGTTTCTTGGAAAAGGGCTGTTTGGAAGTATGCAAACCTGTTCGTTTTACAATCTCTTTTTATTTATCATTTTTTGCTTAGGTGTTTTTTTCAAATTTAAAAATTACCCAAATGATGAAAAAAAACTAGTTCGTAGATTTTTAATTATTTTAATTTTTGGCTCAACTTTTCCGTATCATCTTACAAATTTTTACGGAGAAGTTTTTTCTACGTTGAGTGTTACTTTAGGAATGCTGTGGATCTCGCAAGGAAAAGAAAGACTAGGTTTTTTATTTTGTGTTTTAGGAGTCGTCAACACCCCAGCAACTTTACCTGCATTGGGTCTAGTGGTTTTGTATTTAATGTTTCAAAATAAAAAATGGAGATACTTTGTACCCCTACTCGCAGCTGCCTTACTGATCATGTTGGAAAATACAGTTCGTCGAGGACATCCGTTGGAAAGCAATTATCTTGGAACTTACGGGTTTAAGACGGTTGATCCTTATTCCGGGCTTCCTGGGTTTAGCTATCCGTTTATTTTAGGTTTTATCTCGATTTTGTTTTCTTTTGGTAAAGGAATTCTATTTTTCATGCCCGGATTGCTTTTAGTTTTTAATAAAAAATATTCTGTGAATTTATTTAAAGTATACATTCTAGGAATGATTTTTATTACAGGGTTGATATTGGTTTATTCTAAGTGGTGGTCTTGGTATGGGGGGAGTTATTGGGGGCCTCGATTTTTTTTATTTGCAACCATCCCAGCTAGTTTAGCTTTGGCAAGTGGGTTGCAAGAACCTCTAAAGCAATCTTTAAGGGTGAATGTTTTTGTTTTTTTTGTTCTTGTTCTTTCACTTTGGGTGGGTTTTTGTTCAGCGATGGCTCCAGTATCAGAGCCATCTATTTGCCTAGAGAAAAACTACTTTTTGCATGTGCTTTGTCGGTATACACCTGAGTACAGCTTATTGTGGAACCCTGTTCTTGGCCAGCAGACGCATGAGATTTGGACGAGTATTCATTTTTTGATGAGGTGGGTAGCTCTGGGTGTGCTAGGTGCACCCTTGTTAAGTGCTATCAGAAGACAGCTAGATCAGGATTTTTCCATTTTCAGAAAAACCTCTTTAGTATTCAGGAATTGGAAGTATTGAGAGTATTTTCGTGTCTTTAAAAAAAAACCATAATTTCCGATACTTCTAGAGTATGGGGCTGCCATTTTCAAAAATTAGAAGCACTGCATCAAATAGAATGGACCTGATCAAAAAAAGGGACCCCTCAAATTATAAAAAAATAGTTCTGCTGAATCAAATTTCTACAGTTTTTTCCTTAGTCTTAGTTCCATACTTTTTTATTCTTACGTATTTTCATGTTCAGTTTTTGAATTGGTACATTTTAGTGATGTGCTTTTTTTATGCTGGAGTCGTTGCTCTCAATCATATGGGCTATTTTGTAGTGTCTCGATTTTTATTTATCACCGTTTCTAATTTTGCAGTTTTTTTCTATTCATCAATCATGGGGAGAGAGACAGGAGTTCACCTTTTTTATTTTACAGGGATCATCCCGCCATTTTTAATTTATAAAGTACGTGAAAAATATGGCATTGCTTACAGTGTTTCATTGTCTTTAGGATTGTTTTATTTACTTTGGAATTATCAGTTCAATTTTTTACATGTGGCGCCATTGTCATTAGAAACTCAGTTAAGTATGTTTAAGTTAATTTTGCCGACAGTTTTTTTCTTATGCGTTTGTCTGCTTTATTATTTAGCTTCTGAAAATGCTTCCACAGAAATTCAACTTCAAAAAAACATTGAAGAGTTAGTGGAAAGTGAGAAACGCAACATTTCTTTATTGCGCGCAATTCCAGATATTATTTTGAGGATCAAATGGGATGGGACTTGTTTAGATTGTTATTTTAATACGGAGAGTGGGTACCCTATGGTTTCCAACTATTCTACAGGGGTATCAATATCTGAGATTTTTTCAGATTGTCATGAGAAAATTCTTTTTCAAATTAAAACGACATTGATTCAACAACAGCTGAATTCGTTTGAATTTGAAACCTTTTCATTTCAAGAAAAAAAATATTTTGAAGCTAGGATGATCAATACAAGTGCAGATGAAGTGATTAGTATTATTCGAGATATTACTCTTGAGAAGAAAAGTCAGCAAGAGTTAGCAGAACAGCAGATGCAGCTTCTTGCGTCATCGAAAATGTCCGCCTTAGGGGAAATGGCGGGTGGGATAGCGCATGAGATTAATAATCCTCTTGCAATTATTCATGGCTACTCGGGGCAATTGAAGAAGTTGTGCCAAAAGGATCAAGTAGAGAAGACACAATTGGTGTACCTAGCTGAAAGAATTATTGCAACAGTGGACCGTATTGCAAAAACAGTCAAGGCCATGAAAACTTTCTCACGAGACGGGTCCCAAGATGTTTATGAGAAAGTGGATGTAAAACATATTTTGGATGATGTGCTAGAGCTTTCGAGAGAAAATATGATTCGAGATGAAATCACATTGAAGTTGCCTCAACTGAACGCTCCTGTTGAAGTTGAGTGTCAACGTGTTCAGATATCGCAGGTGCTTTTAAATTTATTAACAAATGCTAGAGATGCAGTTTTAGAGTGCAGCATGAGGTGGATAGAAATAGGCGTTGTTAATGATGGATCCAATGTTTTGATTTCTGTCACGGACAGTGGTTCAGGAATTCCTGCAGTTCTCCGAGAAAAAATCTTTCAGCCATTTTTTACAACCAAGGAGCAAGGTAAGGGGACAGGTCTGGGACTAGGGATTTCTAGAGGGATTATTGAGCAGCATAGGGGGACTTTAGAGCTGGACCCATCTAGTCGCGCCACTCGGTTTGTGATCAGCTTGCCTAAAACACAGCCCAAGGTGGGTGTCGGTGATTCTGGACAATCTCAGAAGGTGGCATGAGTTAACTGGTCTACCACTGTGTGCTTTTTCATGTGTTTTATGCTTTATATTCAAATACTTAGGCTATATTCTATTGGGCAGCCAGCACATACAGTGAAAATCTATAATCCTTTCAAGCCGTTTCATTTTGTATAAGCACACAGTGGTAGACCAGTTTCAGGATTGTCTATTTCCTATACAGGTGATAAAAGGTCAGACATTTCTGAATCAGGAGGCATTGCAGTAAGTGCCTGTGGTTCTTAAATAAAACATATAGCAAAGTGCGGCATAGATATTGAACATAGCGCGCCGGGCGAATTTGACGTGAAGTGTTCAAGCCCACTTATTGAGGTGTGAAAAATGTCGAAATATTCATTACAAAATCAGCAAATTCAAAGAGCAGGTTTGGTCTTAGGGCAAGCGATCATGCTCTTAGCGGTTACATTTCTTTTTGTAGAAGGTTGCTCCAATGCGCCTGAGCAATACAAAACAGGAAAACCTCCTACAACAGCACCCAAAGTGGATGGCTTGCAATCAGATTTGGATATTGATTTGATTTCATCTCAGTACATTCAAGGTTTTGGTAATGAAATTCCAATAGAGCAGGGGATGATTGCTCAAGCCACGCAGAAGGTCAGTGGAGAGGAAAGTGGAAGCGAAGGGGATCGAGATCGAGATGAAGTGGCGATCGCTCAAGCGAACAGTAAAAAGCCAATTATCTTTGGAGTGGGTCTCGCTGGTATTACATTTAAAACAGAATTTAATGAAGCTCGTAAAATTTTATCCAAACCCAAAGACTCACAATCAGGTCCTAATTTAGATTTCTATTATTATGGAGAAGGAGTGCAAATTGCCTGGAGAAAAATGTCTCCTAAAACTCCAGAACAGTTTCTTGCTCTTGGTGATTATCAAGGTCCTGTAGTTATTGGCGGTAAGTTTGGTGAAAAAAAAATGGGAGATTCATTTCAAAAATATTTAAAAAATGATTCTCAAGAATCGTGGGAAGCCCTCATGATTGAAGTTTACAATACATTAGAAAAAAAGAAGGACGATTTTAACTGTAAATCAGAAAATCTTTGTGCTCTTTCAGGGAACGATGGATTTATTGTCTTTAATTATCCAAAAGGCGCTCTTCAGTTTTCGAAAGATTACAAAACTCTTTTTTTAGTAGTTCTCGTTAAACAAATAGAAATAGGTAAGCTTGATAATGACTTTGATTTGATTTCAGGTCAGATGATTGCAGGACAAGAGCGAATTGGCCTTGGAGACACTTGGAAGACTTTTCAAGAAAAAGTAGGAATTAATGCAAATTCTGTTATCGGTGCGCAGCTCATTTCTAAGCGATATAATGGAGTGGAAGTAGCATTTGAAAAACCTGGTTATGAAAGAAATGTTACAGAACCAGTAGATGAATCAGCTCTAAAAGTAATTCGAGTTGGTGTTCCTTATGAAAAAATGATCCGAGTAAATGGAAAATTTGTAGAAGTTCAAAGAAATGGGGATGATTATATATTTTCTAAAAGAGAAAAAATTGAATCAGGAAAAAAGTACCTATCCACTGGTTTAAGCATCGGAATGGCGGAAGCCGAAGCTGGAAAATCCAGCAAGATCATTAATCAATTGCGTGAAAACTTTATGAAGTCTTTAGTTTCTTTTGTAGAAGAAGCGATCAAGGCTGAGTATCCCACAGCTGCCACCATTACATATGTGAATGGTCAATACACGCTTAAATCACGTAAAGACTTTATTGGTAAAATTAGAGTCAAGTTTCCAGAAACAGGTGAAGGACAGACTATTGCTATGGTGGAAACAGGTTTGAGCGGTGATTTAGTGACTACATCAGTGCAAAAATTTGATAGCCCATTAGATCAAAATCTATCTAGTTATTTTTTGACGGAGTGGAGCCCTTCTCAATCTGGAGAAGTTGGAACAATGTCAGGATTTAAATTGGGGTCTGAAGCGACCTTAGTGGATATTGATAACGGCAGACATGAAGCGACTTTAGTGATGAATTTGGAAAACTCTACTGGCGTTCAAAAGATTAAAACAAGAATTAAATATGCAAGAAGTGCTTTAAGCTATACTCCATATCTGGCGAAGAAGCTTGTTCCTAAAAAAGTACATTTAGCTGAGTATGAGAAGTTTGGTGTGATCCTTTCTCTTGAGCCAAAAGATCTCAATGAGGAAAATCCTCATGTCTTTAAAGTGACTGGAATCCAAACCGGGCATATGAAGGGAGTTCAAGGCTTGTGTGGATTGAGTGATCTTAAACTCAGAATGGGTCAGTTCGTCCAGGATGTTAAAAGTCAAATTGACCAAGCAATTCGAGATGCAACACTAAATGATTCTTCTTATGAATGTCGCTACATAGTGAGCGAGACAAACGATGGATTGCATCAAATTTCTAGTATCTTTTTTCCAGATGATCATACAGCGATTGGATTTGCGAACCAAGAATTAAACACAGTGAGGGTTTATCAATGAAAACACGTCGATATTTTACATGGTTTTTAACGATAAGTATTTTGGGTGCTGCTTGTGCAAAACAACGACCGATCGTAGCTGTAAAAGATCCTGAGAAGGATAAGATTGAAAAAGCCATTTTTTACGGAATGGATAGTCAAACTGCTGCTCAAGTGGATCGGACTCAGCCAATTAAGAATGCAAGTTGGTTGTCTAAAGTAACCGTTGTTAAGACCAACTCATACGCTGAGTTTGTGATTCAAGGATTTCAAAGTGAAGCGCGTTTAGGTCACTTTGAATTTACACACGATAAATTAAAATATTATGATGATGTTTTGCTTTCTCGTAATAAAAAAGGCCAAGTTTTAAGGCAGTTAATTAACGAATGGGACATCACTCATCATGATGTTAAGCTCAGTGAATCAGACGGAAATGTAACCAATAAAGAAGAAGATGACCAAGATAAGACTTGGGATCAAAAAAGATATTTCAAAATTGATTTTTCTAAAGCAGTTATTGATGAGTCTGCATCATTTCCCTATATGATTGGGATGGCACAAGCTGCTGACTGTTGGGAAAAAGCAAAAACATCATTGTTAGAAAACTCAATGCAGCTTTCTTCGGATTATATTTCTTTTATAGTTGCAGTTGATTACAAGCAAAATCCTCTTTGTTTAGATGATGCAAGAAGAGCATCGAACAATGAAATTACAAATACAGTTCATTACAGATATTCATTTATGAAATTTGATGCCAAGAGCTCGAATTATAAAGCTTGGCTTATGAAAGATGAAAATGACGATTTGAATAAAAAATTCGGTTATTTTCAAACTCGACTACAGCATTTAGACAAAAAATATGAAGCACCTCGAGACAAGATATTTGCCAATCGATGGAATCCAGATAAAGAACATAATTTTTATTTTACGAAGGATTTCCCAGAACAGTTTAAGTGGATTTTTACGGATGAGAAGGTTGGTATTTTTCCAATCACCAACAGGATGTTTGAGAAAAATGGGTTAAAAGTCCGATTTTACATTCGAGAAAACACTTGGGGTAATGGAGTTGAAAAGGAATTCGGAGATATCCGCTATTCATTTATTAACTTTGTAGAAGAGCCTGTTAAAGGAGGGATTTTAGGTCTTGGACCTTCGGATTCGAATCCTCTGACTGGGGAAATTATTTCTGCAAATTTAAATGTCTATTCTGCAAAAATGAAGCAGTATATAGAAGTTATTAGACTTTCATTAGCTCGAGAAAAATCTAAGTATTCAGATTCGAGTTTATATACTTCTATGAAACAGTTGCTAGGCACTGATTATAAATCTTGGGCTCAAGCAATGGATCCTGCTAGTGCAACAGGTAAGGCATATTATGATATGTTACCTGACTCAACTTACAGCGTACGCTGGGGGGCACGATATACAAAATCAGATTCTAGTATTAAAGAAGAGTCTGTATTTAAGTTTAAATCAGATCAGCAACTCAAAAATATTTTAGATCAAACGCTTTCTTCTGATCAGTCAGCAGAGGCTCTTTCAGTAATTTCTGATGTTAGGTCATCTGCAAAAAAATATATGCAAGAATTGGAGATCATGAACAAAAATCGTTTCTCTAAAGTGATCACTCCTATCGACACGACTGTTAATTCAGTGAAAGATATGTTGGCATCCGGAATGAGTCCTAAGAGCATAGTGGATGCTATTCTTTATCGAACCGCCATTCATGAGTTTGGACACAATCTTTCATTGCGCCATAATTTTTATGGAACCATGGATAAAAGAAACTTCCCAGAAGTACGTGAAGTAGTGACTAAGAGTGGTCAAAACAAAGTGTCTACTCCAAAAAGTTCATCTGTGATGGACTATACTCGCATTCGAGATGAGTTAGAGATGGATTGGAATTGGGAGCCCTATGATATTGCGGCTCTACTTTATCTTTACAGCGATGGAAAAATTGATGAGAAAAATAAGCTCTACCTTTACTGCACAGATGAACATTCTGTGATCAATGCAATGTGCCAAAAGGGTGACTATGGAACTAGTCCTTCAGAAGTGCTTATGAGTCTTATTGAAAACTACGAAAGTATATATGAAATCTCGAATAAGCGAAGAGATGTCGCATTTTGGGATACTCGAGGCTATCGTGGACGTATTTTTTCAGCAATGTGGGATATTAAGAAATTCATGATGTTAGGTCTAACCGGATTGGATGGAGATAAGATTGACGAGTTTTTAAGAAAAAATCGCCAAGGTGAACATCCTGCGGAATGGCAGCTGATTAAAGACAATATAACTTTAGAAAACTTAAGAACAGTCCGTTTAGCATTAGCCTTTTATAATGCAGTTCTTCAACAGTCGACAGCTGATCGTCCATATGAAGATACATATGATGAATGGAACCATGAAAAGAAAGTGCAAGGGATTTTACCAGATAAAATTTTTGCAGCATTCTTTTTAATGGGTGACGAAGCTTTTGATTACGATCCAAACCGTCCTGTTTCGGATGTTTCATTTTTATCTATAGTGGATCATCCAGAGATAGCAACGATTGGGCAGAAGGTAATGGAAAATTTGCTTACTATCCGCGTGGACATGAAACCATGGTTTATAAGCTTAGGTCGTGCACTTTTTGCACTTACAGCCACAGATTTCTCAAATCGTGGAGATGCGAGTGAAATTGAAAAGATTCGCGTTGCAAAATATGATCCTAATGATCTGACTAAGTGGTTGGGGATTGATGTAAACTCCAACAAGACCTTTGAAACAGATGTTAAGCTTGGGCCTATCAATGATCCTTACTTTAAAGAAGGTGCTGTAGTTGGGTATGCGGTTTTAGATGGAAAGTACTATGTTGCAGATCGCATGAAAAATCCAATTGCTTATAATATCATTGAAGCTATTCAGCGTTCAGCAGATGCAGGAGCGTCAGCGGTTGTGCCTTTGACTGACTTACGTGAGTTGCATTCACTTTATGGGTATGCAACGGGGATGATACGTGCTCAGTAAGACTCTTAAAGCTTATCTTCTGCTTCTTTTGAGTTTTATTGCTCTCACTGCTAATACAGTCATAAGAGCAGAAGAGAAAAGTGTAGCTGAAGAAGTTGAAGTTAAAAGGCCGTATAAGCTAGGTTTGTCAATTGGACATTATTTTAGCTATCGCTCTGATGTAAGTCCTATAAGTTCTGCGACATTCAATGGTACTTACCAGCTGAACACTCGCGACTCAGCTGTGATGATTTTAAATGTGAATAAGCTCTATAGCATTTCTCAGTTTGATAATGAGTTTGCTTTAGATGATCTTACTTTTTTCTATAACCACATCTTGCATCCTTCTTATGGGGGCATGAAATGGAATATGAAATTAGGTGCTACTGTACCAACCTCAAAGCAGAGTCAGACAGCGGGGATTATTAGTCGTCCTAGTATCGGTTTAAATGTGAGCAGACAGTTTTTTGATCGCCACCTCACTTTAACTTATTCGCTTGGTTATCAATATAACATACTGAAGTTTTATACTTCTATCGATGGCCAGCCTTTGAATCAATCTTCTTTAAGTAATGTCTTTGTTGCGGGTTACGCTCTAGCAGATCATTGGTCTTTAAATTTAAGTGTCCTTTGGGCTTATAACTTTTTAGCCCAGAATCCCAATCAGACTGGGGATCTTTATAACAATAATCGCTATGGGTTTGATGGCAATGTTTCTTATCAACTAGCGTCGTTCATGAACGCTAAACTGGGGATGAGTCAGTTAGATCAATATGTAAAAAATGGTCGATATGAGATCAATCTTTATGATCCAATCACAGTGCGATATTATTTAGCAGTAGACTTTAGTTACTAAGCAGCCGCCTTAGTCCTTGACTCACACGCAGCACAGTAAATTCTAGGTAAACCTCCAGGGCCGTCTTCAAAAACCAGTGGAGTAGAACATTGAGGGCATCGCCCTGTATCCATTGATTGCTCTTCGAGTTGACAACTTAGAAATGTGACTTGAAAGGATTGGTCTCCAAATCCTTTTAAACCGCTTACAGCTTGAGTTTTTGCTTCTTCAATCCCAGGAAACAGAGTTTGTGAGAAAATAGGTCGATACCAGGAGCAAGCGGCAATGGTCCAAGGTTTAGGAACGGATCCAAGGCGATGTGTAAAAGATACCATGTCACCTACAGCAGTGTAGGATTTAAAAATTCCCCGTCCAATGAAACCAACAAGAGCTTCACCTTCGCAAATTGCAAACCTAACATTCAGAGGGCTTTTCCATATGAGTTCAATAGCACTTTTTCTTGCCCATAACATTCGGATCGTGTCTCTGCATGCCATTACCGCTCGGTAAAAGTCGTCCTTATTAGCAACGGGAGCTCCAGAAAATGCCTGCACCCCGTCTCCTGTAAATTTATCGAGTGTCACATTCCATTTCATACAAGAAGCAGCAAACACATCTAAAACTTCTTCAACAACTTCTTTATATGCACTTGGGTGTAAGGAGTGGGCCTTGACTGTTGAGTCTTCGATATCAATAACAATATTAACGATGTGAAGTCTTTGCATTTCATGTGCAAGTGCACGATCTTTTAAGATTGCACTTACAACTTGAGGTGAGAACTGACTTTCAAAAATTTGACGCTTAACAAGTTCTTCAGCTTTTGCACGGATTTCCTTTTCTCGTTTTCCTAAGTCACGTGTGAGTGTTTCTTTAATACTCAGTTTAATTTTTAAATCTTCATGCACTTGCCCAGAATTTACTGCACAAACTAATACAGATCCGAACAGCATGAGGACTAATACTAGTAAATCAGACTGAGTGTAATATGTAGGGTTCTTGTAAAGCCAAGTCAAAACAGGAAGAATAGTAACAGTGTAAACAATAGCAGAAATTTTAAATCTCACTGGAAAAAGCATTGCAGACGTAACCATAACTAAAGCTAATCCTGCAAAATACGGAGTAACAATAAGATTTTGGGTGAGCATAATGAATTCAACTGCAAACATGTATGGAGCGACCGTAAAAAAGAGTCTAATTCCATATCGCGTACGCCCTCTAGAAAACAAGTAAAGAGCACGTGAGATCAATACTGCCAAAATTCTTACTCCAAAGAAAATCAAAACAGGACCGTTAGGCCTGACGAACCAATCAACAAATCCAAATGAGATATTAACTAGTGCTAACCATGGTATTAAACGATAAGCGTGGGACTTTTCGTCCTTGATTTGTAGACGAGAAAAAAGATGATTCTTAGATCTTAGAGTAAAGGCTGATTTAATCCACATTTTTAGTAATCACTAAAAAAGCGTGCATTTTGTTTTTATCAAAATCCACCGAAATTTTAGTTTTTTCTAACCCTTCCGCCCATTGCTTCATTTCAGTGTCAGTTTTATGAATTAAAGACCACTGAGTAAGAAGATGTAAAAATGCTTTAGTTTTATTGTCTTTTGTAAAGTTCCCAATAACAATCGATCCACCTGGTTTTAAGAATGTGTAAAGTTTTTTTACTATTGCTGCGCTTGTAAAATTATCAAGATAGTCAAATAAACCACCTGAATAAATTAGGTCATAAGATTGATTCGCTTCGTTGTGATTTTCAACTTTATTAATTAAAAATGATTTCACACTTGCGTTAATGAAGTGAACGTTAGGATTTTTTCCTAATTTAGTGGCTGTTGCAAAAATTTTTGTTTGAGCATATTCAAGAGCCTCTCGATCTAAATCAAAAAGTGTGACTTCAATTTTTTCCAAGTCTTTTTGATCCCATTTTGTGACAACATCTTGAAATTCAGTAGCAGGACCACTCGCTAGGCAAAGCACTGAAGCAGGCTTATTTTTTTCAAGAAGTTTACAGTAGTGGTTGTAAAAGTATGGCTTTCTATATTTTACTGATTCAGCACTGTTTTCATTGGCGATGTAGTGGTGAAGAACTGATCCAAAAAGATCTTTTCCTTCGAACCCATTTCGATAGATTTGATTCATCATCTCATAATCGCCCGCATAGCCTCTTGGCTTTTCGTAAGATCTACGTATGATATCTGCACCTTCAAAAAATGGATAAATTTCTTCATGAAATATTTTATGATAAACACTGTCAGTGGCTAGTTTATCTAAGTTGACTATATTCGCAATGTGACCATTAAATTCAAAAAATGTGTGCTTAATTTTTTGAACAAGAGCGGGAAGCAAAATGGCTTCCGATTCACATCTTTGATCAAATGTAAGGGTTTTCCATCGAGCTTCTTCTTTTTCGCATGTATTTTTGATGGTTCTTAAAACTGTTCTAAGAGTAATGACAAGTTTACAAAAGTCAGGATGAATGTTTTCTACCTGTTGGATGTCATTTTTAATTGCATTCACGCAGGAGTTTACAACAGTAGCAGCATCAAGAGTTTCAATCATAAAAAGACCACTTAAAAACGCAGCGCCATAAAATACTTTTTCGTCTTGTAGTTTTCTTGTAGAGCGAATTTGAATGTCGCCTTCGAATAGAATAATGTCTTCACAAAGAAGTTGAATTTTTTTTATTTCATCGCCAGGTGAGTATTGGGTGTGTAACGAAGTTAGTTCAAATCCAATACCTGTACGGCTCCAATTTTTTAATGTGACTTCTTTGCCTTCTAGTTTCAGTTTTAATTTATTTAAATCATTTTCATGTCTGTTTTGACGGAATGTTTCCTTTGATGCAGATTTTTTCTCTAGGCTTTTAACTTCTGAACGTTGTGTCGACATATCAGTCTCCTTAGTAGCGGCAGTTTTTTTCACACTAATCTCATCGGTGTTTTTTTTAGTTAAGTTGATGATTCACTTAGGTTTCTTTAATAAAAAAATATACCTTCAAATCCAATCAGTTACTTTATGACGCTAGATGTAGTGCAAAGAGACACTGAAAAAGATCGAATGTTCCTGACTTAATCAGTCATAAATAAAGTAAAAAAATGTAATATCCACTACTTAACTTAAAAACCTAAACTGGCACATTCATTGCTTTTGCTGTTTTTGTGTTTAGGACAATTGCAATAGGGGAAGAGCAAAATGTCAGAGTTTATACTCTTAATTGAAGAGGACCCATTGGTTCAAAAACTTTGGAAACTTACAGCATTCAGGTGTGGCAAGACTGTTTTTGCATTCAAAAACCAGAATGAGTTTCTGAATCGCTCACAGAAATTTTTAAAATCAACTCCAATTTATATCAAAAATGAATCCGAAGCCCAGTCACTTCGAAAGCAAGGTTATCAAAACGTTTTCATAACGAGGGGGGATATTAACTCTAGGAGGACTATGTATGAACCACCCCCCATCGCCCATGCTCACTGAGCTATATGGAGAAGAATTTGCTAAGCAGGTTTACGATCGACTTGAGAGCTTAGATCCAGAGCTGAACTCTTTGATACAAGCGATTCCTTACGATCAATTTTGGAGCAGGAGCGTACTGAGTATTCGAGATAAAAGTATTGCTACAATAGCGGCCTTAGTGGCTTTAGGAAGAGAAGAGCAAACCCAGATCCATATGCGCGGATTTCTACACTCAGGAGGGAGTGAGGAGGAGCTCAGGAATCTTCTTATTCATTTAGCGATCTACTGTGGCTTCCCAGCATCAATGGCTGCATTTGCTTCGCTGAAGAAGTTAAAAAAAGAAGAATAAAAATGAAGCCTCTGCCAAAGTATATTTTAGTTTTAGCACTTGCTCAAATTGCTGTGATTTTTGTTGTCTCAGGCGGTTGGGCGTTTCGAAAGTTTAAAGAAGATATAGTTCAAACTCAATATTCAAATCAAGAAAAGATGACTAGAATTGTAAACCAGTCTCTGAAGCTATATTTTGATGAATTAAGACTGATTACTGAAAGCCTTGCTTTAAATCCAGCCTTTTCAAATATGAACGAAAATCGGGAGGAGGATAAACTTCGTTTTAAGGTTTTTCCTTCTGATCGGATTTTTCAAATAATGAAAAACCAAGAGATTCTACAGATCTTGTCAGATCCAAAGAAGGTAAATCAGAAGCAGAGTTATTATTGGCAGATTTTCAAGGGGTTACCTGAGAAGGATTTTCAAGGAAGATGGATTGCTGAAAAAAGAAGGTTGTTAGTCAGAAATACGCTGAGAGTTTTTAAGGATATTCATTACATTTTCGAAATGGATAAAAATGGAGATCTTGTTTTTTTAGAGCCCTTCGAAACTCAAAAAAATATTACAAGCTTTAATTATAAATTTAGAGATTATCTCAGGCTGGCTAAGGCGAACAAGAGAAGTGCCTTGTCAGAAGGTTATATTAGTCATGATCAAAATCGAACTCAAATTATTACTCTAGCAACCCCCATCTTTGATGAAACTCATCAGGTAACCCGTGTCGTAGCAGCGTCCATTTCAGCAGCAACGCTTCGAGATCGTGTGTTTAAAAGTCTTCGTGAGAGTATGGATTTAAGCGATGGGACAGTGTTTTACTTGATCGATCGCCATGGACATGCGGTGGCGAGTAGTTCAGGGAAAAATATCTACTTCCCTGTAGAGGGAGGAGCTCATGATGAAAAAGATTTAGGAAATTTTAGAAATCTTGGATTCTTTAAGGAAATGGATTGGAATTCTGATGTTCTTGAAAAAGGAAATTTGTGGGAAAGAAAAACTAAGAGTTGGATGTTCGGATCTTTAAAAAGAGATTATTCAGGGGTTTATAAAAATTTAGATGGCTTGAACGTGTTTGCTAGTTTTTTTCCGTCCTCAATCGCTGAAGAAGGAGATTTGAACTGGGGTATTTTAATTGAAACTCCCGTGGCACAACTCTTAAAATCAGAAAATACGTTTATTTACTACTTTACTTTAGCTGTTTTAGTATTAGTATTGCTTATTGCTAGTCTTTCTTGTTTGATTTTTAATAATATTCATAAACTTGAATCTGAAATTCTAAAAAAAGAAAAAGAACTTAAAAAATTTAGTGCTCAGGTCGCACATGATATTCGCTCTCCATTGGCAGCATTAGAAATTTTCTCTGAGGCTGTAGAAAAAATGCCAGAAGAGGAGAGACTGATGTTAAGGGGTGCTGTAGGAAGAATTAAAGAAATCGCTCAGGATTTATTACTCGAATATAGATCAAAAAGAAGCTCACTTACTCCTCCTGCGATGTTGATTCAAACTGTTGTGTCAGAAAAGAAGGCGCAATTTGAACACTTGGAAAATATAGAAATATTATTTAAGGACGAATCAAAATCTAAAAGGATTTTGATTGATGTTGATGGTGTGGAGTTTAAAAGAGTGATCTCTAATCTTATTGATAACGCAGTCGAATCATTGAAGGATGTAGGACGTGTATTGATATCTTTGAAAAGTTACGGTGGAAATATCATGATCCAGATTATCGATAATGGCATAGGAGTTTCACAAGTCGTGATCGATAACCAAGGAGAGAAGTGTTTATCTATAGGTAAGGCGCATGGTTTAGGGCTTGGGTTGTATCACGCATACAAGATGGTAAAATCCTGGGGAGGGTCTCTTGAGATAGGGCCGCGTCAAGAAATGAGTGGAACTCAAATTGCTCTCATCTTACCCATTTTTTAAAATTGCGATGAGCGAAGAGTCGGACTGTCTAGTCTAAAAAAACGCCCCGTTCTTCTTTTGTAGGAATACGGCAGGATTCCCGTTTCCCAAACCACTGATGCCGATGAGCAGCTATAAAATCATAAGTCCAGTCTCTAAATTCAACAGGGAAAATATATAAAACTCCCATGAGTTTCCAAAAACTTCCCATTTTTAAAAAAATTCCTAAAACAGCATCAGATTTTTCTAACAGACCGGATTCGTTTGCGAAGATTATTGTGTTTGTTTTCTGAATGGTGCTCTCAGGCAGGTAGTTTTTAGCTGTTTTTCCTTGAATGGGAGAAAATTTTAAGGTTCGATTTTTATCATATTTTAACGCAAATGATACAAACCCGTCACAGAGTCCACAGTAACCATCAAAAAAAACGATAGGGTGTTCTTCAGGAACATTAGAGTGAGTCACCTCATTATAATATCAGAAAAATTAAAAAGAACTAGGCTAGTAGCAGTGGTTGAGGTTGTGAGTTCAACCTTCTCTCAGGAGTGGTGCCATTAGGAAGTTTCCATGCCTTAGGTTTTCGAAAAGCAAGAAGTATGCAATGAGAAAAAGTGAGGTCCTTAGCCTGTCTATATTGTGGAATTCCAATTAGTATTTCCTTTTGATGTACATTAAGTCTTAAAGTGCGGTGAAGCCGATCCCAGATCGTCAATGTTGCACAGTAGTTGGAGTCAGCTTCTTTTTGCACAATAGAATGATGAATTCCATGCATACGCGGAGTGACGAGAAAATAAACAAGTAATTTCTCTATCTGAAATGGGAGCTTGATGTTGCTGTGATGAAATTGTGCAGAGAACGTCACTAAAGTTTCAAATCCAACTAAAATCTCGGGTGGAATTCCAAATAAAATAACTTGTAAACTTCGATAAAATGAAGAGAGTGCAAGTTCACCAAAATGAAAGCGTGAGGCAGTTGAAACATCCATGTCTAAATCCGAGTGGTGTACGCTGTGAAATCTCCAGAAAAATGGAACTTTATGATTTAGAAAATGCCAAATATAAAGTGTGTAATCCAGAAAAAGAAATCCAAGTATAACTGCAAAAATACCAGAGAGTTGTAAGAAGTGAATTAGCCCCCAGTGTTGACGAGTAGTTTGTATAGAAAGTCCCAACACTACGGGGAAGAAAATATATTTCATAATAAGAGTGCTCATGATTGCCATAGCAATATTAATGAGTACACGCTTAGGTTTATTTTGAGTCGCCTTTCTTAAAGGGAAAAAGCTTTCTATTGCTAAACAAAAGCAAAACATCCCAATTAGAATGCTTTGCTTGGTCATTATTGGGCGCTCATTTCTTTTATTTTATTTTTAACTTGAGGAATGAGCTTTTTAGGAAGAGGAGCGTAAGCTAATGCTTCCACCATGTCTTGTCCTGCCTCCATGGCCCAGTTAAGAAAAGTTTTCATAGTTTGAGATTTTTGTGCATTCATCTGTTGGTAAACCAGTATATAAGTAAACGCTGAGATTGGGTAGGCATTTTTCCCAGTGGCGTTAGTAATCGAAACACGAAAATCTGCTGGCATGTTTTTCATTGCATTTTCTGCTGCTGCAGTAACAGTCTGCGGGGAAGCTTTAATATATTCTCCAGACTGATTTTTAATAAGTGCGATTGGCATTTTATTGCTCTCTGCATAAACTAATTCGACATACCCGATAGAGCCTGGAGTTTGTTTAATTGTTCCAGTTACCCCTTCATTACCTTTGCCTCCTAAGCCAGTTGGCCAGTTCAGAGCGGTTCCGGATCCTACTTTGGACTTCCACTCAGAGCTTACTTTTGAAAGATAGTCTGCAAATACAGCAGTGGTCCCGCTACCATCAGATCGGTGAACAATCATAATATCTAAATTTTTGGGGAAAGAAATTCCAGGATTAATGGCTACGATTTGAGCGTCGTCCCATTTTTTTATTTTTCCTAAAAATAGATTTGCTATCACTTCTGGAGTGAGACGTAGTTCTTTTGATACCCCTGGGAGATTGTAGGTTAAAACAATTGCTCCTAATACGGTAGGGATATGAAGAATTTTAATATTACTTTTAGCAAGCTGTTCGTCTGTCATGGGAGCATCGCTTGCACCAAAATCAATAGTTTTGTCCAGTAGCTGACGAATGCCTCCTCCGCTGCCAATAGATTGGTAATTAATTTCAATTTTTGGATCTACTTTATGAAATTCTGAAAACCATTTTGAGTAAATTGGGTATGGAAAGGTGGCACCGGCTCCATTAATAGCTTGTGTAGTATTAGCGTGAGAGTTGAAGCAGAGTAATAAAGCTAAACTAATAATAGTTTGAGAGGTAGTTTTCATAAGATTTCTCCTTGTTCTCTTTAGCCATGTTTTCTTTTAATTCACGAGCATTGTAATGCTATTTGTTCATTTTTTATGTCAAGAATAGGTTAGATTTTGCGCAATAAAGAGTCGCAGAGGTAGTTTTGAATTACAGCCTGTGTTGTAGGAGGTTTGGGGAGCTCCCAGAGAACCCGCGCAAATACATCATCAAATTCTTTTAACCCGTAGCCGTTACTACCTAAAAAATCATCCAAGACTAAAGCATAAATTTCATTACTTTGTATTGGTTGAGAACGGATAAGAAGTCGATATTTTTCGATTTCCTGCATGTAACTAGGAAGTTGAGGACTATATTTTGATAAAATCTCTCGATGTTTTCGAATGGATTGAAAAAGTAGCTCAACATCGGATCCGTTGAGTAAAACAAGTCTGAGAGATCTTTGAAAAGGAATCATTTCTTTGACGTCTCTGATAAACAAGGGACCAGGAGCGGTCTCGCTCATTTTTCGATATGCACTACTATTAAGGAAAGCTACAGTATCAATATATTGAGGTATATTTTGATACTCTTTTAAAGTGTCCTGTGCCCAGCGTGTTAGAGAGTCTGCCAGTGCATTGCCTAGTGAATTGCGTCCTAGGGTAAGAGTATGCTTGTTATCCCTAAAACCATTTGTTGCTCCAACTGTATGCTGAGTTGCTCGCAATACACGTGTTGTTTCTTTATTGAATGTATTTATCATTTCCATTTCAACAGGGCTTAGTTTTTCAAATTTTTCATATTTTTTCTGATCTTTTTGCGACCAATGTTTAATAGATTGAACATCAAGTTTATCAGAAAGCACGATAGCTGAAAACGCAAACTGGTCTCCAGCATCGACAACATAAGTTTGGTTTACTTTATCTAAAACAACTCGGTGATCATGTCCTGCTCCAACAAAAGGAACTTTAATTTGTTCCAAAGCAGGAATTTTCGCTTTCCAGCTATTCAACTCTTCAGCAAATTTTTTCACAGCGCCAAAGCTTTCATGGCACTGAAAAATAACATGTGTGATGCCTTCTTGGGATGCGTTCCAAAGCTGTGTTTGAGCTTCTTCTAAAAGGGGTCTGATGTATCTAAAAATTTGCAAAGGACTTGAGACATCGTAGGCAGAGTGGTTCATTAATGTAGGTAAGGCTAACCCTACAATTCTAAGCGTTTCATTTTCGTTGATTTTAAAGTCCATGCTTGATGCAAAAAGATGTCGAGCAGCATCTGTAGGAACTGCATTCGCCGCTAAGATTCTAAACGAGGGCTGAAGATGGCCTTGTCTTTGAACGGTTTGTACAAGTTCTTCGGCTTGTTTTAAGAAAAGCCCATTCTTTGGTAGTCCTTGTTCATAATGAGTTCCAACAAAATCAAAAGCTTCATGATTGCCAACAGTAAATGCAATTCGATATTGCGTAGAAAGAGCTGCTAGAAATTGATAGGTGAGACTCCCTCCATCAAACTCAGTCCATAGATTAGCGCCAGCAATATCTCCATTAGCTAAAAGAATGACTTTCCCATCTGGGTTTTTTGATTGGAAATCTTGGGCTATTGCAGAAACGGCTCTTACAAAGTTAGGGATGCGATCATATGCAGAGTGTGTATCTGAAAACTGAATCAATAAAGTTGAGGCTGCAAGTGCAGAGTGGGAGATTGTAAAACACAGGAAAAAAATTCTCAGGAGAAAAATTCTGAAGATGCTTGTCATTTTAGTTCCTATTCAGTTCCTTTTCGTTAAACTCCAATGGGGTGCCATGTTGTTTTGACCTCTTGCACCTCTAGTATTCGATAAGGGCTTTCTATGTTTTCATCTAGCCAGTTTTCTTGATTTAGTAAAATAATTCGTTTTAAATTTTCAACAGCAGTGGTTTGGAGTTGTTTAGTTTCGTCGAATCCTAAGTCGCAGCACACAACCGCATTGAGATCCATATGGCCAGCAAATTGGTTCAGTAGTTCTTTTCGATACCCAGTGAGAATATTAATTACGCCAGCTGGAACATCTGAAGAATGTAAAACTTCAGAAAAAGTGATTGCACATAGAGGGAGAGAGTTGGAAGCTAAGACAACACAGGTGTTGCCTCCGGCAATAACAGGTGCAATCACTGACACTAAGCCAATCAAAGAACTAGACTCAGGAGCTAAAATACCTACGACTCCGGTTGGTTCTAGAATTGAAAAATTAAAATGAGAAGATGAAACAGGGTTTACGCTACTAAAAACCTGTTGGTATTTATCCGCCCAGCCTGCGTAATAAACAAGTCGATCAATACTGGTATTCACTTCAAGGTGAGCATGTTTTTCTGAGACGCCTTGGAGTGTGAGTTCTTCAATAAATTGACTTTTTCTTCCTTCTAACATCTCAGCGATACGGTACAGAATTTGTCCTCTAGTATAAGGTGCGATCTGTGACCAGCTTGAAAATGCATTGCGTGCTGCGGTGACGGAATCTCTAAGATCTTTTCTTGAGCAGTTGCTCACATTAGCTAAAACAGCATCTTGTTTTGGGGATTGGAGCTCATAGTAACGACCTGATTCAGTTCTTGGAAATTTCCCATTGATATAAATCTTGTATGTTTTCATGATGGGTAGACGAACAGAAGGGGATTCTTGATTTTTAGTCTGTGATTTAGTCAATGAAGTGTCTTGAGTGTTCATGTCTTTATGCATTGCCTCCTCCATTCAGATCTATATAGGGCATCAGACCATGCAATCCACCTTCTCGTCCCATTCCGCTTTCTTTGTACCCTCCAAATGGAGCAGTTGGATCAAACTTATTGTAGGTATTTGCCCAAACGACTCCGGCTCGGATTTTGCTGCTAACTTTGAATACTTTTGATCCTTTATCGGTCCAAACTCCACCTGCAAGTCCATAAGGAGTGTTATTAGCTTTTTCGATGGCTTCTTCTACAGTTCGAAATGTTTGAATAGCTAAAACTGGTCCGAAGATCTCTTCTTGATTGATTCTGTGAGTTTGCGCAACATCAGTGAAAAGGGTAGGGCGTTGCCAATAGCCTTTTTTAGGGATTGAACAAGAACTTTGGTAACAGATTGCACCTTCGCTTTTTCCTGCTTCAATATAGTCTTGGATTTTTTCTAATTGAGCTTTTGAGTTGATAGCTCCGATATCTGTGTTTTTATCCAGTGGGTCTCCTACGATAAGAGTTTCTATTCTATCTTTTATTTTTCGGATGACTTGATTAGCAATGGATTCTTGAACGTAAAGCCTAGAGCCTGCGCAGCAGACATGTCCTTGGTTGAAGAAAATCCCATTGATTATTCCTTCTACTGCCTGATCGATGGCAGCATCTTCAAAAATGATATTAGCGCTTTTCCCGCCCAGTTCTAATGTGTACTTTTTGTCCGTTCCTGCAATATTCCTAAGAATTGATTTCCCAATTTCTGTGGATCCTGTGAACGCAATTTTATCAACCTCTGGATGCTTCACAAGAGCCGCTCCTGTTGCTCCGGCTCCTGTAATGATATTGACTACACCAGGAGGTAGGTCTGCCATTTGGAGAATTTCTGCCAACTTTAAAGCTGTGAGTGGAGTGGTTTCTGCAGGCTTTAAAACAACAGTGTTCCCAGCAGCTAGTGCAGGTGCGATTTTCCATGCGGCCATGAGGAGTGGAAAGTTCCATGGAATGATTTGTCCTGCAACTTGAATGGGTGATGGAGTTTTTCCTGGAAAAGCGTATTGAAGTTTATCTGCCCATCCTGCGTAATAAAAAAAATGAGCTGCTGCTAAAGGAATATCTACTGTTCTTGACTCACGAACGGGTTTTCCTCCATCAAGAGATTCGATGACAGTGAGTTCCTTGGCGCGCTCTTGAATCAGCCTTGCAATTCTGAAAAGGTATTTGCCCCTTTCTTTAGCAGGCATTTTTGACCAGGTGTGATCATAAGCCTTCCGAGCAGATTTAACCGCTGAGTCTACATCCTTTTCATTTGCTTCGGCGACTTCTGCTAAAACTGTTTCTGTCGCTGGGTTTATGGTCTCAAAATATTTCCCGTTATATGGTTTGACAAATTCTCCATGAATAAAAAGATCATAGGATTTTTTTAGTTTGATGTGGGAAGTGCTTTCAGGAGCAGGAACATAATCCCAGCCTGCTGTGAAACTGAGTGGATTAATCACATTTTTAATTACATTTTTTTTGAGGGTTGATTTCTTTTTTGTATTCTTTTTCATACTCTAGTCCTTTGTAAAGTAGTCTAAGGACTGATAGCGCCCTGTTTTTTCTTTTTCTACTTGCCTTAATATGTCATTCAGCAAAACACTTGCTCCAATTCTAAAATAATCTGCGTGGAGCCAGCCTAAACCAAGAGTCTCTTTAACCATGACTAAGTATTGGAGAGCCAGTTTTGCAGTTGAAATGCCTCCAGCGGGTTTCATTCCAATTTTTTTCCCAGTAGAGTAGTAAAAATCTCGGATCGCCTCCAGCATGACCAAGGTAACAGGAAGAGTTGCGGCAGGCTGAATTTTACCTGTTGAAGTTTTAATAAAGTCCGCGCCGGCGTTCATAGCAAGATCGCTGGCTTTTCTAATATTGTCTAGAGTGCTGAGTTCGNNGCCCGTTTCTAAAATTACTTTTAGGTGCGCATATCCACAAGCTTCTTTGACCGCGCTGATTTCATCAGCGACATATGAAAACTCTCCTGAGAGGAACTTGCCTCTGGAAATAACCATATCAATCTCATCTGCACCTTCTGAGACCGCCCACCGAGTTTCTTCTAATTTAAAGGAGAGCGAGCTCATTCCTGTGGGAAAGGCAGTGGCTACAGCAGCAACCTTGACAGTGCTACCTTCTAGAGCTTTTTTAGCTACACGAACGAGATTGGGATAAACACAAACGGCAGCAACAGAGGGCATTTCGGGGTAGGGGTACATGGCTTTGGTGCACAGCTGTTTGACCTTTCCTGGGGTGTCCTTTGCATCGAGTGTGGTGAGGTCGAGCATGCTTGTGGCGAGTTTAAGACCTTCAAGTTTGGATTCGTTTTTAATGCTTCTTGACGTTAGCCGGGCTACGCGCTCTTCAACGCCTGTCTGATCAATTACAGGTGAGGTGGGTGAGGGACGATACTCCGTAGTTTGGGTATAAGAAGCCGTCATTATGAGAGGAGTTTTTAGAATAACTAATTGTTTTTGTCAAATAACTTTATCATTATGAATATTGTGATTTTATTTACAAAATATATAATAACTATTTGAAATTATTAAATTATTAATTCTTAATAAAAATAATCTGGTACTACTAAAATGAGAGTGTTAAACAGTGTTTGTGTAATGATGAATAAGACGTTTTTTTTAACTGTTAGTATTGGGTTCTTTGGAGCGTGCTTTTTGAGTGCCCCAAGCTATTCCATGTCTTGCCAGAGCCACCTAGAGCCCGCCGGAGAATATGATATTCAACAGGTTTTGAGTCAAATTATGACGGGAACTTTGGAGTTTTCGTCGCTTTCTCTCTGTATGGAGGGAATTAATGCGGCCCAAAGGATTCTTCTTCCAGCTTTGAATCGTAATGATTGGAAAGAAGTTGCTGAGAATAGTTTGTTAGGTTCATTTGTGGAGAATCCTACCTCTCTTGTAGGTGAAGTAATAGCTGGAATTCATAGGCATCAAGGGCATCTAGAGACTCCTCAGTATTTTTTGACAGTTTTTGCTGGAAAAGTAATTGAATTGAAAAATACAGCAAAAGAAGGTGATCGGCCTTTTTATCAAGCAGTGGTTTTAGGAAAAAATGGAGTGAGTTTGGTAAATATTACTGATGTCTTTTCTTTACATTTGCTCAAACGAACAGTTCATAAAAAACTTACTCAGATAGCGGCTGTGGATGAACTGCCTACTGGGGAGAGAAAATTTTTTGATTCTAAACTTTTTAAAACCGGATTTCAGGTAGCACAAAGAGAGTTGATACAGGCAGTAGGTTCCAAAGCTTGGAAAAAATGGGATCCAGATCATGTCTCATCTGTCATTGGACGGTGGGTTACAGGTGTAAATCAACACTTTGGAAACTATAAAAACGATCTCACCGTAACAGTTTTTGCTGGAAAAGTACTGAGTATAAGGAATATTGCGGGCTCAGGAGAGAAACCTTCTTATATAGCAGAGATTTCAGGGCATTTTGGACGACAGACAGTGGATTTGACTGGTGCACAAGCACTGCATATTTTGTCAGAATCTTTTTGACAGAGGCTGAGGAGTCCAGATAATCATACAGAACATGCCTGCACTCGTGGTGGAACTGGTAGACACGTACGTTTGAGGGGCGTATGCCGAAAGGCGTGACGGTTCGAGTCCGTCCGAGTGCACCAATTTTAATTCTTAGAAGATTCAGTAATTTGTCGGGCAACCCAGTCAGAAGTCTCGAACCCTATGTCTCAATTGGTTATAATTACAAACTATGAAATGTTGAAAATAATGTGATCACATTATTCAGCTTCTTTTGATCCTGGATTAATTTGATGAACACGCTTGGCTTGGGTTAACAATTCTTGAGCAAATTTTTCTTCATTGATTTGTTTCATGTTTACGAATGGCCATGAGTAGTTTTTGAAGTTCCGTGCGAAAGGCCCTTGATATTGAAATCAAATTTGGAGCTCCCGAACATGGTCTGGAGTTTGAGTCAGGTTTTCGTAAAAAGATGGAGGCCCACTTATATATGGAAGAGTAAACTTCAAGGGGCTCAGCAAAGTGGTCCTTCTAATCAAAGACTGTTACTTCAAAGAATTTTAACTAGCCCTAAAAGCCTCAAAATACCCAGGTCCATTATATTCCAAATGCAAAGATTGATTTGGTTTTAGAATAGGATTTGCTTGAGTATGTTCAGGGACTGGTTACCTTAAACTAAAAATTATTTTAAAATGACGCGCATGCCGGCGATGATTCCATTGCGGCCATTGCTTCCGTCACGCTGTCGTAACATTTGTCTGTGGCGCTGCGACCGTCATACAGCATGAACGTCCACCGATAATCTTTACACCGCTCATCACTGGAATTAAAACTGTTAGGATATTGAATCGAACAAATTCCAAAGGCCGGAACCTTATTGCAAACTTCCAATTTTTTTAATTCGACGGCCGCTTCTTCAAGAGTCGTACAAAGGGCGTTGATCGAATGAAAGTAACCGTCAAAGAGAATTGAATAACTAGGTCTTTTTTGACAACGAATATCGCTACGATCGTAGGAATCGGGCTCTAATATTCGGCAACGACCATTGCGGTAGCCTGGCACTTCGCTGGCATTTGCGATATTCAAAATCAGTAAAAAAACAAATGATAGCAGTTTCATTGCCCACCTCGTTGTGAAATTTTTCTAGTCCATTTTGGCCCATTTGTCTAGAGACAGAAACTACTAATTTGTCACTAAACACTTCGAAATTTCAAAATCAATGCCACGCCATCAAATGTACTTTCGAAATACATGGTGTTGTTAGTTAGATCAAAAATAGGGGTAGAGAAACAATTCGTCAGCGTATTTGTTTTTGCCCAACCTGAATAAACAGCTCTTACTAAATTATGGATGTCTAAGAGTACATATTGTAACTATTTGAAATTAAATATTAAATTAATATTATATAAATTATTCAACTGTGCGTTATAATGTATATAAG
>FRDC01000753.1_pt1 | contig 42752 bp, 35 predicted proteins | sample 1106171 | NCBI WGS metagenome assembly FRDC01 (sample SAMEA3930566, study PRJEB13176) | freshwater metagenome | biome: Drinking water system; feature: drinking water; material: water | place: Singapore | collected 2014-12-20 | reverse complement strand
TTTAACTCTACCTGAGCAATCGAAGCCCTTTCATATTCTGCAGATTCCTTCCGTTTGCGTTCTTTAAGTTTAGAATATAAATCGTTGATCTGATTTTCACTAAGCAAAGCAGTGTCAATCGTATCCATTTGTTGTTTTAGAGAAAGGCGTTCCTGCTTCACATTTTCAATTTCCGTATTGTGCATTTGCTCTGCATGGGAATTGTCTATAGCAGAACCACAAGTAGGACAGGATGAAGCTCCAGAGAACGGCTTCAGCTTCTTTCCTAGCTTCTCCCATTGAGTGAAAAGCATCTCTCGCTTTGTACGTAACTGGATAAACTCAGACCTCTTTGTGAGAATATCTTCTTCAAGCTTATTATATTTAGCTAAATCAGGCTTCAAAATATTTTGTGCGTCATTTAAAGCCTTTACAAAAGATTGCTTAATATTTTCTTGTTGTGATATACTTAATTTGCATGCAGTTTCGTCAATCATAGACTCACTGTAAGCATCGATCTTTACTTGCAATTCCGTCATTTTTTGACGGAAACCATCAAACTTAAATTGCAATAAAGCAATAATATCATCGCATTGTTTTTTACATAAATTGAACTCATCTAAACTAAGTAACTGTAATAAGAACTGTTTTTTATCAGAGTCATTTAAAAGTAAAAACCGCGGGGAAGAATTTGAGTTTGCTTGCGAGCAATACATTGCAACGATAAATTGATTATAGGATAGACGCAGTTTTGCTTCCCATTCTTCCTGGGTTATCGAGAGTACCTCAGTCGTGTTACCGACTTCATGCGTAAATGTAACTCCCTTAGGTCTTGATCGGTGCACTCCATAAATCTCGCCTCCGACATCAAGTCGGATAGAAACACTCCCTCTTTTCGCACCTCTTCGAACGATTTCAGTCGCAGTAATCTTCCGAGGAAGCTTATCATAAAGACCGAATGAGAGTGCGTTAAGAATTGCCGTCTTGCCGGCGCCATTTGCTCGATCGACATCATAGTTCCATCCTTCAATGAGCAAAAGCCCATTGTCGTCAAAATCGACATGGGCCTTCTCAATGCTTAAAAAGTTTTCGATATCGCAGGAGATCAGTTTCATTTGGATTTCTTCTTGGGTTTCCCAATTACTAATTCGCCCTTCTCATTGTACACAAGCCAGCCCTCGGCTAGCATTGTTTCCATAGAATAGGTTCCGCTCTGGACGAATCTTGGGACTTCAACTTCCCAGAAGTATTCCGTACGACGATCTTCTAATTGTTTCTTGTGATCTTCTTCCTGACGAACATTAAGAAACGTATCTACTTTTTCTGTGACTTTCTTGCTTCCAATGTTTGGAAACAAACGCTTAGCATCAGCACCACACGCTCTACAAGACAATACCTCTGTTTCTACAGAAGCATAGCATAAAGCAATCGTTCCACACTTCTCGCACTGGAATCGATACTTTGCCATTAGCGTACCTTTTTAAAGGGATGCCATGCGAACGAGACGCCAAAGTAAGGTGATGCACCGCGATCAATTACGGCCCAAACTCGAGGCCCAATATCGAATTTGCCAATCTCAATATTAACGCCAGCACCAGCAAGTAAACCAGGATTAGTCCCGACACCAGCCTCGAGTGCAAATGAAAGCTTCTCATACCACTTTTCCTCAAGCAAATATGGATTAACGGCCGCAAGAGCAATATCAACATCAAATACCTTAGTTGATGACGTTGCAGTTGAACGCCACGTGCCATCCTTATCCTGAGAAACAACTACGCTAAATTTAATAGGATTACGCTGTGAAAGACCTACATCAACTGCTGCCTTTCCAGTATCACAATCTAAATCTACTCGACCCGTAATCTGGAATGGATCAAGTCTATCCTTTGTATCAATCTCAGCACGTTTCACTCCTGGCTTAGCCGGATCAGGAATCGTAACGACGACATTCTGCGCGTCCTTCAAATCTTTCTTGAGCTTTACAACAAGAGTATTAGCCGTAAGTAGCTCAGAACCTTGCTTCTTCAGCTGATCGCGAAGCGCCATCAGTTCCACATCTTTATCGTTAAGAAGTTTGGTTAGATCTTTCGTCTGCAAAGCTAATTTCTGATATACACCTTGTTGAGTCTCAATTGTCTTATCCCGTAGAGCAATTTGATTCTGGAGCTCAACGATACGCTGAGCTCGTTGATGATCACGGAAGGTCATAAAACCAGCAAATGCAAGAGCAAGAAGGAGTGCTCCTCCAGCAATAATTAAGGCTGCTTTAATTGGGTTATTCATGTGGTTCCTCTTCTTTTTTAGTTTGCTCTTCTTCAATCTCTTTATCGATCTTTTCAAATCCCGTGATTATGCAGCACAATCCAGCTACCAATCCAGTAATACTCAAAGGCATCAAGGCCATAATAGAAGCAATTACTCCGATAATGATTAAAGTTCCAGCCCGCATATTATTCTTGGCCTACTGTACCAGTCGATTCTGACATCATCTCTCTAAACGTACTCTTAGAAAGAGCAAGCTGTTGCTCAAGACCTGCATCTCTCGGTGCTACAACTAATCCACCAAGTGTACTTAGAATTGAAGCAACTGATAGAGCATTACCAATACTTACTCGACAAACCTTAGCTGGCTCAATAATGCCCGCTGACTCTGGCTGTACGAGCTTATGAGTATTTGCATCGAAGATCTGATTAGGAGGGTGATTTGCACCAGTAACAAAGTTACCTAGGGCGTTCCAAACATCGTTAAAGTCCTCTCCACAGTTAGAAAGTAGCAACTTAAAAGGTTCCATTAGGGCCTGTTCCATAATGACCCAAGAAGTGAGTCTCTCTGGATGCCTACGGATGATATCGGCAAGTACGAGATGAACTCCGCAGCCTCCTGGGATGATCCCTTCAGCAATAGCTGAACGAACGGCCTCAACAGCGTCTTCTACCCTGGCCTTTTTCTCCCGTGCCTCTAATTCTGATCCACCGCCCACCCAGATAGTCGAAACACCACCAGTGAGCTTAGAAATAGCCGCCTTTACGAACATCTTCTCGCGATCATTCGGCGCAATGGCAGCAATAGATTTAAGCTCATTGATCCGAGCCTCCAAGACATCAGGATCAGAGTCAGCCGTAAGGAACGTCTCATATAGGTTAATTTTTGCGGTCTTGAATGAACCAAACTCTAGACCCTCCTCAATAGCAGCATCTAAGTTAGCAGGGTCATAGACCTTAGCACTAGTATAAGCTGCGATATCATGTAGGAACATCACCCGTGAGTTGGCAACTCCTCCCATTGGGGTCTTCACCGGAACTACGGTATAGCCACCTTTAGTTGTTTTAGCGAACTTGTCGAGGACAACGTCAGCGAAGTGATGTGCAAATACAATAATTGGCTTTCCGTATAAGTTAGTTCCTTCAATGGCCTGCTGAATTGCAGCTGGGACCTTAAGGTCGTTGAGAGACCCATCGAATAGAAATACCAGGCCTTCATCCATCTTTGCTTGTTGATTGGCCCTGTCGTTAATAAAGGAGATTCCAATAGGGCCCAGATCCTTGAGGCCTGACGTAACGATGCAGCCCTCCATCGATTCAACTCGGATAGTTGCGTCATCAGCTTCTTCCACCAAAACTTGCCCGTCTTCTCCTGCTGCCATAACTGCATCAACTGCAGCCGTAGCGATTGTGGCATCACCATTTGCACTGATCGTTGCAACATTAATGAGTTCCTCCCTGGATTTTACGGACTTAGCATGTTTCTTTAAGAAAGGGACGATAACACTTTCATACAGTTTATTAAGATCATTGATCATTCGTTGCGGATTGTATTTAGGATTAGCTTCTAGAAAATTGGATGCATTCTGCACGAGAGCATTAGCTAGAACAATAGCCGTAGTCGTTCCGTCGCCAGCTTCCTTAGCAGTCCGTAGGCAAATCTCTTTAGCAGCCTCAACGACAACCGAAGCCTGTGCATTTGCCATACCAACTGCTTTAGCTACTGTAACGCCATCCTTGGTAGCTAGTGGGGCTAAGTTATCTCGCTCCATAAGAACTGTACGACCACCGGGTCCAAGTGTTGAACCTACAATCGAAGACATCTCGTTTAGAGCTGATTGCACGATTCGCTTAATCTCAGCCTTATCTGTCGTAATTTCTTTGGCTTTCTGTTTTTCGTATAGCATCTATTAGCCTCTCTTAATTCGATTCTTTTCCGTATATTCTTTGAGAATCTGATCACACTTTTTTACCATCTTTGAATCCATGTTGAAGCCATAAAACGTATGACCTAGTTGAAGTGCTGCTTTAAGTGATCCTGTTCCACCACCAAAAGGGTCCAGAACAATACTTCCTGGAAGACAATCTGTCATGCGAATTAGGAGTTCAGCTAGATCGACTGGGTAAGCCTCATCTAGAGAACCTGTCTCAATACGCCATGTATTTCCTGGACAACTAACCTCTTCATCCGTTTTTAGATATCGGCGAACAGGAAGGCGATCAAGTTTCCACACATCTCCATTGCAGAAGTGAAGAACATATTCATGTGAGTTAACAAGATTTACCTCTGATCGCTTACCGGGGAACCAAGTCTTCTGAATAACAATATTATCAATATGGAAAAAACCAGCATCCGTCATCGCCTTAGCGATCTCGAATGGCCGGCTTTTTGCTTCAATTGGAGCGTAACAGATTAAAAATACAATCCCATTTGGGATCATGTGTTGCTTAAGTTTAGTTGCAAACTTCTTAAATACATCAATATCAAATCCATCTCGCTTTCTGATGGGGATACGCGTAATACACACCTCTGTATTCATCGGCCAGACCGCATCATCATTCATAGGGTCTAGTGACGATATTCGTACCGAGGGGTCGAAGGCATCTTGCAATAAATTTAGTTTTTTAGGTGGCGCCATTTACACCCTTATACTTACTTGCCTGAACTGCCAAAACCACCAGCTCCACGATCAGTATCAGTTTCCACTTTATCGACCTGAGTCATAAAGAAGTTTTCACTATAAGGGTTCATAATAAGTTGAGCTAGTTTCTCACCTTTCTTCACAATAATTGGTGAAGTCCGCATTAGTGGAAAACCTTGTTCATCAATCTGATCAATAATCCATAGATTAGTGAAGACTACATGCGGAATACCTCGATACGATTGATCGATAACACCAGCATACACCATAAGACCACGAGCTCCAAGACCACTCTTAGAAGTAATCTCTGCCCAAGTATTGGGGGGAAGTTGTAGTCGAATGTTAAGAGGGTGCTTCATCACCTGACCAGGATAGATGGTAATGTCCTCAGTTGCGTATAGATCCCAGCCAGCATCTGTTGCATGAGCCTTTGTCGGCATCTTGCCACCTTCGAGGACCTCTACCTTGATTTCATTCATCTCTTGATGGATTTTTTGGGCAAATGCCTTAGCTTCATCAGATGTCATTTTATTCATAAGAATCTCCTGTTGAGATCTTATACTTCAGGAAGGGAAGATGCTAGCCAAATTAACTATATTAAAACAAGCTAGTTGAGATAATTGTGTAAGATCAGAAGTAATTCTTACTTCTTCTCTACGAGTAGTTTGTTGGTCTTTTCTATTCTCTGATCTGAACTGCAGAGAGAAGAGTCAAGTTACAAATTATAAATAATTTATTCTGGAATACAAACCCATGAGCCAGCTGTATCTTTAGAGAGTTGTTCAGCAGCTGCCACACAGGTATCGTAATCTTTATTATGGATCTCTAGTTTAGTAATGTGTCCATGAGACCAGAAATAAAAGATTAATAGATAGGCCATGATTAGACCGGGTGAAGAAATAGAGTTCGTTCAGCTTGACGTCTACGAGTAAGACCCGCTACAACAACTCCACCAGCGCGATTCCACTTAAGAAATTGATCAGCAGCTCCAGGCATATCTCCTGAATTTAGCTTCTTTAGGAGAGTTGAAGAAGTGAAGGCACCAATACCTACATTATATACAAATGAGACTAGGGCAGCAAATTGATTGTCATTGACAGATACTTTGACCTTCGACTCTACATCCTGACAATTCTTATCAAGATGACTTTTTAAAAACTCATATGCTTGAACTTTGGTGATAGGAGGATCTTGCATCGTAACAGCTGTCCCATCGGGATAGCGCGTGGTTCCAATCCCAATCGTAGGAATCCCGGCAACATCGAGATATGGCTTAAGCTTGCAGCCCTCAAACTGCTCAATTAGATTTAGGCCGGCTTGATTGATGGAGCGCATCTTACCAACCTTTGGGAATCCACCACTGCAGACAGAGAATAGTGTGTTTTAGCCAAGGTGAAAAGTCTGTCCGCCATTTGGGCGCAACTACACCTTCTTCAGCAGGCCAACTAGGCATTGTCTTAGGTTTCATGGTGTATAGACCGGGCTGAAATAGACCAATGATGTGGGTATGCCCTGCAACAGTACAATTAAGTCCGTCAGCAAGTTGTTTAGCAAAGACTTGTCCGCTCGAACCCTGGAAAGACGAGCAAACGCGGAACCAGACAAGGGCGTCCGGCGCAAGAAGAGGCTTAATAGCTAGCCATGACTGAGCATAAAGAGGCTTTTGAGCTAACCAGATAGTCCCTGGACTGCCGTGACCCCAATACTGCAGAGAAGTAATAGGCTTATTCTGCTTCTTTAGCCAGGCGAGAGCATCATCCCAAGATTCAGCACCGTGGTAATCATCGATTACCCCAATAAGTTTTTGGAAGACACAACCAAGAAGCCAAGAAGTCTTAAGACACCACTGCATGAAACCAGGCCAAGATACTTTGTCGTAGATATTAACTCTCATAGTGAGAGCTATTTTATCATAGTTTTAGACCGAGATCTTGTTCGAACTCTTCGTCGGTGTATTGATTCTTAAGAACTTCTTCTATTCCGGCTTGAACAGCTAGAGCAATCAACTCAGTCATCATACCCATCATTGAGTTAGGAGAAGTGCTAACACCTACTGCCACATGGTTATGCATGGCCCGTTTTGCTGAGTCATAAGCGGCCCATGCGATTTGTTGTTTAGATTGAGTTAACATGAATAATTTTTACCTTGTCTGTAATGTCTCGATAGTAATCAACTCTGCCCCAAGCATGTCGAGTTAATTGCTCTGACCCGAGCGGGATGTAATCCAGGATGACACATCTGTTCTTCGTAGCAGTTTTGCGGAGGCTACGGCCCACCGCCTGAATAACGGGTCCTTTGGATGCAACAAAGTTAGCAAGAATGAGAACATCCACATTTTGAGTATCAGTTCCTTCTCCGATTCGCCCATCTGTTCCAACCAAGGCCTTGATTTGTCCGCTGTTAAGGCTATCGACGTAAGTTTGTGATTTAGAATCTTCCCCAGTTGCAAAAGGTACTCCGAGTTGCTGAGAGAGCTCTTTTCCATGTTCGACCTCATCGACTAAGATTAACACAGATCGACCTGCGTTCATCATGTTAAGTGCGTCATTTTTAATTAATTCTTTTAAAATTAAATTATTGAGAACGTGCTCTTTGTAATTCTTAATCTTGTTGTCTTTGAAATCTTTTCCGCCGGTCTGTACCTCACGAATGATGAAATACGGTTCAGCGAGATACCCATTCTCAATTCCCCATTTTACGTCTCGGCGCGCAATCACAGGACCACACCCAGCGGTGATCATAATGTCCTTACCGTCAGATCGGTAATCAGTAGCTGTAAGTCCAAAGACTTTTCCTACTCCAGCAACCGCCTCAGCGATATTATAAAACGTATCAGCCGCAATATGATGGATCTCGTCAAAAATGACAACACCGAAATTAGCTTGGCGGAAATCCTCTGTATTTCGAGTAATAGAAGCAGCAATCCCAATCGTAATATCATTAATTTTCTTTTTGCCAGCACCATAGAAACCTACCATATTCTTTCCAAAAGCATCTACGCACTGAGTATAGAATTGCTTAGCAACAGAGTCAGAAGGGCAGACAATAAGAGCATTTCGCTTATAGCGTTTAATAAAGTGTAAAGCAGTAAGAGTTTTGCCAAGTCCAGTTGCAAAGTTAACAATGCCACGGTATCTCATAGGATCAAGAAGGAGATCCACTACTTCTGACTGATAAGGTCGTAGTGGAAAGGGTGCCGTTACCCAAGGCATTGCCAACTTATGCCCAGTCTCCTTCCGAGAATCGGTATAATTTTCATTTGGGAAATTCTCAACAAAAAGATTTAAAAATCCAGAAGGCATTGAGAGAATATTTCCAGAGTGTGTGAACACTTGACCCTTCACAGTCGCTTGTAAGGCTGCATAAGCAGGTGAAGTTCGTAGATAGGGATTTTTAGCCATCCGCTTAAGTTGATACTGTTTAGCTTTATCCGTATATGACAGATTTTTCTTAGCAAAATCAACTAGATCGTCTGTTGGATCTACAAATTCAAGCTTTTCGTTTGTAAGAATGATGTTCATCTGTAGTATTGTACTTTACAAGCTTTGTAGTATGATTACCATGCTGTAGTTGTATATTTAGAACAGGAGAAAATATGTCATTATTTAATGATGGTTTTGGGAACCTTATTCATAGCAATCACCCATGGAATGATTGGTGGATTCAGTCATGGCCTACTCTTGAACTGGATACGCCAAAAGTTGATTTTCGTCACGAGATCGAGATGGCAGGAACCAAGAAGTCAAGCATCTCGCTAAAGTTCAAGAGCGGACAATTCACAGTAACTTGGACAACTCGGCTGGGTCAACTTCGGTACTTCACTTACTCTCTCGGTGAGAAGTACTACGAGACAGATAAACTTTCTGCCACGTATGAGGACGGACTATTGACGATTCATTGTCCGCTCAAGCAGGTGATTCCGCCACCTACACCTCCGCCAGAGCCAGAAATTGATATTGAAATCAAGTAATTAAAAGGCCTCGAAAGAGGCCTTTTTCATACTCATGTAAAATATGAGATGATTCCATCACAAATCATTTCAAATTGAGGGAACCTTAATGGCTTCTAGATACGATCTGTTATTCGAACAGTGGAAGTCTTCGTTGGTCGAGCGCGATCGCCGAACTCCATCTGTTCAAGGAAATTTTGAAGAACTCTTCGACACCCTGAAGAGTGAGGGATTGATTCTCGAGAGTGCTTACGAGTACTTGCCTAAGGCAATTAAAGCGCATTCTCCTACTTCAACTCTAGTAAAAACCATGTTTAAAAAGCTGAAAGCTAGTCCTAAGTTTCAGTACGCAAATGAACGCGAATTTGAGGAACAGTGGGTCAAGGATATTTCGGATAGAGCAAATGTTGCTTTCTTCAACGTGTTCCCGGTACAAACGAAAAAATCCGATGACGCAGAAGAAGAACCTGCAATGTTTGGTAGCATGACCGCAAAAGAATATAAGCTTCAAAGGAGTCATGCTGACTCATTTCCTCGCTTAAATCTTGATGAAATTAAACGCCAGCGTCAAGAATCAAACTATGACTTATCGGCAGATATGGCAACCCTACTAGGAAACGTGAATGGCGACTCTAAGTAAAGAACAGCAAGAAGCTCTCATGAAGAGAGTTGGAGTTCAACCTGAAGTTGAAGTCACATTCGAAGAGATTAACTCTTTCGGAGACCAGAAGTCTATGTTGGAATGTTGGTCTGACATGGACGCATACAACAAGATGTTAAATGAGAAGATCACTCTCATTAACGATAGCATCACAACGGCCTTGCCATTTACAAGAGAAAACTTATATTTATTTTGTGCTTTTACCGGCTCTGGTAAATCAACTGTAGCAGCTAATATTTCACACCCTCTTTGGAAACAAGAGAAAAAGGTCTTGATTGTTTCCAATGAAGAGCCTAAGCAAGATGTGCTCTTTCGTATTGCGGCGCTTGAATTAGGCTACAATTTTAATGACTATAAGAAAGGCAAGATGCCGATTGACCAGCAACGGGCCTGCGCAAAATTGTTTCCAAGCATTGCAGATAAAATCAAAATTTGTGACGTCACTTGGAAAAATGGTGCTACAACCAAAATTGAAGGTGTTACAAAGGCTCTTGATTCCATTATTGGCCAAGGCTTTTCGTGCGTTCTTATTGACTACTATCAACTTATCAAAGACTCCATCAATGATAAGAGCAAGACTCGCTATGACGTACTTAATGATTTTCGTATTTGGCTAGGTCGATACGTTAAGCGCTGCGAAGTTCCAGTAGTACTGTTTGTCCAACTTTATTCTTTAGGCAAAGTAGGCGGTGTTAAGGATATTGACAAGCGCATTAAAGAATGCACTGCTGTTGTAGAACCAGCATCTGTCATCGTTGAAATTGTCCCAAACTGGGTTGAACATACGACGGATTTTATCATCCACAAAGACCGATTCGGTTTTGCGGGTAATAAGATTACATGTCCCTTCGAAAAAGGGAAATTTCTAAATCAGCTTTCGGAGCGTGAGATGTCAGAGCGCAAACTTGACAGGCTCGAGCGCGATTTAGAAACAGAAGAAGATAAACAATTCTCTGGGGCTGACTATATTGCGGGGCAAAAAATATGAGCTTCTCTACTAAGAAATGCTTAATTTGTAAGAGGCCAAACGATACCTTATATTGGCATAAGGATCCCGAGACAGGAGATATTTGGGTCTACTGTAAAGGTGTGTGCCAGCGAGGATACTCGCTTCGTCAATATTGCTATCTTGGAGAAATTTCTCTTCCAGAGTTTCTTAAGGGTGACTTTGATTTCAAGGAAGCCACTCCAAACGAACTTCAGGTAATGAAGTGGCCAGTAAAGTTCATTCCACTTTCAGATCCTCGCGCGCAAAAGGGCGTTGATTACGTCAAAAGCAGAGGTCTAAACCTTGATGGAGACATGTATTACGACGTCGAGCGCGAGGGCATTGTCTTCCCGTATTATTTCCAAGATCATTTTTGTGGCGCACAAATTCGCTTCTTAAAGACACGGATTAACAAGGATGGAGATGAACAGAAAATAGACACTCTTCCTGGGACCCGTCTAGGAATGCTGTTTGGTTTATGGAATCAAGGGCCATTTATCACCGACATTAAGGCAGTTGGTGTTTGCGAGGGATACTTTAATGCTATTAGTTTACAACAAGCTTTCAACCTTAAATATGGAGGTGTGGCCAAAAATCCATGGAAGTTTATCTGTACCTCCGGATGCAACGTTACAAAGCACCATCAAGAAGTTCTCAGGGAGCTCTGCGAACAAAATATCAAAGTTATTGGGGCTTACGACGCGGACGAACCGGGTCAGGATGGCCTGGCGAAGGCAGTAAAAGCCAAATGTCTTACTCATTTTTCATCTACCATGGATGATGAGCAGGATTGGAATGATGTTCTTAAAAAAGAAGGGCATGAAGCTGTTGCAAAACGATTCTTAGATAATCTCCAGAGAGTTACGAATGTCTAAGATTAAGCAAGATCTAATGAAGGAAATTGAGGCCAAGGTCGCAAGAAAGAAGCAATTGGCTCAACAGGTTTCTCGACAGAAAACAGTGGCAAATTGGGTTGCTGAATTCTTTTCAGAATATGACAAAACAAAGAAGTTAGACGAAGGGTCACTGTATCAGTCCTTTGCTTCTTTGGCTCTCAATAGACTAACAATTCAACTACGCAACTTGGATCGCAAGTGCTCAGTTGATTTTAGGCAAACTGGGGATGGCGATCCCACTGTCGAAATTCGGTGGTCAAAGCGCTTTATCCAAGCAAATAATTGCGAAGAAGTGCTGGTCTTCGATGCATCATCTGCATTCTTTCAGAGTGCTATGGAAGATACTTAAATATCTGCGTCAGCAGCCCACATTCCATACCAAGATGAGCCAGCTACAGTTGTATTTGGTGAACCCGTCGGGGTTGGCCAAAAATACTTAGTACTGCCTGACTTATCTAAAGTAGGATGAATTCCACTAGTACCGCCACTATGATTCCAAACATCGGCGGTGCCACCAACACTATAGTATTTAATAGTGTGTGGAATTTGCCATTTTTCAGTTTCATACGCAACGTTTGGTGTGTCCCCATATGGGCCAGATGTAAAGAGTGTGACAATAGTTCCATAAGTTGATGAACCTACGTTGGTGCCGATGTCAGTATCAATATTGTAATTTTTCTCATAATATCGCTGACAAAGAGCCTGTTCACCTATAAAGTCGCCACCTGCCCACGGATACTGATAATGAGGTGCTTGAGCAGCATTATCTCCAATCGTTAACACTACGTCAGTAATATCAAGATAATTATTCACGCCAGGTGCAGAAGGTGTTGTTGTAGCTCGACCAATATAAAAAGCCAATCCAGTTGCATTTGTTGGTACTGTTACGCTAGTTACATGTGTCTTTACTGTTCCTAAAGAACTAGGAATGCTACTGTTAGTAACGAACTCAGTTGAGATAATAGATCCACCAGTATAGCCAATGAAATTAGCACTGGCACTTCCAGTACCAATTATGAATTCGATAAGTCCGTCATTACCCATAGTGGAACCTTTCGCCCATTTGAACGAAAGTGTTAGTTTTTTACCTAAAGCTTGTTTTAAGAATTCGCGATCTAATTCTTGCGCGAGACAAATAAAGCCTAATGGTTTAGTACCACTTACGCGCGATGCGAAAGTCAAGCGTGCCGCATAGGCAGTATTAGTAAGTCCAGAAGCCACTCGTTGATATGTCACATCATTGCTGCCAATACCAGTAGGCGTATTGTCAATACGGAAAAAACCAAACCAGCGGTCTGCTCGATAATATCTATATGGCGAGGCTCCATATCCAGGTCCAGAGTTATTAGAAAACGTTAAAGAAGCAGAACTGCGTTGCCAAAAACGCATGTTTCCGTTAATAGCTAGATTTCTAGCACCAAATCTATCATGAGCCCATTGCATCGTTACCGCATCTTGTGCTAACAATGGATCTTGCACATTGCGAATAAGGCGATTAGCGCCAACTGCTGATATTGCCCCAGGGAATGAAGTTCCAGAGCCCGCAATAGACCATAGTCCAGTGAATGCTGAATTAATGTTCAACGCGCCGGTACTAGCAAAACCAAGATTTACATTGCCAGATTGAAACGTATTTAGGTATAGACTACCTTGCTGATTTGTAATGTACTGATCTGAACCAGTAGAAGCCTTAAGAATAAGGTCAGTTCGCGCAAAACCGAAGCCGTCACCTGTAGCTTGTACCCATAATTCACCTGTGCCAACATTTGTTTGATTTACAAACTTAATGCCCCGAGTTCCTAATCCACCAAGATATGTATACTGCATGTAGTTGTCGTAAAAGTTACCGAAACCGTCATCATTAGAAAACTTTAATTTGCGTTTAGCTAATTGAACATCGCTATTGTCAATAAAAAATTTATCTGTAGTACCGCCGCCGTTATTTTGAATAAATTGAATGCCACTCTCAAGTCTGATATTGCCTAGATAGTCAATATCGCCTACAACGCTGAAAGATCCGTCGCGCCATTCAAGCATGCTGCCGGTACCACCACCAACTGCAAGACGCATCAAAGATCCTGATCCTGTGGTTCCATTTACAACTAATGCTGTGTTGCCTGATCTTTGAGCAAGAGTTAGAGTGTTAGCAGAAGCAATAGGAGCAGCAATCGATGCTGCCCTGTTGGAATCTAAGCCAACAACACCATTTGCGGTATTCAGATCGCCATCTGAAAGAACGACACCGTCAAGTGGAAAGAGTGATGCTTGATGCAGAGTTACAAGACCAGGATTCGTTGTTGTTGCAATAACTTGCGCGCCGGCTTGAGAAGAGATAGAAACTAGAAGCCATCGACTAGCAACAATATCGTATGTAAAGACAGCTACTTCGCCAGCGATAAGATTCATGCTACCGCCAGTAGGAGTCTGAATGCGGTTGTTGGCAGTTGGCTCCATCGCGTCTTCAGGTTCAACTACAATAAGAGCCGAACCTGCATTATAGATAGTGATCCGCTTTGCACTAAAGCTAGCAGAGATACCAGCTAGATGCGCTGTAGAAACACCGCCAGTAACCTTCACTACAGAGTTTCGAACAATAGCAGGAGTGAATTGAGCGCCTGTTAACCATAGTGTGGTGGGAACAGTACCTACAGAGTCAAAGTTAGCCCAAGAACCATTGTGGTAATAGGCAAATGTTTGAGCTGTTGAATCGTAGTAGAAGTCGCCGTCAATTGGATTGGCAGGAGCCCCAGATTGAGGATTGAAGTTCGCACTTTTATTAATTTTAAAACCATTATCTGCCATGTTAATTCTCCAAGTTGAGAACTAAGACTAGACAATAAGTTTCAAAGTCTTGTCTTGAGTTCACTGTTCCTCAAAACATTATGCTACGATTATAACAGATTAGTAACCTACTTCTGTAGTCCACATAGTGGATGTCCAACTAATATTGTTAGAGCCAGCGCCTGTTGCTTCTACATAAATTGCTACGTTCGTTGCGTCCCAAGCAAGAGTTGCTGTCCAAGCAACTCCACTATCTCCAACTACAACAGGGCTTGGCGGCGTGCCAATAATCCCGGTATTGTCCGCTAGACATTCAAGAGTCCATGCTTTAGTATCACCAGTAGTTTGATCAATTGCGACTACTTCTGCTCTAACTTTATAAGCAAATTGAGGTGGAATGCCGTTCATGTTAATGCTATCTGGAGTACTGCCATTGGTTGTAAGAGGCGTAGGACTGCTACCAATAGTAATTGCCTTCGTAATTTGAATCGCTGTTTGATGAATACCGTTGGGCCCAATCATTGCTTCATCACCAGCAGACCAAACTAAGCGTGAATTCATGCCACGGTCAGTTCCATAAGCACCGCCAAGAACTGTACCGTATCTACCCAGTACTTCGTTATTGTTTCCATTAAGAATTGAAGCATAACCAGAATATGCAGGACTAACGTTATTCTGAAAACCAGAACCAGCAAAACACCAAGCAACAGCTCCAGGCCCAATATAGTTCTGCGCACCACCAACAATAGCACTATTCTGTGCTGCATTACTCATTGAGTTAAAAGAACCGCCGCCGATAAAGTTCCATGCTGTAGAAGCACCGGTACCTGGAAGTGTATTGTATTGTCCGCCACAGATAACGTTCCATCCATCGCCAGTAGTACCAGAAACAGTATTGGTGTCGCCGCCAACTACTACTCCATAAGGACAACTGACAGTATTATTGATGCCAGATCCCAAGAAACTGTAATCTCCTGAAGCAACTTGTGCAGCAGCAGAACGATATCTTTGGAAATCTACAGCAGCCGCGCCGCGTTTATCACCACCTGTTGCCGTTCCATCTGGAACCTGTGCAAGAAGTGAACCGCCAGAAAGCGGAACAATTGCGGCATCAGTAGTTGTTCCGGTTGGAGTGAATGAAGATACTGGGACTGTGGAGTTAACTCCTGAACTGTCTTGTGCTTCAGTCCAATATGATAGAGAGGCTGCAACAGGAATTGTAATCGGGTTCTGGGCTGGAGTTGAAATTGTCTTCCAATAACCATCTGTCCATACCCATTCAAGTGCTTCTTGATAGTCAAAGCCATAATGATTTAATCTTGTTGGTGATGCGATAGGTTGAATTCCACCACCACCGGTAATCGAAAATTCAATAAATCCAGTTGAAGCTGAATCAACAATTGTAATTAGACGTTGGCCTTCAAATAGACCAGGAGCAATGATTGGAGTTCCGTTCATAGATACGTCGCCAATCGTTGAGATTAGGCGAACAATTTGTTTATCTGACGGAATAGTTACAGTATTACTCGCAAAACTAAAAGTTCGACTACCAAAGGTCGTTGGACCGTTATCAAAGATATTTTTTGTTGCATTGCTTCGAAAGGTAGTACCGCCAACAGCTACTCCAGAACCATCTGTAGGATTCGCAGTTGAATCAGCATATGCTGCAAAGAGATTAGTAAAAGTAGGTTCAGGTGATTGAATCTTCCAGGCTTTACCGGCCGCAAAAGATTGAAGCGTATCAGTGCCAAAAATAAACGGCTTAGCACCTTGATTATCATACGCGTTCTTTAAAGTGAAAAGACTATTAGGAAGTGTTTCGAGGTGACGAATATCTCGCAATGATGTAGATGGAAAAGTACCAGGTGCAGCTGCTTTACCGCCGACTGCAATGATACTTTCAAATCCATCCCCGCCATCTAGTAAGGCTAGATCAGCCCCATAAACTTGATGTAGTGGATCGCTAGGTGAGGCAGGCGTGTAATTTAATGCTCCGCAAAGAATAGACCAAGTTCCTGTTGTTGGATCATAAAGTTCAGTAGGAAGATTAACATCGACCAAGTTGGGCGCAATTCCGCCCGCAATAACAACACGACCATCAGGAAGAGCAACGCCATGAGCGCCTAAACGTGCGTAATTAAGTGGTCCAACTGTAGACCATGAATCTCCAGTTGGACTGTAAATCTCTACTGAAGAGAGAATGTTGTTTCCAAATGTGTTAACGCCACCAGCCACCATGATGTCGCCATTAGGCAATTTAACGTTACATGAATCACCGCGTGCTACAGACATTGAAGCTTTAGCGGTCCATGTACCAGTATCGCCATCATACATTTCTGTGGTTGCTGTTTGATTGCCGGTTGTAAGAGTACCACCAGCTACGAACAATTTGCCGATCGTACCTCCAGGCACTCGAAAGGTTCTCCCGAATGCGGTACGAGCATTAACCATATTTCCTGAAGCAGACCATGTGAAACCAGTTGCACTATAAATTTGTGTAGTGTTTAGTGGAACACCTGAACTGATGCCTCCGTAAACAACGGCATTGCCGTTGTCAAGGGCCATAATTCCGCCATCTTCAACATGAGTACATGCTCCGCGGGCAGTAAATGTTCCAGAACCTGGATTCCAAGTTTCTGATGTAGTAGGACTTGCGTTTCCGCCAACTACAAGAACGTCTCCGTTGTTCAAGAGGACTAGACGTACACCTTGCGTTCTATTAGCTGTTGTGGTACCACTTGCTACTGATGCTGTACCAGTAGCGTTGATAATTTCAGATGTCGTTTGAGATCCAACTTCACCACCAGCAGTAAAGAAACGACCATCTTGAAGTTTAACGACCGCATTGGATGTTCGGTAGTAACGACCGTTAGTTTCAGCAGTTTGTGCCTTGGTTGTCCAACCAATGGTTGTACTTGCAGTGCTACCACCACCGGTGCCAAGTTCGTTGCCGAGTAAGTCTGCGAATGTACCTTTTAATAGTGCGTTAGGCATTTGTTTTCCTTACGTGTTAGTTCCATTTACGCCAAGCGTACTTAAATGTACCGTTACCTGCGCCGTTTGTACTTGTATATTGAAGTTGAATACCACCAGAAACAATAGCAGTTAAAACAACGCCTGTTACTCCGGTTTCAACGTAACTATCATTGCATGCGACATTCGTCCCATCGTATGCAATTTGTAAATGGCCTGTTCTCCTAAAGGTTTCTTTTTCAATAGAGTATTCTAAGATATATGATGGGTAAGACGCACTTAGTAATGCTAAGTTAACGGCTACTGCTTGATTGTTCAAAATCGTAATTCCACTCGATAGAACACCCTGCCGTAATCCGTTAAAATTCATGCTGATGTCAACAGTATCAATACTGAAGTTTGAATTGCCAGCAAGAACTCCACCTGAATTGAACTGAATTGCGTCAACAGGTGAAGCAGCAGGAGTCGGAGCAGGTGCTGCGCCAGAATATGAAGGAACTCCAGCTGGACCACCTGGATACGAAGAACTCCAGCGTCGGATTGAATATTTTAGTTGTGCGCTAGTACCAGTATTTGTCGTAGTACCAGTTAGTGTTAAGTTAGGACCGCTTACACTTGCGGTGAAAGTTACTCCTGAGTTGCCGTTTACGTATGAGCTATCAGTTGAAACTTCTGCTAAGGCACCATCAGTAACAATACGCATGGTTCCTGTTTCACGAGCCGTGCTGCGCACAATTGAATAATCAATGATAATGTGTTCACTGCCTGCCCAAGCTAGAGTAAATACGCTAGTAGATGCATTATTGGCAAGTGTTGTACTTACAAGATTAGACTGTTCCCAATAATCTGCCCCATTAAAATAACGAACATAATCATTGAAAACCCATTTAGATCCATTCCACTTACCAACTTGTTGCTGGAAAGCTTGACCATATCGAACCATAACGGTGTCTGCTACTTGTGGATCTTGATATCCGTGGAAGGCGTATACTGCATTCCAACTAGAAATTGATGGACCAACTCCAACGGCTTCATACACCCGACCAGCATCAACCGTTAGATTATCAAAAAGAACCAAATCTCCAGCATTAACAGCAACGTTGTCAACGGTCACAGATCCTGTAGGAAGAGTGGTTGAAAGAGGATCAAAATAAGTAACTGGAATTAGTACTGGATCAGTAGGAGCTAGAGGAACAGAAGTCCAATTGTTGGCAGGAAACGCATTAACACATTCGCTATTCCATAGATAAACTTCATAGCTGCTCAGGCGTGATGCCAAAACAAACACGTTCTCCGCAACAGGAACGTCAGCAGTATTGGCAATTACAAAACCTGGTGTTGATGATGCATTACGATCAATAACAACATATACAGACTGATCTGTTGCGAGTGATAGAGGTGAACCTACATCGGGTAGTGTTACAGTTGCATTTCCGACGCCGCCAGGCTGCAAAATTGTTAGTTCACTGCCTGGAGGCGAGAAAGCCAAATCTATTAGTGAAAAGTTTGAAGTCGCAATTGCTTCAGTGGCATTTGTCAGATACTTAACAGTCTTATCTTGTGCCTTATCCATCATCATTGCAGTGAGTTTTGAAACACGTGCAGTGAGATTATCTGTTAGGGAACTGTTGTAATTGGCGCCATTGTTGAAAGTGCCATAAGAACCAGGCAGAGTGTATACTGGATACGTCTGATCAAGGGCAGTCATACCAATGAACTGCTGCATGTTGTCAATCGTTCCTGAACCGATATCGACGGTCTCACCCTGGACGATCTTCTGAATTCCTTCTTCAGAGCGAACGTCCATTCGAGCTAATGTTGCAAAACCAGTAGTTTCTGTTGCAAACGACCCATTGATAGGGAATTGGAACTGCGTTAACGATCTAACATTAATTAGACGAGCTGCGTTAAAGTTAGTTGTTCCACTTAAGATAATAGTTTCACCAGAGTCAAATCCGTGGTTAGCTGATTCGAATTGGAAGCTAAAGTCAGATTTTGCTTGTGTTGTGCACAACCCATAGTAACCAGTAAAGGCGCCAGTAGTCGTATTAGTAGTTTTGTATGTAAAATTGTCAGCATCAATAACGTCGACTGTAATGCCAGGCATAGGTACTGAATAAGGAGCAGTAACAACAATTCGATCTCCATCAACCAATCCGTGGCCTGTGACGTTAACAATGGCTCCAGTTCCGTCAGCACTAGTAATTGTGCCTGATAGTGTAACAGTAGAAATTGAAGCAATGCTCATGATTGTGTCGCTACGTTGCGCGAACCACATCAAGTTTCCAGCAGCTTGACTTAAAAGGATGTTATTTCGATTAACGATCTGAATGTTAGATGTTGTGTATTCGCCTTTTTCATAGCGCGCTCGATCGCCTCCAATGCCGCTCGCGGTACCAGCATAAGGAACACCAACTAGAATAGAACGCGCAGCTGCAGGTGTGGTGACTGATCCTGTAACAGGACCAGGAGATTGAGCGGCATTATAGAATTCACGAACTTGTACATATAGGGTGTGATCGTCAGACGCCTTTTTAATCCAATCGCCTTTCTTTAGATTAGCAAATTGACCCGTTGCTCCTGTTGAAGTATTTACGAATCCATACGAATTAGGACCTAATGTCACTGTGCCAGTTGAAAAAGAGACAGGTTCATCAAGGTTATTAACAGGCTGATCACGAACTAAGTTTAAGAAAGCAACTTGCTCGTTGCTAAGAGTAATTGGGCTACCACCAGATGCTCGGATAACGATATCAATCGGATTATCCATGCTCTTAATGTAAAGGTCTTCACTCCATGAAAGTTCACCAGGAGTTGCCGATGAGTGAGTATACGATCCCTTGCTCTTCCAAGCAGTTGCTAGAGCATCGTGGAAAAGCTTAATTAGTGAAAATGTAGTAGTGTCTTCATACCAATAGGTGGTGCCGCCGAGCTCTTTTAGCTTGGTCATAACGGCATCCATCCATTGTTTCAAGGTAGTAATATTTTTGTCGCCGCCCTGGAATGGATTAGGGTCTGACAATGATGTCATCGTGCCGTTTGTTTCGACGCGTTCGTAGCTCGAATTTGGAATTGCGGGCCATGCAAAATCAGCATTAGGATCATGAGCGATGCCGCCAGTACCAAGACGGAACATCATGTCCCGAGCATCGGTGATTGATGAAATTGCAGTTGGACCAACAACAATAATTGCTAGAGGAACTGTATTTACAGGGAATGAGCCTGTTGAAATACCAAGTTGTGCCTGAATAACAGACTCAGTATTAATCTCTTGTGTAAATTCTCCACCTTCACCACCGTTGCGATCAGGATCCCAAAGAGCTCGAGTATCAACAGATGTTTCAAAGGTAGAAAGCGTCAAATAGACATAGTTAGTAGCATTAGTTCTAAGTTGTGGAACTAGAGGTTGAGCAGCCGTATTTCCTTCTGGCAACCCATAGAAGAAAGGACCAGCAGCAGCTCCAGGATAGTAAACAACAGAATCAGCTACTCGAAATGAACAAGTAGGAAGGCCAATGGCGGTTCCTGGGTTGATTACATCGAATCCAGAAAGAATATAAGGCTTGGTCGTACCAACCAAGGTCTGCATGAAATACTTCCAGTCACCTGCTCCATAAGAGTCAATTGAGAGGAGATCAGGGAGATCGATGCGTTCTGCAGAATTTAAAAGTACACGGCCTAAGACTGCCAAGTTAGTATCCTCCCACGACTTATTTTAAGGGTATCGCGGTATGTCCTTGCTAATTGTACTACAAGTTTACTTATCTACTTAGTCGTAGACATTGATAGTCCCATATAGCTGATTGGGAAAACGAATAATAAAGTCAATGAAGATACCTGCGCTTGCCACTGAAGTAATTAAGTCTTGAAGCAGTTTTCGCGCATCTGGTGGATTAGTCACATATGGTGGATATTCATTACCCTTACCGGTAGGAATATGCGGTCCAAGTTTACTAACAGCAATGACTGAAGCGCCAATATCATGGAATTGCTGAAAAGTGTAAGAAGTGTCTACTGCTACAATGTTTTCAGCCGCTTTATAAAGATATTTGATAGGCCCTTCTTGGTTATTCTTACCAAAGTCTAGAACCAAATATCCTGGCCCATCAGGAATATCGTTGCTTCCAAGTACTAGAAGTTTATAGGTTTTACCTGCCACAATATTAGTAGTTGTTGTACTAGTATCCGCACTTAGGGTAAAAGGTGAATTAAGTTGCCAAACATATGGCCCTTTAATTTTAGTGATCTCTGAACTTACAGAAGTGGTGATAATAACTTTAAAGCTATCAGGTGCTAGCAATCGTTGTTCTTTTGAAGCAATACCTGGTACACTCGCAGAACCATTTGTGCCAACTTGATATACTGTAAATTGGCTACTAGTAGCCGATACTAATTCAAACGGGCCATTAGTGTTTTCACTAAAAGTCAAACTTGTTCCTGTATTCGTTGCTGTAGCTGGAGCTGACATTACAACTGTTGTAGGGTCTAATACCTGAAGTACAGTGGTGCCAGTTGTAATACCAGTGCCTGCAATCAATTGCCCAGGAGAAACACCTGTAACCGCTCCTACGTTGTTAAGCGTAGATGAACCGTTGGTTGTGTCACCAGTTGTTGCCAAGATAGGAATGCCGCTGCTTCCTGCGATGAAAATTGTGTCCCCTGCACTAAAATTATTAGTTGCTAGACAAGTGATAATGTTGCTGTTTTTAGAAAGAGAAGTAATAGTTACTTCATTGAGAGCAGTAGTAGAAGGCAAATTTGGGGTAATTCCCGTAAGGGTGTTTCCCGAAATTCCAGTGTAGTGATATCGGGTAAAATCCGAAATTACTCGTCCATTAGAAGTAACAGTAGCAATTATTTCGGATGGTCCACCTTTAAGTCTAGCAGTAATAGCTTCAATAGGCTCAATAATGAAATTACCTTCACTTGGAAAGCCATCAACGCTGTTAAGTGTTAAACTAGTAGGAGAATTGATCTCAGTGACAATTCCAAACTCACCATTTACGTGCATGCCGCCTTTTGCTCCACGATTGACGATTGGTGGAGTAGCAGGCATTTCAACAGAAACAGCCCCTACTGTTGTTTCCCATACTAATGCACGTCGGCGAACGGCAAATGATGTTACATAAACTGGCCGCATCCATTTAGTTTGCTTAGAACTTGTTTGCGTAAAAGTTCCAGCAGTAGCTAGTAGGTTTTCAAATGTAAAGTTGCGTAACTTAATGTCTACTTTAGTGATAACAAATGACCCCTCATTACCAGCTAAGTCGCAAAAGAAGATATCTCCAGGTTGAAGTGATTCAACCCCAGGTTGAATTCCAGCGTTGTAGGTAAAGGTCACCGTATTTCCTACTTTTGTAACAATCCATTGGGTATTGTTGCCAGGACCTAATTCACTTAAAAATCCATTTAATTCAAGACCGATATTGGCCAAACCGCCGGTAATAGCCATAGATCCTTGAGCGCCAATTGTGTTACTAAAGATTCTCACGTAAGTTTGCTTAGTTGTACTGTCATAATAAGCAATAGCGTATGAGTATTTAGCTTGACGATTATAAGCTGCCACTACTTCATCAGCTGTAGCCACAGAAATATCAGTAAAATCGCCGGCACGAAAAACAATGTGTTCTTGATTTTGGGCATCAACGGTGATTTCTAAACCCCATGTGTCTTTGAGAACGAATGGTTCATATAATCCTGTTGATAGGAACGCCGTAGTTGCATCCTTAAGAAAGAAAAGATCAAGCATCTCGTCGATGATGCGTTTTACCTGTTTAGGTTGATAGGACAGAATTGGGATGAATCGACGGAAATCAGTATCGCTCATTCCAACGAATCGAGGACGCTGTAGGTTGTTATTAGCTGCGAGGCGATCTATATAAGGACGATTAGCTGTTTTAACGAAGAATTGTTTTCTAACTTCTTCTGCTAGTTTTGCAAGGCGTTCATCCTCAGCCCCAATCGCAGAAATAAGACTGCTCCAGTTTTCATTCGCTCTCGCGTTGAAATACTTGGGTAGCAAGTCAAAAATTCTGTCAGCTTTAGTTGGGTTATCCATTAGACAATACCAATTGCATCTGCAAAGATTAGCGCCTTTTCATTTGCCGAGATAGTAATTCTCTCTTCTGAAGGAACAGGAACGTTAAACGTAGCCGCTGCAACTCCTTTTACTTTCATAATTGCAGCGATAATTGCTGAGAGGATCACGTCTTCACCTACGCCAAGTCCGTTGACATAATCAATAACAGCAGATTTAATGTTATCTGAGATGTCTTGGATAGTCGAACCCTCTTTGGTTGTAACAGTAACAACAATTGAAATGTTCTTGATAAGAGGAGGCAGAATTTCGATGCGCGAACCGACAGCGCGACGCTCAGCGTAAGTTGCAGGGTCTGGGGCAAATCCATCAATAGTACGTTGAGTCCGACGTAGTAATCCAGTATAGAACAAGTAACCATCTGTTCCAACAGAAGTAATCAAGTCATAGCCTAACTTACCTACGTGTGAAACAACGGAATTATTGGCCGCTGAAATTTTGTACGCTCGAGCATCAGGTAGTAAGTAAAGGCTGCGCTGTAGATTGTTCGTGTCGCTCACTGTTGAGTTAGCTACAGTTCGATAAGTTGAATACTTAAACGCGTTATTTTCTACGATATAAAACCCTTGTGGAGCAGAACCAATACTTCTACTAGTTTCAGTGACTGAAATAGGGTTAGTTACTCTAACGAACGGACGACTAGTAGCTGGATCATTACCGATTTCAATGATTTCAAAAGATCCAGTGTTATTAGGATTGAACCAGCCAGAAGCAGTTACGTTTTGTACGAACAAGGTATCAGTTTTGAATGCTGCATCACCTTCATAAAAAAGAAGATCATCGGCATTTTGTAGAAGAACGCCTCTATCATGGTCTAGAACCATATCGTAGCTAATACCAAGTGCTGAACCTGTAACGCCAGTATAAGCTTGACCTAAGAAAATCTTAGTTGCAGTCGCATAGTTTAGCGTATCGCATCCAGTTACTTGCAAGTAAAGCGAATCATCATCTTCGACCTTCTTCACCCAAACGCCATCTGATAAATACTTGAATGTTCCTGCGCTTCCTTGGACAATATTGCTATTAGCGGTCCAAATAACGGGAATATTATTGTTATTGAAGCGCACTAGAAGGTTACGATCTTCAACCGCTCCTTCATGCTCTACAACAACGGAATAGTTATCAACAGCAATTACTCGATGAACTCCGTTATTTGATGCATTAAAGGTCGAACCCTGGATGACTAGATAGTCATCTACTGCAACACCACAGTCGGCAAATCGCGGTACTGCACCTTTTGCCCAAGAAATTCTAATGAGATTGTTTACCCCAAGCTTTTGTAGACGATAACCAGTTTGATCACCACCAGAAGCTACTGTTGCACCAACGTCAAGTTCAACTACGTTAGGACCAACATTAGGGAAAGTAAATGTTTGAGGTCCAAGAACCGTAACAGGGCCGTAGTTACCGTCAGCTAATGCCCCAAGACTATCAGAAATATTAACGTTGTCACCGGTGTTTACGAAATGTGAACTTGAGGTTTGAACTGTAACAACGTTGCTGGCTCGCGAAAGAGAAATAATGGACGATGGTGCACCATGTGCAATAGTCCACTTTAGTCTTGGAGCAGGATAAATGTTCACTGATCCAGTGCTTACTGGAGTTGGTGCAAGCATTGCTTGACCAAAAGGATTAACTACATCGAATGTGTGGTTGATGTCATCAACTGCAATAATTGGTAAACCAACAGTCGAACCATCTCCCGGTAATTTACCTAAGTTAGTGCTTGACCAAGAAGGACAGTTAACAGCAATGACTTGATGTCCTGGTCTAACTGATGCCAGTGTTTCGCCGTTTCCGATACTGTGTTCCCAGCGCCAAATCATACCGCTTGCAAGAGGGTTACCATCATAATCATTGTATGAGCTCGAAACATCGGTAATAGTGAAGTCCGTTAAAGTTTGAAAGTTAGTGATAAGCGGATTCCAGTAATATTCAGCTCTATCACTAGTAAGCGTCAGCACATCAATGGTGCTAGTTGCAGCAAATTGTGTCTGTCGAGGAACGCCAGAACGATTAGTGATCTTTACCGTATCGCCAACTGCATAAGTATTAGGGAAGGCTGATACTGTACCTAGTAGATAGCTTCCAGAAGTATCTGAAGAAATAACGCTCTGACCAATAATCTCAGTTTGCGCGCTATTAACTTGTCCACCTAGAATTTCAATTGCTCCGCTACCGCCGAGTTCCTTAGAGACAATTTGAACTCGCTTGCCATTATTGGCGATAGAGACATCGGCAACAATAGGTAGTTGCGATAGTGCTTTTTGAGTAAAGTGGTGTTGAATATTCTTGACCGTTGTAGGAACAAGCTTAAAGTATTCCCCAAGTGTAGCATCTTCATTAGGAGCGGTATCCATTCTGTAGATAGACGCAGATACTCCAGTTGCGGGAATAATGAGCGCCTTCTTTAGCGTAAAGTTAGGATTACTGTTCGAGAATACCTGAACCTCAGCGGTTCCATCGAATAGAGCCACGTATCCTTGCTTTGTGGGATCAGTAGGATTGTGATCGTGACCTAGAGCTGTCGCATCAGTTACATATGTGTACTGATCTTCAAACGTAGATACAACAATACTTGCACTTGGTAGACTAACTGCAGCTGCAGTCATGATATTGGAAGCATTTACAGTTGCAACAATATCACCAACAGTAGTTTTAGTTAGAGGGAAGATGTTCACTAGAGCTGGATTAGTCACTGTAAGATTTGCAGAAGAAATTCCTTGAGCGTATAAACGAACAACTGCACCAGTCCAAATTGTTGTAATCGTGGCTTCACCGCCAAACGTATCTGTAATAGTTTCGCCTTCTAAGAAGGTACCGCTAATGCTTGTAACGGTCAATGTTCCATCATTGCCAAAATCTGCGTCACTAGTAATGACTGCAGTAGCAGTAGAAGTTGCCCCTGTGATAGTGTCACCGACAGTAAAATCTGCAATTTGTAGATTGTAGCTGATAAAATCTGCGCTACCGACGTTCTTAACGCCATATTGTCCCAAGAAGTTAATTGGGAAACCACAACCCGTCAAAGAACTCAACACGTCATTAACCTGTACTGATGCAAAGTTAGGACCGTTAAAGGCAAAGTCGAAATAGTTCCCGCTAGTAGGTACTCCACTAGGAAAGTTAATTGATGTGGTGTTATAAGGGCCAGTCACTAGAACCTGTGCATTGACAGGAATTCCTACTGCTCGAACAGCGCCGGATCCAAACTTATATGCTAATTTATTCCAAGAAGGCGTATCAACAAGAGTTGTTGACTCATCTAGATTAGGTCCAGAAGGATATTCAATCGCGAAACGTTGTTTATTGCCGTTTGCGCCATATTCTGCCGATCGAACGATAAGTTTACCATTGCTACTTCCGGTTCCGCCGCTTGCGTACCAGTTATGTGCCCGCATCAGGACGCTGTAATCACTAAAATCTGTTTGGTTAGCAGTAGTTCCCCAGACGTAAACAGTACTAAAGTCAATGCCAGGCTCATTATCGATGTCATTTGCAGAGAACTCTGAGCTAGTTGGAATAAATGTTAAAGCGTTGCTACCAGAGTTAATCTGACCAGATCGCGCCGCAGGGATGCTAATTGTCTTGATGATCGGATCTCGATCCATGATCACAACGATGCTGTCATCCTGTGCCATCTGTAATGACTGAAAAACTTGGACTTCATCGTCAATGACGTGGTCAAAGAGTGATCGAGGCTTATTTTGCTGTGTGCCAATTGTTGGACTTGTAGGCTTTGCCTTAATTGAACGAACATGCCCTTCATTATTGCCACGAGCAAAAACTAGTTCATCGGAAAGATCGACCTTAGTATTAGTCCATGCAGAACTAGTGAGTAATTCAGAGTAGGCATTAGAGTAAGGATAAACGTCCGGATTGACATTTGCAGTTAGAGCACCAAACACAGCAGGATACTGGGCTCGTTCCATGTAGCTATTTTGAGAAACAATAGGCTGCATTTTAATGAAGCCAAACATGTCTTTTGTTGAAACCTTGTTGGCAATCAAAGGCGTATTATTTGTTTGCACACTGTCTGTCACCGTAAAGACAGATGAGATAGCCGCATTAGTTACAGGCACAGCGATACTACCCTCGTTTTCAGTAGCAGACGTAATCTTAACTGAATTCGTTCTAAAGATAGATGCCTTAACACCAAGAAGAGCCGTATTGATAGATTGAGTCAAATCATCTAGCGAAGCTTCTGTAGGATTGTCAAGATAAGACGACGTCCATAGCTGAGGATAAACATCCGTATGGAATGCTGCAAAGTCCGTAACATCAGCGACAATTACCGTCTCATCAATTGTGTCGTTATTTAAAACTTCAATGTAGGTATCCGTTCCAGCAAGAATATGCGGCCCTCGCTTAATTACTCTAAACAGGCCGCTGTTCTCTGCTGAAACCCAATTTGGATCAAGATCTCGATAGGCAATAAAGATAAAATGACCAGGTTGAACATTTGCGAATGTAGAAACATTATTCGCCATAATGCGCATGACACTGCTTCCTTCGTCGCTAATAACTAGTGCGGCATCCAATACTAGATTCACGCCGATCTTGTCACAGATTGTCGCATCAGCACAAACAACCATCTGTGCTTGACGACCTACATCATCAATATCTAAGTTATAGGCGCCAGAAGTAGTTGCGGCTGAAACAACGAAGCCCTTTGCATCAGCGATGCCTGCAGAAACAATATCTCCTGCGGCAATATCGGTCAAAAGACGAATATTGCCTGTAGAACGATTAATCTCGAATTGTGATTCCTGACCAGTGGCAGAAGTAGCATTAGAGCCAAACATCTGATGCTGATAAGTTCCACCTTGAATTTCTACTGAAGCCCCAGCACCTCGCTTATTGCTGCTAATTTGCATGGTCTGATTAGGAGTAGCAACGGCAGTAATACCTGCGAACTTTGCATTAAAGGCTGCAACCCAGTTATCAAGAGTTAATACTGCGAATGAAGAAATGCCGGGGAAGTCAGATAGAGAGAAGCTCTGATCTTGTGCTGGAGTTCCGTCAACAGAGATAAGTAGATCACCAGGAACGAATAGGTTCCAAAGCGCGAATGGAATAGTTTCCACAGTGGCAATTCGCTCTCGTTGATGTAGACGAGTGCTGTTTTGGAATAGAGCAATATAGCTAAAAGCTTCAACAGGAAAGTTAAGAAGGTTATTAGCGTATAGCGACTCTGAATCAGTGCTTCGAATAGGAACAACTTGAATGTATTCAGCATCTGGGTCAACAGTAAATAGTAAGATGCTCTTTGAATCATTTGTCAAACGCGCCTTAAACAATGTAGCTTTATTGTTAATTGCAGCGACGATTTCCGATAGAGTCGCAATTGAAATATTGGAGAAGTCTGATGTAGTAAAGACGACTGTTTCTTCAACAGCATCTACAGCTACACGCAAAAACATTTGATCTAAGAAGACAAATGGGCCACTAGCATCATTGATTACTTGTGCTCTAGGTAGAGGATAGTTAGCTAGCTGTAGAAATTCTTCAGTGCCATTTGCTCTAGCAATAAGTACGTCAACCGTCTGTCCTGCCTGAGAAGGCTGAAAACCACTACCATCATCGATGTATAGAATCGAAGGATCATTAACGGCAATAGATTGAGAAAGGATCGCTGAAGCAACTCGCTTATTTTCGTCAGGGTCTGAAAGACCAATTACTGCACTTAGGATCGCAGGAGACGTCCCTCGTGCCAGTGAAGCTGCATAAGACTTGATACGATTACGTAGTTGAACATCAGTTTCAATATCGGAGCCAGTTGAGAAAGCAATAGTATTAGTAACTGCTGCTCCAACGAAAGGAGCCGTATCAAACTGACGAATTGTGCCGATTAGAGCATTACCCTGAGATCCGGTAACTTGCGCAACAACTAAAACATCATTGACGTGGTCTTCACCAGCAGGAATGATGGCGTCACGAATCGTGTTGTACAGAATGTCTGGATTCTGATTGTTCGCAGGGATCTTAACGGTTGTGCCTGCAGGAATAACGCGATCTGGCTGACCCTGCGCATTAATAACCGTATCTGACGAGAGATGGTCTTTCTGCAATGCAGAACCAAGATTGATTTGCGAGTATGTAGAGAATACCGTGATGCTGGTATAAGGGATTGGTCCTTCGAAAGAATTCGTACCACGCCCAATGTATAGAGATCCTGAAGCCGCCCAGCCGGAAGTATTGTTTACGAAAAGAACCGTTTGCCCTGAAATAGGAGCCGGTTTTAGACTATATAGTCCGCTGCTTTGTTTAGAAATATTGGTATTCTGGATTTGTACAGTGCCGGTAGCTGCTTTAGCCGCATATCGCTGCAGTCCAAGGTCGGCCGCTTTATTATCAAGGTCATTATTGCGAATTGCATCAACATTCAGTAGTTCAAGAATGTTAAGAATTGCAACGTTGTTGTCAAAGTCTTGGCTAGCACATGCTTCGAGCAGTGATAGGAACACAGACCCAGGATTGATGTCACTTAGTGGTGTTTCGGCAAGGATCTTGCGAACCATACCACCCAAAATTTGGTTGAAACTTTTGATCTCGATCGACACGTTAATCCTCTGTCCAATTGCTCAAATAAGTCGCAGCTTTACTAATTGTAACAGGATCTTCGCCGAGCAGTCCGATTGCCGTGTTACAGGAACTATGGAGCAAGCCTCTTACTTTCCCCGTTGTATGGCTATGATCCAAAACAGCTCCACGTTTAGCTGAAAAGTCTAATTCTCGGTTGCAAATGGCGCAACAAAAGTTCTGTTGGTAAGCCAGCCAACCATAATCTTCTAAGGTTATACCGTAACGAGCACGAAGATTTGCTTCATAACTACACTGTTTGCAGTAGGTACTTTTTTGAAAAGCGAGACTCTTGCATAGAGGCGTAGCGCATAAACGGTCTTTACCTTGCCATTTTTGATTATAGATAGTACGGCAAGGCTTGCATCGGCCGTCAGCTAAACGTTCGGTATCTTTAACACATTTCTTACAATAGAGAGTGGCCATAGCAACTCTATTCTACTATAGTAGAGGCAAGACTTTAGACGTTAACTGTAAAAGTAATAGGCAGGAAGGTGTTGCTACCGGCCAACTTTACTACCAAGGTAACATCATAAGCAACTGCTGTGATACTGGGATTTCTGGTTACACTCAAACTTTGAACTCTATCAAAACGACCGTCTGCCGCGATCTGTGCACTAATGGCCTTTACCAAGGCAGCCTTAGCATCATCTCCTTGAACAGTTGGCGTGCCACTCAGATTAAGCAAGCCAAATCCTGGATGTCGTCGATTAGTGCCCAACTCAGTGCGCATTTTAGCCATAATCGCTTGGACGGCATTATCAAGTCCATAGCTTAAAGCTAAGTCACCATTGGAGTTATTGAGTAAGTCCCCATCATCACCAACAGCTAGATCAATTTTAGTGTGCTTCTCATCAGCTGCCTTACCTGTCATAAACCAAGGAAGTTCGTCAACTCGAGAATTTGGTAGTGGCCGTTCAGAAGGAATTAGAATGTATTGCGAACTATTAATAGTATTAGGCTTAAAAACTCTAATTCTAGCATTATCTGCTAGAGTATATAAACCCATGTTAGAATCGCCACTTACAGTGAGAAGAATTTCTCCAGATAGTGGAATTTGTTTAATGCCCGTAATGGTGCGTTGAGTAGGAAAGGGATTGGCATCCGAACTGATAAGCACGAACTGATTAATAAAGAACTTATTCAGATTCTCTTTTCCGAAAGTATCAAAAGCAGCTAAATTGATCTGGTTGCCGCTGCCATTGACAAGGAAAAATAATTCGGTGCCAATTTCATCCACATATGGATCTTTGAGTCCATTGGCAAGCGCAATATCGATCCATTTGTCCTCATTGCCTAGATAGCGCTTAGCTAGACTAGGAAGGTCTTCCCCGAAATTTAACTTAACCAATTTTCCTGATTGATATTGTCCAATGTCAACATTAGGATTGTTGGCGTTGATACGAGCTAATGCAAACGGGTCAATTGCTGTATCTACAGCAAATAAGTTTGCAAGAATAAAGTCCACAGAGCTCAATTGCTGTTCAATAACTTGCATTAAATTCAAATCAGTGATTGATGCCGGACTTTGTTGTAGAACTGGCGCTCTATCATAGACAATGTCATAGTCGGGGTCACTAAGTCCAATAGTATCAGCCAAAAGATCGCGGTACTCTCGTAGCGTTTTCTTAATGCTCAAAAAGTTCATTTTTGAATAAAGTTGAAGAGCTAAAGTCTTATTGGTCACTATAGTCCGTTCTTCATTTGTTAAAGGAATGCTTTGAAGTTTGATGTTCTCGAAAACCGGATAAAACCGAAAAAAGGTACTATTGGCGGCAAACGGATTAATGTCTGTGTTATTTAAACGCTGCTTGTCGATAAAGTCTGTTAGGTCATCTAACGCAAATCGAAAATAGTCAGGATCTCTAGTTCTTGACGCTGTATTAACTAATTTAGGTCTTAAAGTAAACCAATTATCGCGAAAATACGTCCAACGCATTGGAACGATTTCTGGCATGTCTGCTAACGTGAATGCATCTCCAGTGTAAATCTTGAACCATAGGGTCAGATTAGATGATGCCTGGAGTGTATTGTTATCTACTGATGCCATTATCGTCCTAGTAGGTTAATACCATTTGCTACTGAATTCAAAATGCCTCTTGCCTGATCTGCTTTTTCTTTAGCGTTTGCAAGAAACGTTGAACCATCAATTCCATTTAAGCCAAGATCTTTTAAAAGTTGTCCAGACTTCTGATCTGGGGCTGCACCATTTGAATTTTCTACGTTCCGAAGATCGTAACCTCGCATAACAATAGTGTAAAAATACATCATGGGGTTTTCTTTGTCGCGTCGTAGAACAAAGGACTTTATGATGACACTATATTCATTATTGTCTTTATGGTTAAAAAAGACCAATGGAGGTTTTGCGTCTTCTGGACGAGAAGACGTATCTAGTGTATCGCCATTTTTATCGGTCCCTGATACGTCTTTCTTGTATTTTAGAAAGAAACGGTAAAGATTATGAAAGGCAATATAACCAGTTTGGTCAAGTTGGACACCTGTTTTAGCCGGAGCGGGTTTACCAAAAAAAGCTTGTGTGTCATTGTAAATTTTGTCTGCTGCTGCCAAAGTTTTAGCAAAAAAACCTTGAGCGGCAAGACTTAAACTTTTTTGAACTGTAAAAGAACTGCGACCAGGAAGAACTTTCACGGTTTCGTTAGCACCGATTGGGTCAACAAATTTAGGCGCCATACCCGTGGTTCCTTCAATTACAATGTCGTAGTATCGCACGGGTGAATGTTCTTCCACTGTTCCATAAATTGTAGGAATAAGGTTCGTAGCAAAGTGTGTCGTAATAGTTAAATTGCTTGGTCCAATAGGAAGAAACATTACCTTGGCATTCGTGGGTCCAGATTTTGGAGTAAATCTAAATCCATAAGGCTTAGATGTGAACCAGTTACCTAGAACAGGTTCATAATCAGCCTGTGTGTAGATGGGATTCAAGCCCTCGCCAGTACTTGGACCAACACTATTTTGCTGTGTAAATGGGGTATCAGCCATAACTTAATTATAACTTAGATTTACTTGGTCTTTGTGACCTTAGATAGGTAATCATCAGTAGCACCACTCTCGAAAGCATCAATAGCGTCAGCTGCTTCTCCAAGAGCGTCACCAGCTTGACCTAGTTGAGTTGCCGCATTTGAGATGATTGAGCCGGCGGCAACTGCACCACTGATAGGTACTGACATTGCAGTACCAGCTAATGAAAGAAAAGTTTTAGCTAATGTTATTTTAGTTTTAGCTGTATTGAGCTTTTCTTTAAGCTTTCCGTCCATCTTTTTCTGTTCTTTACGGAAAGTAGACCCAATAATGACCCACTCACTGGCACCCTCTTCACCTAAACGAACTTTATCACCTTCAATTACAAATAGTGGAGTTTTAACTCTAACTTCTTCAGAAGCTTCATCTTTGATTTTCTTAGTTTTAGTGGTGACAATATCCTCTGACTCGATAGTGGTATCCTTATTTTTAAGGCTTACCTTTTGACCATCTTTCTTAAAATTCAAATTGATCTTGCCTGAAAAAATGTCAATAGTCCCATTCTTCTTGTCAATGTGGAGTTTTTGAATCTTATCTCCATCAGCAGCTTCATCACTTACAGTGAAACCACCTTCCTTATCCCACTTCATATATGACGTACCTACGTCTGTGTCATATTCAGGCGCCGGAATAACTTTATCAGGTGCATTTTTTAACTTATCTAAATTAGTTGGTTGTCCTTTAAAGGTGAGAATCCACTCACCATCCTTATTAATGAAAGTTTCAATGCCATTAAACTCTGATCTATACTGTGGACCTTCAGTACTGTCAAGAAAAGTTGTTCGCGCCGGATGAGTCATCGACCCAAGAATAACACCCTCAATGGCGTTTCCACCAATCTTTCCAACAAGAACTACATCGCCTGCTAGAGCAGAAACCCCATTCTGGCTATTTCCTTTATCATTATAGTTATAGCCTCGCATGACAAAGTCATCATAATTATAGACTCCACCAAATTGGCGCATCATGCGACAAGGCATAATCATTCGACTTGCTTTATAGAAAATTTCAACCATGTATCGTAGTTCATTAGTAGTTTTAACATTTCTTACTTCTCTAACAATACCTACGTAAAGCCGATTATCTTGATCTTCGACAGTGCTAATAGCCTTAGAATCAAAATAAATGCTACTGTCTTTTACATAATAATCGATATCGTTGTTATAGTAACTCATGTATTAACTCTTTTTATTAGGATCAACGGGCGAGGCTGTATGTACGATGGTATGATTCGTTGAATCTGATTTGCTAAGTGCACTTGCCAGTGTATCAATAGTACCTCCACCGATTAACCCTTTGTTCTCATCGACTATAATCCCTCTTACAAATTGAATAATTGTTTGAAAAGAGCGGGTGCCGTCACTGTTGACGGTAAAATTATTTTGTACTGATTCTACGTGGGCCAATACATAAACTTTGGTTTTATCTACAGCTCCACTATTGTAATTGTGAGTAACACCAATTAATCCAGCATCAAACATAATGTTGTCGCCAACGGGGATATATTCACTACTGCCATGCATGACAACTTGACCATTTAAAAGTCGATGAGAGTCAAAGTACCACTCTTGAATTAAGTTAACCCAACGATTTATTGCATCAAGATCGGGTGCTGCCGTTATGGAGTCTTGGTCATACGGCAATTGCTTAATAGAGAAGATGATGGGTCGAAAACCTTCGCGATCCCACACATCGGAGCCACGGTCTGATCCTTGAGATACTTGATTTTTAGGTGTAGTAAGAACATTGAAGAATGAAGATTCACCAGTATTTGGTCTAATTTCAGCAAAATTGTATTTGTCGTGCCAATTAGTGCCTGCACTCACATTAATAACAGCTTCATCGTCTAATTTATGTTCAGGGACATATTGAAACATAGAGCGCATACTGGTATCAATATTGCTTGATGCTGGATCTTCTGTATATGAGAAAGGTCTAATGCGATTATAAAGCAACAGTTGAGGTCCTTTATCTAAGGCACTCCAATACATTTCAAGAAACATCTCATTTAAGGCAACATTAGAGTGCTCTTGAAGGACATCCCACAAAGAATGTTGCCCTTGCAGAGTAAATGGATTAATCGCGCTCGTGCCAGTTTGTTTAACATCATTGTTGTCATATTGGTCTTCATCGACAAGAGGTCCCCAGATAAGAGAAAGAAAGTCTGTAAACTTTACAGAACTAATAGCGTTCCCCCCTGGATCAACAAACTTAAAATAAGTGCAAAGTTCTTCAGGTAAGGTTACTTCATGGGTTGCTTTAGCTAAACGTCCAGTTTCAGGTAATTTAAATGCTCCACCTAGAATAGATAAAATTGTCTGAATGTTATTAGGTACACCGGAAATAAGGGTGTCGTTGTTATCAGAAAAGACATTTTGCTTCCATTGCTGATAGAAGGCATTAGCCTGAACTCCTTTGTCGTCTGACGGATCTTGAACCACTGGATCAGAATAGATCAGGTTCCTAAAAATTGATCCCCAATCTTGACCAGACACGATGAAAGAAGTTGATCTTGCTGCTTCTTCATTTACCGAAACATTAACTCTGACAGTTTCAATGCGCCCAAACATCTTTACTTGATTGGGCTTAGCATGCTCAAATGAAGACGCATCAAATGGTTCATTCGACATTAGAATGGCACACCAACTTCCAGGAGTTAATGTTGCGACCCAATTTCGAGTCGGTGCTAAAGTAAAATTAAAAGTTCCAACTGGATCACCTTTTGACTTATTAGTTGTTATAGAAACAAGCGAAACAGTGCTAATAATGACTTCACTTACCTTATTAAAAGAACTAGAGATTCCCTTAGTAGTAATTCGATCATCATAATTCCAAACGATGACAGCTGCATGTGGTGTTCTAATAAGTGCCATTATTTTTTCTTTAAGTCCTTTAATTTGTTGTAACCAGGTGCAACTGCACTAGTAATCTGCTCTGCCCATTTTTTGAAAATATTAGAAGCAGCATTCATAGCGCCGCTTCCTCTCATTAAGGCCTCAGAAGCTCTATCTAATTGACCTGTAGCATGATTTAGATTTTGTGCAGATGCGCCAAAACTTGCCGCTGTATCTTTCGCAGCAGTAGTCCAAGCTTCTTCGGCGTTTGCTCCTGCTTTTTCAAAAGCTGTGCGAAGTGTTTCAGCTAAACCTGCAATACCACCAGCACCGCTGGCTCCGCCGGCTCCAAGACCCGAACCGCCTCGAATAGCTTGATCTGTTTCAGCTACATTACCACCACGTCTTTCTACTTGAGCGCTCAAGCGAGATCTGTTTCTTTGTTCTTCAGAAGCAAGAGTGTTAGTATTTTCTTTAGGTTGCCAATTAGGACCAAGTATCTGAGTAATTACATCGCTAAAGACAGCATCCGGATTTTGTCCGGCTGTAGCAAGAGCTTGTGCAATAGGTGCTCTAAGATCTCGTAATCCAGCAGGCAGTGCATTAGGATCTTTAAGGTGAGCAATAGCCTGAAGTATCTCTGGATTGTCTTTATTTTGCTTAATTTGCTGAATTAATTCACCAGGCAAACCACTTACTAAACTAAGTCCACTTTGTTGACTTAATTGAGAAACAGCTTTAGCTTCATTAATTCTTTGAATATATTGCTCAGGATTTTGAAGTTGATCGCCTAATGCCGCAATTGTACTAGGACGCATGCCGCGTTGTTCTAAAAATGTTTTAAAGGCTTCTGCAGAATCTCCTCTGCGCGCATTTAATACATCAGTTGGCATCTGGGTCATCATGAGCCCAGCTGCTTGATCAAAATCTAAACCTGCTGCTCTTGTAACTCGAGCAACATTTATCATGCCAGGGAAGCTAGCCGCAATATTACTGCGAGCTCCTTCACCGGATTGATGTGCTCCAATTGCAATCTTCTCTGCTAGTTCTCTATTAGGATTATTCCTGTCAATAGCACCCAGAACAGCTTTAGTTAAAAACTCAGTAGGATCAGCACTATAACCTAATTTAGCGCTTTCTTCTGTCATGCGTGCCGTATTTTCAACAAGCATGTCAATAGCCTTACTACTGTTAAGTCCCCGTTGCATTCCTTCTTCAATAATCTTTGACAAATTCTGGCTAGGGTCGCCCATGCCAGTTGCACCTAATGATGCCATTCTGCGCATATTTTCAGCGGCCGATCCATGCCCCAAATTCTCAAGACTTACTGCTTCTAATACTTGATTTGATTTAAACATGGATCCCATGCCTGCTGCGCCTTGAGCAGAAAGAGCACCCATCTCCTTCAAACCAACTCCTTGTTCTCTCATTTTGGACATGAAATCAGTACCAGCGGTTTCATTTAAGAAGGCTTCACCGACAGCACCGCCCATTTGATCAGCAGCAGTATTAAGTCCCATTACATAATCACGATATTTTTGAAGTTGCTGACCAGGAATATAGTTAAGAGCTTTAGACGCATTTACCATAGCATGCGTTCCCATAATTCGTAAAGCTCCCATTTCAGTCTGGCGTTCTCTAGCTGCCTCTTCTTGAACTCCAGAAACTGCACTTCCGATTGTAGTCTGCGCGCCTTGAGCAACAGTAGTAACAACGTTATTGCCTACAACGCCGCCAGCTCCCGCGACCATTTGTCCAATACCAACTGCTACTCCAATACCGGCATTGACTTCTTTTGCGACATGTACATTGTGCTGTCGTTCTGCAAGAAGATTACCAAAAGAATTACCAGTCTCCCATGCACCTAATGTCATACGTGCAGTCATGTCGCCAGCAAGGGCTTGATGCCACATATTGTATTTTTCATTCTCAATGTTCGCGGCGCCAGTAACATTTTGGGCCATCTGCAGCGGTTGATTAATAGCAATATTTTGGTAACCAGCAGTTATAGCCGCCAATGATTCCATAACAACTCCAGCAACGACTTTTGCATTTTCAAATTTGTTGCCACCACCGCCAGACATGCCGCGAGCCTCAGAGACTTCCTCAAATTCCTTTGCAGCTTCTTCTGCATTCTTGTTGAGATCTTCTAGTTCATCTTTAGTCTTGCCAGCAGAGTTACGGAGTTCTTCTAGTGCCTTAATAAGTTTTTCGGCTGCTTCAGTTTCTTTCTTCTTAAGATCCGCTGGACTTAAAGCACCGAGACCCTTACCAGATTTCATCTCTGCTTCTAGTCTGTTGTAATCCAATACACCGGCAGCCTTATCGCCTGTCGCAACTAGTGCACGCTGGCGACCTTGTGGGTCAAGACCTTGCTGTTTAAGTTGCTGCATAGCCAAAGTAATAGGAATGAGCTGTTGGGCTAGTTCCTTCATCTGGGCTGCGTTGCCTTCAATTGTTGATACGGCGGCAGGATTGGGTCCACGACCCTTCATGTACTCGCCTGCTGCAGTCATAGACTCCTGACGAAGGCCCTGCATCGTATTCATGATGTTCGATCTTTGCTGCGCCAAAGATCCATAGCCTTGCGCTGCCATTGCAGAGCCAGCAACTTGCATCTCTAAACTATTCATGTTGCCAGCAACGTACGAATTAACAGCCGTTTCAGAGAAGTCTCGTCCAATAATGTTTACTGCCTGCGCATTGACGCGTTCTCTAGCTGACTCTTTATAAAGAGCCATGCGAGGTTCAAGGTTAGCTTTAGTTCGTTGAGCTTCTAATAGTTGCTTTTGAAAGATCGGAATTTTTGAAGAACCAGGTCGTTGTGCTTCTAGAGCATTAACGGCTTCAATGGTACTGCGAGCTCGTGATGCACGCAGGCGCATTTCACGAAAGGCAGCAGGTTCATTGGCATACTGCTCTTCTAGTCGACCAAGATCAGCTAGACCAAAGTTATCATCTGACTCTAAGGTATTAACGCCCTTTCGAGGCCAAGGAACATCTGGTAGTAATTCGCCCTTTTTATTAACAGCCATGATTATTCCTCTTCAAATGATTCGTCAATATCTTCACCAAAGGTTTCACCGTAAACTTCTTTATATTTTTCGAGTTGCTCATTCATCCACTTGAGATTCTCAGGGTTAGTCGTAGGATCTGTTGCAGCTTTTGCAGCCGCTTTCTTCATTTCTTCCAGTTCCTTCTTCTCTTCCTGTTCAGCCCAATCAAGCACCTCTTTTTCTTTGGCTTCTTCCATTTTATCAGCTTCTTTGGCAACTCGCTCATCAGAAGCCTTTTGACGCTCAATCTTATCGTAGAATTCATACAGCAACTCTTCAAGCGTATAACTCTCGAGAAGTGGGTCTTTAAGAGGACGATTGTAGTGATTAGACCACCAACTCTTTAAAAAAAGAGTCATCTGGTGTTCAGTATCTAGTTCTGCTCTAGCGTTGTAAGCTGCGATTGCTTTTATGCATTCGACGAAGCTTTGCTCTCCGGAGCTGGGTCCTGAAGCTTTTTGGTCTTCTCTTTTAGCTTGGTCCGCCATTCAGCCTCCGCCGAAAGAACTTTATTATAAAGTGCAGTAAGCACGTCAATGTCGGTTAGATTGTATCCACCATCACTTTGCTTCCACCACTCAGGCCCATCAATAATACGCCCTCGTAGGTTAGCAAGGATGACAGCAATGCCGGCAAGTTCATCAGTTGGATTAGGATAATTACCTAGAAGACGAGTCTTTTCAAGTTCTAGAATGTGCTTCTGCCGCATATTGAGTAGACAGTTTACTGTGAACTGGCCTTCAAACCTCTTTCCTAGGTCACTGGTAAAGTCAAAATCAAAAACGGATTGTGTATTAGGTAGGTCCATGTTTTCTCCAAGGTGATACTAGGGAGATTATACTTACGTTAGACTTGATATTAAGCCAGAACTACCATTAATTAGGCTCTGTGGTTCTGTATTGAGGTCGCCAGTAGTATTTGCATTAGCTCGCGTAGTAGCATCGCTAGGTACTTCAGGCTGTTTCTCATCTTTAAAGCCAATAGCCATAAAACTTAATTCAACTTGAGCAAGCTCATCTACTCTAATATTTTCTTGACGGCTTGTAATAACTGCTTTGGGCGCAAAGAATAGAAGCTTATTAGTAACTGAATCTCTTACTTCAATTGTTAGATATTGGTGAAATAAAAAACCTAACATGTCAGGTTGCCATAACTGCACGCCGGCACCCTGACCAGGAATATGTAATGCTGAAATACTGCCAGAAACCTTAATAGCTTTAGGAACCAATTCCTCAGGAAGAGGGTTATCGATAGCATTGACTTCTGTAAATAAAGTATCAACCCGCCAAGAGATACCAAAAGCAAAAGCAACGGGCTTGCTATTGATTCGCAGTACAGTACGAGCACCGCTCATATACTTAGCACTTGGCCGTGTAGAAATAATTCCGCCGAGGTTCCCCTCGAGAATATTATCTGTTAGTTGCTGACCAATGTCAGGAACGTTATTAAACCCTGTTGGCATTAGACGTCACTCGCATTAGCGACAAAGCTATCGCCATCAACATACAGTGCCACGAAATTAAAACGTTCTACGCCAGGCGATCTTTTATTAATGCTGAAATCAGCTTGCGTGATACGAGCCTTCTTGATGTTTAAAATGCCTAGAAAATCTACGTTAGGCGTATTGCCAGGATTAGCGAATCCCTGTTCATTGAGTTGTCCACCAGCAAGAACATCGGTTACATTGCGCAAGGTATTCCCTGATGATGTGCCTGGTCCAACAGCAACCTTTTGATAAACCTGAATGTCGAATGTTGTACCAGTACTAAACTTACTAGGATCAAGGGCTTCATGAGCTCTACCATCGTTACCAACGCCGTTGCGGGATAGGATGTCGCCTAGTTTCCCACCCCAAGCTGTTCCCCAGTTACCGACTCCATTACCTGCATCATTCTCTGCTAATCCATTAGGATAGTGCCCGTCGCCTAAAGATTGTCTAACGCCCTTAGCGTAACGAACAACAGTAAAACTGCCAGAGACCATATAGCCAAGAGGCTCTACCGAATCTCCCTCATATTTTCCTAGCACTTTTGGAGTTTTAGTTAGGATCTGAACTGAACAAGAAAAGTCCTGACAGAAAGCTAATGTCTTTCCGTTTAAACGGATCTTAGCAGTTGCTCCAGTAATAAAAGCCGGTTTAGTACTTGCCATATAACCTATTATAAAAGAAAAAAGGCTGACTTTGCAGTCAGCCTTCTTCCATCCCGAACAACTAAACTATTACGCCTGTAGATCGGTATCGCCTGAGTTGCTTGACGTGAAGCTGTCATCGCTTGCTAGGATACCAACGAAGCTCATACGGTCAACTAGAATACCGCGCTTGTTAAGACCAGCTGACTTATTGGTAAAACGACAGTCAGTGATGGTAATAACGGTACCGATTGAAGCATCAACTGCTGAATCAACTCCGCCTACGGTCTTCTGAAACACAGCAAGATCCCAAGTTTGTGAAGTAATTAGGTTACCAGGGTCAAACTGATCTGAACCCTTGCCGCCCGTGGTCCAGTTAGCCTTACCTAGACCGTTACCGCCCGCGTTAGTACCGGGCATGTTGTTATTCTTTGCAATTGCCGTATAACGAACAATCGCGAGTTCGCCAGCTACACTGTAGTTAACAGGCTCATTACTCACAACCTCGTACCGTCCCATCGTCTCAATAGGAATGGTGTCTACGTTTACTCGATATGATACATCCTGCGCGTATGCGAAGGTAAGGCCGCCAGCCTTAATCTTTGCTGTCGCGCCTGTTACGAATGATGGAACTTTACTTGCCATTGTGTTTCTCCTGCCAGTTCGGTTCTGGCTACCATGAATTTAACCCCACCTAAGTGGATTGACTAAATCATACCATTATTTTAACCTAATCCTAAATATCGGTGTATAATGGGGATGCGTTTAAGGAAAGTCACAACTTTATGGAAACACTTCTTCCAAAGCTAGGCTTTAACCTCTTCCCCTTCGGGGAAATCGCACATCCATGCCCGCAACTTGCGGGCAATCCAGCACAATTGAATAACCTGACCGGCTAACAAATCACCTTACTCGAAAGGTGGTGATTTGAATGGATAAGTTAAACGGCTCGAATTACGAGATCGTCGGCTACTGTCCTCTTTGTAAGCGCATGATTGTTGCTCCGATCGTGTGGTCTACAAAGAAGTACAAGCGACCCTCGTACACGACCTGCTCCTGTCGGTCCAAATAATCAGGGAATAAGTCAGCGGCTAGACGGCCTAGTTTGGAACTAGGAGGACGCTGGTTCGAATCCAGCTTCCCTGACTTATGGCTTGGTGGTGTAATGGTAGCCACGCCGGTCTTAGAAACCGGTGCCGAAAGGCGTGTGGGTTCGACTCCCTCCCAAGCTACTGTGACAATAGCTCAACTGGCAGAGCACTGGGTTGTGAGCCCAGCCGTTGCGGATTCGACTTCCGCTTGTCACCTATGGAAGGGTAGCTCAGCTGGTAGAGCAGCGGTCTGAAGAGCCGCGTGTCACAGGTTCGATTCCTGTCCCTTCCACTTAATTTAAAACAGGAAAGCTACCTGTTTTATTTCCGTTGTGATCAATAAAAGAAAAGTCCACATATGAACATCGTTCGTATTTAATAGGATCTGCGAACATATCCATAATTGGAGAGTCTTCTATAAGTCTATTGTAGTCAGTAAGCACTTTCTCTGAAAGAAGCTCGTAGAGAACACGCGCATATGCCTCTTTAGTTGTTACTTTTACCATCAGTTCTTNNTAGTTGTTACTTTCACCATCAGCTCTTGATAGCTGATGTTGTAGACACGCGGAGGCATTTCTACTGGAGCAATAACGTGTACAGCAAAGCTAAGATTCAGTGTAATCACTGGCATCTGCATAACTTCAGCTTTGATTACATTGTCTTTCATTCTGGCATTATACGAAAATAAAAACCCCTCACTGTTTCCAGTAAGGGGTCTTTACATCTTACATTTTAAGTTTTAATTACGCCGCTGTTCCTGACGCGCGCTGTAGGTTGATCGTGCTCAAGAT
>FRDC01000339.1_pt1 | contig 42758 bp, 33 predicted proteins | sample 1106171 | NCBI WGS metagenome assembly FRDC01 (sample SAMEA3930566, study PRJEB13176) | freshwater metagenome | biome: Drinking water system; feature: drinking water; material: water | place: Singapore | collected 2014-12-20 | reverse complement strand
GCTCTCGTCGCTGGCGCCGGCTTCACCCTCGTCGCCCCGGCGACCGCGCCGGCCGCGCCGGCGGCGGCGCTTGCGGCGGCTGCCGTCGCGATCGCCGCGTTCGGTGTCGCGCGGCTCGCGCGGCTCGCGCTCGATCGCTTCTTCCTCTTCGTCCTCGTCCTCGAACGCCTCGATCTCGGGCTCGTCGTCATCGGCCTCGATCAGCATCGGCTCCAGGCGCGGCGCGTGGACCGGCGGCGGCCCCGATGCCTCGACCGACATGCGCGCGCCCTCGCGCTCGCCATCGGGGGCGACCTCGATCGTCACGCCATAGCGTTCCTCGATCTCGGCGAGTTCGGCGCGCTTGCGGTTGAGCAGGTAGAAGGCGGCTTCCTGGCTGGCGCGCAGTAGCAGCTGCGATCCGCGCCCGCGCGCCGCCTCATCCTCCAGCAGCCGCAGCGCCGAGAGCCCCGCCGACGAAGCGGTACGGACGAGGCCGGTGCCCTCGCAATGCGGGCACTGGCGGGTGGAGGCCTCCAGCACGCCGGTGCGCAGCCGCTGGCGGCTCATCTCCATGAGGCCGAAGGACGAGATGCGGCCGACCTGGATGCGGGCGCGATCGTTCTTCAGCGCCTCCTTCATCGCCTTTTCGACCTTCCGGACGTTGGACGAATTGTCCATGTCGATGAAGTCGATCACCACCAGCCCGGCCATGTCGCGCAGGCGCAGCTGGCGGGCGATTTCCTCGGCGGCCTCAAGGTTGGTCTGGGTCGCGGTCTGCTCGATATTATGCTCGCGCGTGGCGCGGCCGGAGTTGATGTCGATCGAGACCAGCGCCTCGGTCGGGTTGATCACCAGATAGCCGCCCGAGCGCAGCTGGACGACCGGGTGATACATCGCCGCCAGCTGATCCTCGACATGGTGGCGCTGGAACAGCGGCACCGGATCGGCATAATGCTTCACCCGCCGCGCGTGGCTGGGCATCAGCAGCTTCATGAAATCCTTGGCGTGGCGGAAGCCATCGCCGCCCTCCACGATCACCTCGTCGATCTCGCGGCGGTTGTAGATGTCGCGGATCGCGCGCTTGATCAGGTCGCTGTCGCCATAGACCAGCGCGGGGGCCGAGGAGGACAAAGTCTTCTCGCGAATCTCATCCCACAGCCGGGCGAGATAATCGAAGTCGCGCTTGATCTCGGTCTTGGTGCGCTGCAGCCCGGCGGTGCGGACGATGCAGCCCATCGACGGCGGCAGCTTCAGATCCGACATGATCGACTTCAGCCGCTTGCGATCGGCGGCGTTCGAAATCTTGCGGCTGATCCCGCCGCCATGCGCGGTGTTGGGCATCAGCACGCAGTAGCGCCCGGCGAGCGACAGATAGGTGGTGAGCGCCGCGCCCTTGTTGCCGCGCTCTTCCTTCACCACCTGCACCAGCAGGATCTGGCGGCGGCGGATCACGTCCTGGATCTTGTAGCGACGGCGCAGGTTCATGCGGCGCTGGCGCAGCGCCTCCACCGCGTCGTCGGAGCCGCCATTGCCGCGCCGGCGGGGGCGACGGCCGCCCTCTTCCTCGCCGGTTTCGTCGTCGCGGTGATCGTCGTCGCCGCCGTCCTCGGCCTCGTCGGCGTCGAGATCATCGTCGTCGCTTTCGCGCAGCGCCGCTTCCTCGGCGGCGTGCTCGGCCTCTTCGCGCAGCAGCGCGTCACGATCTTCCTTGGGTATCTGATAGTAATCGGGGTGGATTTCGCTGAAGGCCAGGAAGCCGTGGCGGTTGCCGCCATAATCGACGAACGCCGCCTGCAGCGAGGGTTCGACGCGGGTTACCTTGGCGAGGTAGATATTGCCCTTGAGCTGCTTGCGCTCGGCCGATTCGAAATCAAATTCCTCGATCCGGGTTCCTTTGACGACGGCAACGCGGGTTTCTTCCCGGTGCCGAGCGTCGATCAGCATCTTGGTGGTCATCAATGTTTCTCCGAGCGCGCCGGCCGACAGGCGGCCACGGCGCACGATTGTGATGCAGCCGGCGCGGACCCGTGACAGGCTCACCGCGGACCGGCGCAAAGGGGATGGGACGAACTGGCGCTCGCTCGGCCGCAAGGCGCATCCGCGCCGGACCCGCGCCACAAGCGCCGCCGGCAAGCGCCGGGCGGTCGGTGGTGCGGGAAAAGGCCTTCATGCGAGCATCAACCTGGTATTGCCCGCGCCGATGCGCCGTTGAGGACGGCGCGCGCGAGGATGACGGGTGCCCAAGCAAGCCTGTAACACCCACTGTGCCAAGGCGTAGCACTCATTCCCCGGCGGATGCAACCGGCATCGCTTTGCCGGAAAAGCGGCAAGAAGATGCCGAACGCGGTGTTAACCCCGTCGATTAGCGACGATTTATCGCCGCTGGCGCTAGGCGTGGTGGTGCAGGGAAGTTACAGCCGGGGAGCACCCCCTTCATGCCTTTTCGCTGGACCGGCGGGCAGCCGGCGCGGCAGAAGCGACTTGTGTCGTTGCTTCTGGCTCTTGTCGCGTTGATCCTGGGCGGCGCGCCCGGTTGGGCGGCGAGCGTCGAAGCCGTCGATGTCGCGCCCGATCACGTCACGCTGCGCTTCGATGCGCGCGTCGCCGCCGCCTCGGCCTTGATGCTGGCGGGGCCGCGACGCATCGCGATCGACGTGAGCGGCGCCGATCCCGGCGCGGCGCTCGCCGCGGGGGATGGTCCGGTCGCGCGCATCCGCCAGGCGCGGAACAGCGGTGGCACCCGGATCGTGCTCGATCTCGCGCAGCCGGCGATCGTGAGCGAAGGGACGTTCGGCGCGGACGGGCGGACGCTGACGCTCGCGCTGCGGACGGTGGACGACGCCGCCTTCGCGCGCGCCGCCGCCGATGGCCGGGTGCGCTTCCTGCCGCCGTTCAGCTATGCCGGTGGCGCGGTGCGCGCGAGCTATGCCGTCACCTTGCCTGTGCCGGCGGCGAAGCGCGCGCCCGGACCGCTGCCGCGCATCTATGGCGACGACGACAGCCGCCCGCTGGTGGTGATCGACGCCGGGCATGGCGGGGTCGATCCGGGCGCGATCGGCGCTGAAACCGGCCTGCGCGAAAAGGACGTGACGCTCGCCATCGCCAAGGCGATCCGCGACGAGCTGCTCGCCTCGGGCCGCGTGCGCGTGGCGCTGACGCGGGAGGATGACCGCTTCATCGTGCTGCAAGATCGGTTCGGAATCGCCCGGCGGCTGAAGGCCGACCTGTTCATCTCGATCCACTGCGACAGCGTCGGCGCAGGGGCCGCGAGCGGGGCGACGGTCTATACCCTGTCCGAGGTCGCCTCCGACAAGGAAGCGGCCCGGCTGGCGGCGCGCGAGAACAAGGCCGACATCATCCAGGGCGTGAACCTCGCCAGCACCGAGGCCGACATCTCCTCGCTGCTGATCGACCTGACGCAGCGCGAGACGATGAACCAGTCCGCCGCCTTCGCCCGGCTGCTGGGGCGCGAGGCCAAGCCGCTGATGCCGGTGAAGCCCAATTTCCACCGCATGGCCTCGCTGATGGTGCTGAAGGCGCCCGACATGCCCTCGATCCTGTTCGAGACGGGCTATATCTCGAACCCGCAGGACGCCAATTTCATCGGCTCGCCACGCGGGCAAGCGGCGATCGCCGAAAGCGTGCGACGCGCGGTGGACATCCACTTCGCCCGCCGGCTGGCGGCGCAGTAGACCGGCCGTCAAGCGCGTCGCCCGAGCGACGACCGGGGCCTCCCGCTACAAGCAGTTCAAGGCTCATCAGTTTTTTGGTTCACGCGGAGGCGCGGAGGCGCGGCGTGGGGTCGGGACAAACGGCGCGCGGCGCCATTTCTGGACCGGCAAAAAGCGCCTTCGGCGCAGGGCGACAAAATGCCCGGGCCACGCACCCGCTCCGCGCCTCCGCGCCTCCGCGTGAACCAAAAGGCGTGAAAGCCGCGCAGGCGGCGCTGATCCCGGGCGAACACCCTTGCGACAAAGCGCGCGCCCCCAAGCTGGCACCTCCGCGCTTTTTCCCCTAGACGCAGCGCTTATGGCTGATGCGGATACCGTGAATTTCCGCCTGCACCGCGAACCCGGCGCGCGCGATTTCGTCGCGCGGTTGTGGCGGCGGTGGTGGGTGAAGCTGCTTGTCGTGCTGGGCGTGCTCGCCGCGATCGGCTATGCGCTGATCTGGCTGTTGTTCGCGCGCGATCTGCCCTCGGTCGACAAGTTGCGCACCTATGAGCCGCCGCTCCCCACCAATGTCCGGTCGATCGACGGCACCCCGATCCACAGCTACGCGCGCGAGCGCCGCGTCGAGCTGGCGTATGACGAGTTTCCGCCGCTCCTGATCCGCGCTTTCCTGGCGGCCGAGGACAAGACCTTTTTCGAGCATCACGGCGTCGATTACCCGGGCACCCTGGGGGCGGTGTTCGATTATGTGAGCAAGCTCGGCAGCGGGCGGCGCGCCAAGGGTGGCTCGACCATCACCCAGCAAGTCGCCAAGAACCTGCTGATCGGCAACGAATATTCGCCGACGCGCAAAATCCGCGAGGCGATCCTCGCGTACCGGATCGAGGACACGCTGACCAAGAAGCAAATCCTCGAGCTGTACCTCAACCAGATTCCGCTCGGCCGCAACGCCTTCGGGGTGGCGGCGGCGAGCCACGCCTATTTCGACAAGGAACTGAACGAGCTGACGCTGGGCCAGCTCGCCTATCTCGCGATCCTGCCCAAGGGGCCAGCGCTCTACGATCCGTTCCGCAACAGCGCGCGCGCGCTCGATCGCCGCGGCTATGTGCTGCGCGAGATGCTGAAGAACCGCTTCATCAGCCAGGCGCAATATGATGCCGCGCTCAGCGAGCCGATCGGCGCGGTGCGGCGGCAGACCCCCAAGTTCGAACGGGTCGGCGGCTATTTCGTCGAGGAAGTGCGCCGCCAGCTGATCGACAAGTTCGGCGAAAGCGAGCGCGACGGCCCCTTCAGCGTCTATTCGGGCGGGCTATGGGTGCGCACCTCCTATAATCCCCAGCTCCAGCAATATGCGCAGGATGCGCTGCGCGAAGGGCTGCTGCGCTATGATCGCGGGCGCGGCTGGTCGGGGCCGCTCAAGTCGGTCGAGATCAGCGGCGACAACTGGCTGCAAGCGCTGCTCAACCAGAATATCGCGCTCGATTACGCCGATTGGCGCGCGGCGATCGTCATTTCGGTGAGCGGTGACGCCGCCGAACTGGGCTTCGCCGACGGCAAGACCGGCACGCTGCCGCGCTGGGCGGCGCAGATGCCGCCGCGCGGGCAAGGCGGCACGGCGTTCGCGCGGCTGAAGCCCGGCGACATCATCGCGGTCGCCCCCGAGGGCGAGAATTTCGCGCTGCGATCGGTGCCGCGCATCTCGGGCGGGTTCATCGTCGAGGAACCGCAGACCGGCCGCGTGCTGGCGATGCAGGGCGGCTTCGATTCGCGGATCGACAGCTTCAACCGCGCGACCCAGGCGCTGCGCCAGCCGGGCTCCACCATCAAGCCGATCGTCTATTCGGCCGCGCTCGAAAACGGGATGACGCCCGCCTCGATCATCATCGATGGGCCGTTCTGCGTCTATCAGGGCGCGCGGCTGGGCAATAAGTGCTTCCGCAATTTCGGCGGCGGCCAGGGCTCCGGCCCGCACACGATGCGCTGGGGCATCGAGCAATCGCGCAACCTGATGACGGTGCGCGCGGCGAGCACCATCGGCATGGACAAGGTGGTGAGCGTGATCGACCGGATGGGGATCGGCAAATATCCCGCCTATCTCTCGATCGCGCTCGGCGCCGGCGAGACGACCGTGCAGCGCATGGTCAACGCCTTCTCGATCCTGGCCAATCAGGGCCGTGGCCACCCCTCGACGCTGATCGATTTCGTCCAGGATCGCCATGGCAAGGTGATCTGGCCGGAGAATTGGCGCGCCTGCGATCGTTGCAATGCCCCGGATTGGAACGGCAAGCCGATGCCGCGCCCGGTGGTCCGCCAGCGCCAGGTGATCGACCCCGTCACCGCCTATCAGATGGTCCACATCACCGAAGGCGTCATCCAGCGCGGCACCGCGACGGTGCTGCGCGACCTGAACCGCCCGATGATGGGCAAGACCGGCACGTCGAGCGGCCCCACCGACGTGTGGTTCATCGGCGGCACCCCGCAGATCATCGGCGGGCTCTATATCGGCTATGACCAGCCGCGCAGCCTGGGCGGCTATGCGCAAGGGGGGACGCTCGCCGCGCCGATCTACAAGGCGTTCGCGCAAAAGGCCTTCGCCGATCTGCCGGCGGTGCCGTTCCGCGCGCCGGCGGGCGCGCGGCTCGTGCGGATCGATCGCGCCTCGGGCAAGCCGGTGTTCGGCGCGTGGCCGGGCACCGATCCCAAGGCGGCGGTGATCTGGGAAGTGTTCAAGCCCGAAAGCGAGGCCCGCCGCGCGATGGCCCGCGCCGCGCCGCCCACGCCCGAGGAGCGCGCCCGCGCGATCGAGGCGCAACAACGCGCCGCCCGCGCCCAGGACCGCGCCCGCGACAGCGATTTCTTGCAAAGAGAGGGCGGAATCTACTAGCCCCTGCCCCACCCGCGCGGCTTCTTCTCGTCCGCGCGACCGCTGAAAGGTTTTGAAGTTCATGCGCGCCGAAGCGCAAGCCCATGCCGACCGGATCACCGAATCGCTCGCGCTGCTCCGCCGCTTCCTCGATTGGGACCGCGCGCTGCGCCGGCTCGATGAACTCAACGCGCGCGTCGAGGATCCGACTTTGTGGAACGACGCCAAGGCCGCGCAGGAAGTGATGCGCGAACGCCGCCGGCTCGACGAAGCGATCAGCGCCACCCGCGCGATCGAGCAGGAGCTAAACGACACCGCCGAACTGATCGAACTCGCCGAGGCGGAAGGTGATGAGGCGCTCGCCGACGAAGGCACCGCCAACCTCGCCGCGCTCGCCGAGCGGGCGGAGGGCGACAAGGTGAAGGCGCTGCTCTCGGGCGAGGCCGATGGCAATGACACCTATCTGGAGATCAACGCCGGCGCGGGCGGCACCGAGTCCAACGATTGGGCGGAAATGCTCCAGCGCATGTACACCCGCTGGGCCGAGCGCCACGGCTATAAGGTGGAGCTGATCGATTATCACGCCGGCGAACAGGCGGGCATCAAATCGGCGACGTTGCTGCTGAAGGGCGACAACGCCTACGGCTATGCCAAGACCGAAAGCGGCGTCCACCGCCTGGTCCGCATCAGCCCGTTCGATTCGAACGCGCGGCGGCAGACGAGCTTCGCGAGCGTGTGGGTCTATCCGGTGATCGACGATTCGATCGACATCGAGATCAACGACAGCGAGCTACGGATCGACACCTATCGCGCCTCGGGCGCGGGTGGGCAGCACATCAACACCACCGACTCGGCGGTGCGCATCACCCACTTGCCCACCGGGATCGTCGTCGCCTGCCAGAACCAGCGCAGCCAGCACAAGAACCGCGCCGAGGCGTATAACCAGCTGCGCGCGCGGCTTTACGAGCATGAACTGCGCAAGCGCGAGGAAGAGGCGAACGCGGTGAACGCCACCAAGACCGATATCGGCTGGGGCCACCAGATCCGTTCCTATGTGCTCCAGCCCTATCAGCTGGTGAAGGATCTGCGCACCGGCGTCACCTCCACCGCGCCAAGCGACGTGCTCGACGGCGCGCTCGACCCGTTCATGGCTGCCGCGCTCAGCCAGCGGGTGACCGGCGAGAAGGTGGTGGTGGAGGACGTCGATTAAGCGCGGCCGCGCCTCGATCGCCGCGCTCGCGCTGCTCGCGGGCTGCGACCCGGGAGCGGCCCTGCAGCGCGCGCCCGGTCCGTTTCCGGCGCCCGATCGCCCGGTGTCGCGGATCGTCTCGTCGCGCTGGTCGAACGAGGAGGATCGCGACCGGCTGCGCGAGGCGGAGACGGTGATGGACAAGGCCGGCATCGCGCCGGGGATGACCGTCGCCGATATCGGCGCGGGCGAGGGCTATTACACGATCCGCCTCGCCCAGCGCGTCGGCCCGCACGGGCGGGTGCTGGCGGAGGACATCTTCCCGGCGGTGCGCGACACGCTCGCCGAACGCGTCGCGCGCGAGCGGCTGCAGAGCGTGAGCGTGCGGCTCGGCGCGCCCGCCGATCCCAAGCTGCCGGACGCGAGCTTCGACCGGGTGTTCATGGTGCACATGTATCATGAGATCGCCCAGCCCTATGAATTTCTCTGGCGGATGCGGCCTTCGCTGAAGCCCGGCGGGCTGGTGATCGTGGTCGACGCCAACCGTCCGACCGCGCGCCACGGCACTCCACCCGCGCTGCTCGCCTGCGAGTTTCGCGCGGTGGGCTATGAGCTGGCCTTCACCGACAATATGCCCTCCGCCGGCGGCTATCTGGCGGCGTTCCGCGCGGCGGGCACGCGGCCCGATCCGGCGGCGATCAAGCCCTGCCGGCTGGGGTAGGTTCTTCTTTCCCGCAAGGACGCGGCGGATGCCGATCGGAGCCTGTTGCGGCAGGGCCGGCGCCGATTCGGCGACGCTGAAACCGACCCGAGGATTGCGGCCCTTGCGATGATGCCGCCCCTGTCATCCCCGGCACGGGCGGGGTGGGGAGGCACCTTGCCAGGCCTCGGTCGGTCATCGCGGGATCGCCGATCGGCGTGATGTGGAGCCTCGGCCCTCGCCGGGCAGAGGGCAGGGGTCGATATGGGGTAGGCGGGGCGGCAACGGACGCGCGGCCGCCGATGGCGCGCCCTATTTCAGCGGTTTGCCGCTGTCCTTCCACTTGTCGAGGATCTGGCTCTCCGGCAGCGCTGGCGCGGCGGCGAGCGGGGTGCCGCTATCGGCATAGGCCGGCTGGATCTGGCTCGGCGCGGTGACCGGCGCGGCGGCCGGCGCCGGGGCAGGGAGGATCGGCAGCGTCGCGCTTGCCAGGGTCCGCCGCGCGTGCGGACCCGGCACCGGCTCGCCGCCGCGATAGGGCTGGGTGAAGGCGGCGGGGGTGCCCCAGAAGCCCTGCCAGCGGTGGAAGAAATGCGCGCCAATCGCCGCCGTCATCACCATCTGCCGGTTCCACGCCGGGGTGACGGCGAAGGTATGGTAATGCGTCGCCTCGCCCACGCTCGGCTCGGTCAGCCCGCCAAGCATCGCGGCGGCGGTGCGCAGCGCGCGCGCCCAGCCGGTGCGCGAGGGCGCGCGCGCCATCGCGCCATCGCAGGCGAAGCTGAACTGGCAGCCCGCCCGCTCGGACCCCTGATAGACCACGCCGCACACGGTGTTGGGGAAAGCGGGGTGGCGGACCCGGTTGAGCACCACCTGCGCCACCGCCCGCTGGCCGGCATCGGGTTCGCTCGCCGCCTCGTAGTAAATCGCGCTCGTCAGGCAATCGAGCGCGCGGCCGTAATCGAGTCCGCTCGCGCGCGCCATGCTGAATGGCTGGGCGGGGCGGATGCTGGTATCGACCGGCAACGCGGCTGCATAAGCGGGGATGGCAGGGAGCGGCGCGGTCCCGGTCGCGCCTGGCGCGGGCGCGGCGATGCCCGGGACGGGCGTGGGAATGCCCGGGGAAGGCTCGGCGGTGGCATAAAGCAGCGCGGCGCCGGGGAAATGATCCTGCGCCTCATAGCCCTTGGGCGCCTTGCGTGCCTGCGCGGGCAAGTGGTCGATGATCGCGCGAATCGCGGCCTGCCCCGAATAGCCAAGGCACGCGGCGAGGCAGAGCGCGGCACCACCCGCCCAGCGCATCCGCGCGCGTCTTGCCAAAATCCCGCTCACGCGCGCCCAATTAGCGCATAAACGCGGTGCGTTGACCCCCCGCTTTTGGCCTGTCCCAGCCTGGCACGAAGCGGCGCGGCGGTAAGCTTTCAGCGCCCGGGGTGATAGCGACGCACAATATGGCCGACCAGGTCGCTGTCGTCGAAATAGACCGGGCGCAGCGCACCGCTGGTGTAGCGCGCCGCCTGGTCGTTATAGTGCGGCGAAGCCGGATCGCCGCTTTCGCCGCCCGCCGTCACCGCCACCGCGCGGGGGCGCGGGCCGAACTGCACCACCGCGACGAAGCTGTTGCCGAGCACGCCGAAACGCTGGGCGCTTCCCGCCGGGCTCACCGTGCCGAAGCTCGCGAGCGAGCCCCAGATCGCGGAGGTGAAACCGACCGGCAGGCTCGGCGCCTTCGGGTCGAAGCCGCCTGTCGCCCCGGGGCGCTGGAAGCGGTTGATCGTGCCCCAGGGCACCCGCCAGTCGCCATGCGCCGCCTTTAATTTGGCGATGGCGGTCTCGAGCGCGGCGAGCTGTGTCGCCCCGGGCGCCGCCGCCAGCCGATCGAGATGGGTGAGGCTGAAGCTCTTGATGTCACTATCGGCGGGCACCGCCGCCGCCAGCGCCTCCCCCCAATGCACCGCGAGCGTGGTCGCGGTCGAGGTGGGGCCCCAGCGCCGGTCCCAGCGTTCGAGCAGCGCGATCGGCTCGGCGAGCGCGGCCCGGCGCGGGTCGTCCGCCGGCAGCGTGCGCCAGGCGGTGAGCAGCGGCGGCAGCAGCCGATCGAAGGCGGGCAACGCGCTATCGAACGCGGCGGCGCGCAACGCCTCGATCGTCCAGTCGTGCTTGTCGCCGAGCAGCGATAGCGCATGGGCCGCGCGCGCATTCTCGCCCGCCAGATCGAAATAGCGCGGATAGGCGCCCGCGTTCAGGCTGCCCGCGCCGGCGCCGGTCCACGGGGCGTTGTTGGTGTTGACGACCCAACCGCTCGCCGGATCGACCAGCTGCGGCAGCTCGCCGAGCGTGTGCAGCCCCTGCCAGTCGGTCGCGGGATCGCTGCCGTCCACCACCCCGCGATAATCGAAGCGATTGTCGCGCCGGGGCATGAACTGCGGCACCAACAGCGCGATCTCGCCCTTGTCGGTCGCGATCACGGTGTTGTTGCTGCTGTTCGCGCGGCGCTCGGCGATGCGGATGAAATCGGCGAGGTCGCTCGCCTTGGTGCGCAGGAAGCTCTGTTCGAGCGCCGCGATCGGGCGGTTCATCAGCGCGGCCGTAATCCATTTGCCGCCCTCGCGCGCGACGACGGGGCCGTGATGAGTGAAGTACCCCGTGAAGCGCCGCTCGACGAGGCCGGCGGGCGTCTTCACCTTCAGGCTGATCGCCCGCGTGCGCACCGGGCGCCGCTCGGCGCCATAACGATAGCTGATCTGCCCGCGCTCGCGCACGATCGTCTCGGCGAACAGATCGACATTATCGACCCCGCTGGAGGTGTGCATCCACCCCATGCGTTCGTTGAAGCCTTGATAGATGAAGAACTGCCCCCAGGTCGCGGCGCCATAGGCGTTGAGCCCGGCGTCGCTCGTCACCTGCTGCTCGGCGCGGAAATAGAAGCTGGTATGCGGGTTGATCAGCAGCAGCGCCTGGCCGTCCTTGGTCAGGCGCGGGGCGATGGCGATGCCGTTCGATCCCTTGGGCTCGGCCAGCGGCGGGGGAACGAAGGCGATCTGCTCCCCGGTGTAGAAGGCGCGCAGCGCGTCGAGCGGCACGCGCTCGATATCGCCGCCGATGCTGCCCTCGCTGAACGCCAGCGCCATCCACGGCTCGAAATGGCGGATCACGCGCGGGCGCGCGTCCGGGTGGCGGGCAAGGTAGCAATTGAGGCCATCGGCCCAGGCCATCATCAGCTGCTGCAGCCAGGCAGGGCTGTCGGCATAGGCGCGGCGCAGCTCGGCTTCGTCGAGGAACAAGCGCTGGCGCAGATCCTGCCACAGCGCGGTCTCGCCCTCGGCCTCGGCGAGGCGCCCGAGCGCGACGAGATAATTGCGCTCGATCCGCGGGAAATCATCCTCGGCCTGGGCATAGATCATTGCGAACACCGCGTCGGCGTCGCTGCGGCCATGGACGTGGGCGATGCCCCAATCGTCGCGGATGATGGTGCTCGCCGCCGCCGCCATCGCCCAGCGCTGCTGCTCGCTATCGCCGCTTTGCGCGGCGGCGGGAGCGGCGAGCAGCAGGGCGAGCGGAAGGGCGCGGATCATACGCGCGAGCCTAGCGCCGCCGGGGGCAAAGAAAAGGCCCGGCGCGAACGCCGCGCGTCGGGCCGGCCCGACGCTGGCGCGAATGGCGTGCCCGACTGGTGCCGGAACGAAGGTGCCGGCGTGCCGCCGCACCGCCTCTCTGGTGCGACTGGCCGGCGAGAATGCATCTTCAACAACTTGGAGGCCCGAGCCGGGCTTGAGAAAGCGGCCATTTCGGCGCTTTCCCGTTGTCTAACCTCACCGCGCGGGCTTGAGCTAAATCAATCGGTTACGTGCCGATTGTCTAACCGATCGGGCGCGCCGCCGGGGGCGAAAATGAAAGCCCCCGCGAAGGCTGGCACCGACGCGAGGGCAAACCTTACCACGGGCGCGGGAAGGCAATGCGGGCATACCGCAAGCGGCAAGGTTCGGCAATGACGGACCTTCACCGCATCGCCGCCGCGACGGGCGGCGAGGTCCGGGGCAACAGCGTCGCCTTTCCGACCCCTGGCCATAGCAAGCGCGATCGGGGCACCATCGCGACGCTCGCTCCCAACGCGCCCGATGGTCTGCTAGTCCACAGCTTCAACGGTGGCGACCCGCTCGCGATCAAAGACCAGCTACGCGAAAAGGGCGTGCTTCCCGATCGCGGCAATGGCGGCGGCGAAGGCTGGCGCGTCACCGGAACATATGAGTTCGCCGACGAACGCGGCGCGGTGCTGTATCGCACCCGGCGCCACGAGCATCCCCGCGAGCCAAAGCGCTACAGCGCTGAGCGTGCGAACGGCAACGGCGGCTGGGCAAACGGCCTAGGCGATACCAGGCGCGTTCTATACCGGCTCCCCGAGCTTCTAGCGGCCGATCACGCCACGCCTGTCTATCTGGTGGAGGGCGAGCGCAAGGCGGACAAGCTGGCGCGCTGGGGCTTCGTGGCAACCGCTATCGCGTTCGGGTGCAAGGGCTGGCGCAAATGCTACGCCGACGCTCTAGCGGGCCGCACGGTGGCAATTCTGCCCGACAATGACGAACCCGGCCGCAAGTTCGCCGAAGAGGCGCGCGCGGCGATCGAGGCGGCAGGTGGACGCGCTTTCGTGATCGAGCTGCCCGGCCTGCCCCAAAAAGGTGACGTGATGGACTGGCGCGGCACCCCCGACGAATTGCGCGCGCTTACCGACGCCGCGATTAACCGGCCGCCCGAAACCTTCCCGCTGCTCGATCTAGCGGCGCTCGCCGCCGAGCGTCCCCAGCAACGCGCCTTCGCTTTGGCGACGTTCATTCCCCTTGGCGAGCTTACGCTGTTCACCGGCCCCGGTGGCGCCGGCAAGAGTCTATTCGGGCAACAGCTTGCCACGTCGATCGCGGCCGGGCTCCCGTTCCTTGGCCTAGAGGCGATGCGCGGCCGGGCGCTCTATGTCACCGCTGAGGATGACGAACGCGAGCTGCATTGGCGGCAAGACCATATCGCGCGGCGGCTTGGTGTGGTGTTCAACTTGCCCGGCCTTTTCCTCGCCAGCCTTCGCGGCCGGCTGGGGAATGAGCTTTGCACGTTCGACGCTGAGGGGCGCTTGCGGCCGTCCCCAGCCTTCAAGCTGCTTGGCGACACGATCCGCGCCACTGGCGCCTCGTTCGTGGTGCTCGACAACGTAGCCCACCTTTTCACCGGCAATGAAAACGATCGGGGGCAGGTGACGCAATTCGCCAATCTACTCCACAGGCTTGGAAAGGAAACCGGGGCGACAATCCTTCTAGTGGCGCACCCCAATAAGAACGGTGATAGCTATTCGGGCTCGACCGCCTGGCTAAATGCGGTGCGCTCACAAATCGTGCTCGACTGGCGGCGGGACGGCGAAGGCTCCATTTCGGACCCTGACGCGCGCGAGCTGAAATTGGGCAAGGCAAACTATGCCCGCGCTGGCGAAACGCTCGCGTTCCGGTGGCATGACTTCGCGCTTGTACGGGACGATGACTTGCCCGCCGATACCCGTGCCGAGCTGGCGGCGACGATCCAGGCGACTGGCGATAACGAGCTATTCTTGCGGTGCCTCGATGAGCGCAACCGGCAAGAGCGCACGGTTTCGGATAGCCCGGCTTCCCGCACCTATGCCCCCAAAGTGTTCGCGGACATGGCCGAGTCCAAGAGGATCGGGCGTGCCCGGTTGGAAGCAGCGATGGAGCGGCTCTTCAAAATCGGGGCGATCGAGCGGGGCTTTGTCTATCGTGATGGGGCGGAAGGAAAGGACCGTTTTGGGCTCCGCCGACCACCCGCTGACCTACCCGCCGACCTACCGCCCACACCTTCCGCCGACCTACCGCTGACCACCCGCCGACCACCGCTCGCACACACCCCATATACTACGTATATGGCGGGCGGGGCCGATGGCGGCCCCCCGCCCGCACCCGATGACATAGGCGACCCTCGCACTTGGGGGACGGACGAATGAGCGCGGCCGGGCAAGTGCGGGACATCGCGCGGCAGGTGCGCCGGCTGTCCCCCGACTGGCGCCAGCCGGAACGATATTTCGAGCGGCGCGACGAAATCGAGCGCGAGCTGAAACGGCTCGCCCGACTAATCGAGGATCATCATGGCTGACTGGCCTTACAACACCGGCAATTGGAAGCGGCTCAGGGAAGCGCACCTTGCGCGCCATCCCCTTTGCGTTGGGTGCGAGGCGATCGGGCTAACGACCGTTGCCAACACCGTCGATCATATCGTGCCGGTGAGCCAAGGCGGGGCGCCGTTCCCCAGCCATGACGGGCTCGCCAGCTATTGCGGCCCCTGCCACTCGGCAAAGACCGCGCGGGGCGTGGAGGCGGGGGCGGTGACGACGCGCAAGCCGCGCCGGGGCTGCACCCCCGATGGGCTGCCCCTCGATCCGACGCACCCGTGGCGCGGGGAAAATCGCTCGGAGCTGACGGCCGAAGACCACCCGCCCACCTTCACAGTCAATAAGTTTCGGAGTGCAACCTAAATGGGCAAGAGGGGACCGGGTGCGGGGCGGTTGAGAGCGGCGGCGGCAAGCGCGCCTGCCACCGTTTCGCATCCTTGGGAGCAAGAGGGGATGCCCCCCGAAGAGAAGGTGCTAGCGTTCCTGCGTAGCTTGCCGATCGTGTCGGGGCTGTTGGCCGGCGAGCGCATGGAGCTGCTCGATTTCCAGGAACGATTCGTGCGCGCGGTTTATGGCCCGCTTGACGATCTGGGGCGGCGGCGGGTTCGGCTGGCGGCGCTGAGCGTCGCGCGCGGCAACGGCAAATCGGCGCTGCTGGCGGGGCTAAGCCTGGCGCATCTGCTGGGGCCGATGGTGGAGCCGCATGGCGAGTGCTACGCGGCAGCGCTCGATCGGGAGCAAGCGGGCGTGCTCTATCGCCAGTCGCGGGCCTATATCGAGGCGGTGCCGTGGATGGCGGCGCGGGTAAACATCAAGGATTGGCACAAGGAAATCGTTGATGAACAGTCGCAAAGTATCTGGCGCGCGCTCACGTCCGATGCTCGAAAGGCGCATGGCCTGGCGCCGTCATTCTGGATCGCCGATGAAGTCGCGCAATGGAAATCGCGTGAGCTTTGGGACAATCTCGCCACCGGCATGGGAAAGCGAGCGCAAGCGCTGGGGGTAACGATCTCAACCCAGGCGGCGAATGACTTGCATTTCTTTAGCGAAATGCTTGACGCCGAGCCGAGCCCCACCGTCTATTGCCAGCTTCACGCCGCGCCCAAGGATTGCGCGCTAGACGATCGCGACGCCTGGCGGGCTGCCAATCCGGCCTTGGGGGCGTTCCTCAGCGAAGAGCAATTCGCCGACGCGGCGGCCCGCGCGATGCGTGCCCCATCCTTCGCTCGCGCGTTTCGCCAACTCAATCTCAATCAGCGTGTGGCGGCCGAAGGGCGGTTCATCGAACAGCACGATTGGGAAGCCAATGGCGAGCCGTTCGACGCGCGCGAGCTTGAGGGGCAGCGCTGCTATGGCGGGCTCGACCTTTCGAGCACCCGCGACCTTACCGCCTTCGCCCTCTGGTTCCCCGACGCTGGCAAGCTGCTGGTATGGCATTGGGTGCCCGCCGATACCGTGACCGAGCGCGTGGAGCGTGACCGGGTGCCCTATGATCGCTGGGCGGAAGATGGATGGATCGAGCTAACCCAAGGGCGGGCAACCGATCGGCTGGCGATCGTGCGCCGGCTGGCGGACGTGCGCCAAGCCTATGACGTGCGGGGTATCGCATTCGATCGCTGGCGGTTCGAGGATTTGGCGAAGATGCTCAGCGACGAAGGGCTAGAGCTGCCGCTGAGCGAGTTCGTGCCCGGCTTCAAGAGCTATGCGCCGGCCGTCGATGCTTTCGAGCGCGCGCTGTTGGGCGGGCAAATGCTGCACAACAGCAATCCGGTGCTGCGCTGGCAGGCGGGCAATGTGGTGATCGAGACGGACGCGGCCGGCAACCGCAAGCCCGCCAAGAGCCGGAGCCTCGATCGGATCGACGGCATGGTGGCGGCGATCATGGCGTGCGGGCTGGCGGCGCGGGATGAAGGCCCGGCCGAATATCGTGGGGCCGGGCCTGTGTTGCTTTAGCGAATTTTGTAATCGGGCAATCCATTCCATCCCAAGGGATGCGACACTGTTCTGTAAAGTGCACCATTACGAATTTCAAAGTCAGCTAATCCATTCCATCCCTGAGGATGAGAGACCGTCCGATAAACTTTGTCGCCCCTAATTTCATAATCTGCTAGTCCGCTCCATCCTTCAGGATGGTTAACGGTCCTATAAATCATGTTTCCCCGGACTTCATAATCAGCAAGTCCACTCCATCCATTAGGATGACTAACGTCGCGAAAAATCTTCATGTTGACCGCGCCCCGCCAATGTAGTCCGTTGACGAACGGGACGACCCGGCGCGCCAACGCCGAGCCGCCCCTGACCACCCATCGCTTATGGAGAGCGAAGTATGGCTGACCAGACCCTAGGGGCGGACTCCGCCCACGTCATCCCTTTACCCCACCAATTCCCGCCCATGCCGGCCGTTGCGCGCATCCTGGCGCGCCATCCCAGGCGGCGGGTTGAAGCGTTCATCACGGTAGCGATCGACTTGCTCGACACGCTCGACGGCGACGCTGATTTCGAGCGCACCGGCGCCGAAGACGATTTCACCGATCATGCTGCCGATGGGCCGGGGTGCCCGATCGCGGACGTGGCCGAGGAAGACGACCCGCCCGGCGGCGATATTGTCGATATGCCCCACGACGGCAACGAAGGTATTTGAGCACTACGCCCGGCTTTGGCGGGCCGGGCGAAAACCGTGGGGCTTGACGCGCTTTAAACCGTGGTATATATCACGCTCCAGGTTTGGAGCACGCTATGCGCTATTCTGTTCGGACTATCACCCGCGAGTTCACGCCTGCCGAGGCGGCGGAAATCACGGGTGTTTCGACTGCGCTTCAGCGTGACTGGCGGCGGCGCGGTATCTTGGCCGAAAACGCCGAGGGAAAATGGACCCGCTGGGCACTCGACGACATCATCCGGTTGAGCGTGATGAAGTTGTTTTCCGACGCGGGTATGGACGTTTCTCAGACTGTGACAATTGCCCAAATGGCGCTCTTGCCAACGCTTGGCGCCATCGCGTGGCTTGACCAAGCCGTTGCGTTTGAAGGCGATGAAATCCCCGAAGAGGCGCGGGGCACTATTCTAGACACAACGCGCCGCGCGCCCTCCTTGGGACGCTTCCTCGTTTCCTTCGGCAAGCACGCGGACGATGTTTGCCGCGTCGCCAGCTTGGCGAGCATGGAAGCTTTCTTGGACGACAACCGCCGACCGATTCTTTCCGTTGTGGACTGTCAAAGCCTCGCCTCGATTATTGTCGAGCGCGCTGGTGGCCCCGTGTTTCGGTACGAAATCGAGGTCGCGGATGCATGAAATTCGCCCCCATCTCCTGCGGCCGGCGCGGCGCGGCCAACAGCGGAAAGCCCGATGCCCGGGGGGCGAGCCGGTTATTTGGTCCGGCGAATCCATGAGGGGCTCAATCGGGCAACGTCGCACCCTTTTTCGCCAACGTCGCGAGACAGTCGGCACTCACCGCGCCGGGGGCTGTGCCCCCGGCCCGCTTGAAAGGCACTACCCATGAAAACGAGTGAACTGATCGAACAGCGGGCGGCGATCGTCGCTCGCATGGAAGCCGCGCACGCCGCCGATAATGACGGCGATTTCACCGCCGCCGAAACCGAGCTGCGCGCGATCGACGCGAAGCTGGCGCGCGCCAAGAAAATCGAGGCGATCGAGCGTGCTGAGCCGGGCCGACCGATCAATGGCGACGCTCAGCTTGACCGCGAAATCCGTTCGCGCTTCAGCCTTGCGCGCTTGGTCGCGTCTACCTTCGATCACTCGATCGACGCCGGTTTCGAGCGCGAAGTGCAGCCGGAACTGGCGCGCCGCGCTGGCAAGCCGGCTGAGGGATTGTATATTCCCACCGAGATTTTCGAGCAGCGGGCGCTTACCAGCACGGGCAGCGCGGAGCTGATCGCGACCGAGCAGCGGCCCGAGCTGTATATCTCGGCGCTCACCGCCGCTAGCGTGCTGCGCTCGCTCGGCGCCACTGTGCTTCCCGGCCTTGTCGGCAACATCACGATTCCGCGCGAGACGGGTGCGCCCGCGATCGGCTGGGTGGCCGAGAACAGCGCGCTTTCGGCAAGCGACGCCGATTTCGACCAGGTGACGATGAGCCCCAAGCACGCCGGCGCGCTCAGCGAATGGTCGCGCAACATGGTGCTTCAATCGTCGCCCCAGGTGGAACAGCTTTTGCGCAACATGCTCGCGCGCGACCTGGCGCTGGCGATCGACCGCGCGGGTATCTTGGGCGGCGGGAGCAATCAGCCCACGGGCATCCTCGCCGCGTCGGGCGTGCAATCGCAAGCCTATGCTACGTCGATCTACAACACCACGGCGGATATGATCGACAAGGCGGATACCGCCAACGTCATGGCGCGCCGTTCCTTCCTCGCCGCCACGCCGATCCGCAAGATCGGGCACAAGGCGCTCGACGGGCAGGGCTTGCCGATGAATTTGGCCGATATGTTCCACGGCGAGCCCGTCACCTTCAGCAATCAGGTGCCGGCGACGCTCGGCGGGACGAATGACGAGTTCGGCCTGATCTATGGCGACTTTACCGAGCTGCTGATGGGGATTTGGAGCGAGATCGACATTCTCGTGAACCCCTATGAATCGACCGCCTACGCCAAGGGCAATATCTCGATCCGCGCTATGGCGACGGTGGACATTGCCTTGCGCCACCCGGCTTCCTTCGTGAAGGCGACGGGCGTGAAGGCCGCCGCCAAGGCGTTCAGCTAATGGCCGCCGCCGCCCAAATCGAACGCCGCGCCTTCGCGGAAATCCGCTCGACCGGGCGGCGGCTGGAAGGCTACGCGGCCACCTTTGGCGCCGAGGCACGAATTGGCCCCTTCGTGGAGTCGATTGCGCCCGGCGCCTTCGCCGCCTCGCTTCGCGGCGACGTTCTGGCGCTACTCGATCACGATCCCGGCAAGGTGCTGGGGCGCACGCGATCGGGCACGCTGCGCTTGAGCGAGGATGCCCGTGGGCTCGCCTTCTCACTCGACTTGCCCGATACCCAAGCCGGCCGCGACGTGCTGGCGCTCGCTGAGCGCGGCGACTTGGGGGGGATGTCGTTCGGCTTCACGGTGCCCAAGGGCGGTGAAGCATGGAACGGCCAGCGGCGCGAGCTGCGCACGGTGGCCCTGCAAGAAATCAGCGTGGTTCAAGCCTGGCCCGCCTATCCCGACACGGAACTGGCATTGCGCGCCGCCGATCGGGACGCGGCGCGGCGGGCTCGGCGGCTTCGCCTGGCGGAGATTCGGCAATGGGCATGATCGACCGCATGGCACGCTGGGCCGGTTATGAGCGCCGCTCGGCGCCGGAAGTGTCATGGGATGCTCTGGCGCCCGCGCTTGGCTATCCGGCGGCTGTATCGGCGCGGGCGGCGGAAAATCTGGCGGCGGTACTGGGTTGCGTTCAAGTTCAGGCGAGCGCGCTGGGGAGCATCCCGGCGGGCGTCTATCGTCGCGCGCCCGATGGCACGCGGCTCGAGGAATTCGCGCATCCGCTCGCGCGCCTGATCCGGCTTGGCGCCAATGACGCGATGACATGGCCGGAGTTCATCGAACATCTCGTCGCGTCCACGCTCCTGACCGGCAATGGGCTGGCGGCGATCGAGCGCGCCGGCAACGGGCAGATTTCGGGGCTGCGGTTCATCCCTTGGGCTCAAATCGGGGTGGTGGAGCTGCGCAGCGGCCGGCTTGCCTATGATTGGAGCGACCCGCTCACCGGGCGCCGCCAGCGCTTCCTACAGGGCGAGGTGATCCACCTTCGCGACCGCACCGACGATGGCAAGATTGGCCGCTCGCGCCTCAGCCGCGCGGCGGACACGATGGCGGGAATTCAATCCTCGCACCGCTTCGCGCGGAGCTTTCTGGACAAGGGCGCGGCGCCGAGCGGCTATCTCAAGGTTCCCGGCGCGCTCACCCCTGAGCAACTGGCGAAGTTCCGCGAGCAAATGGCGGCACGCAACCAGGGTGCCGGCAATGCCGGGCAAGTGATGATCCTCGACGGCGGCATTGATTGGGTAAATGCCCAAATCAGCCCCGAGGATGCTGAATTGCTCGAAACCCGCAAGTTCGGAGTGGAGGAAATTTGCCGGATTTTTCAGGTGCCCCCGCCGCTGATCCAAGACTATTCGCACAACACCTTCACCAATAGCGAGACGGCGGGCCGGTGGTTCGCCATGTTCACGCTCACGCCTTGGGCGCGCAAGATTGAAGCCGAGTTCGCGCGGAGCGTCTTTCCGGCGAGCAGCGGGCTTGAGCTTGAGCTTGACCTTGGCGGCTTCCTGCGCGGCGATCCGAAAACGCGCTGGGATACCTACAAGATTGCTCGCGAGACGGACGTTTTGACGGCCGACGAAATCCGCCAGCTTGAAGGGTGGAACCCGCGCGGCGATGCGACGGGGGTGACGCAATGAGCGCGCTGGTATCGCTTGGCGAGACAAAGGATTTTCTCGCTCTGATCGGCGACGATTGGGACGCCATGCTAATCACGCTGATCGAGAGCGCGTCGGACACGGTGCGCGAGTATGCGACCGCGTGGAATGGCACTGGCGACGTGCCGGCGCGGATCAAGGTGGCGGTGCTAACCTTGGTGGCGGCGCAATTCGAGACGCGCGAGAAGGTGCCCGATGCCTTCATTGAACGGCTGGTGCGCCCGTATCGGAGCCTAGACCTGTGAGCCGCGCCGCTCGCTTCAAGCAAGGCGATGCCACGCGCGCTCTTCGCGCGGCCGTGGCGGCTGGGTTGAAGCCGAGCGGCTGTCGTATTGAGCCAACGGGCGCGATCGTGGTGCTCTTCGCCGATGGTGCGCCGGGCAAGGTCGGTGCTGCAAACCCCTGGGATGCGGAGCTATCCTGATGAGTAAGCGACGAACGCGGCGCGCGCGGTTCCTGCCCCAATATGTCACGCGGTTCAAGGATCGTCATGGCAAGGAACGGTTGCGCTTTCGTCGCAAGGGATACCCTTCGCGCTATTTCAGCGCCGCGCTGGGGACCGAAGAGTTCCGCGAAGAGTATCGCCGCTTCAACAGCCCCCAAGCCATTATCGAGGGGCGGGAAGAGGCGCACGCGGCCCGGCTGGTGCCCGGCAGTATCGGCGATCTGCTGCGCCAGTATCTTGCTGTTCCTGAGCGGCTAGGGCCGAGCGAGACCACGCAAAGCAAGGTGCGCCAGATTTTGGAGCGCTTCGCCGAGGGGCGCGAAGATCGTTTGGTAAGCGACGTTCGATTCGATCATATCGACGCGATCGTCTCTCGCGCGCGGGTGAAGGCCATCGCGGCTAACGGCCGCGCGATCGGTGGGACCGAGGCGGCGCGGAAGCTACGGAAGGAGCTGAGGCGCCTATTCGCCTTCGCGTGCAAGCTGGGGTGGATCGTCCGAAACCCGGTTGAGGACTCGGCGCAAGTGAAGGTCGCACCTGGGGACCAATCGGCCGGCTTCTACACATGGACCGAGCGGGATATTGCTCAATATCGCGCGCATTGGCCTTTGGGCACTATGCAACGGCTGGCTATGGAGCTCATGCTCTGGACCGATCAGCGCAAGTGCGACGCGATCCACCTTGGCCGCCAGCACATCCGCGACGGCAAGTTCGTGATTCGCCAGCGTAAGACGGGCAAGCTGCTTACCCTACCAATTGTCGAGCCCCTGGCGGCCGCAATCGACGCTATGCCGCAATCGGACGCGCTATGCTTCATTGTTTCTCAGTGGGGGCGCCCGTTCAGCGTGAAGGGTTTTGGCCAGTGGTTCCGCGAGCAATGTGACGGCGCTGGCCTTCCCCGCTGCACGGCACATGGTCTGCGCAAGGCGACGATGCGTCGCATGGCCGAGCTGGAAATGCCCAATCAGACGATGAAGGCGGTGAGCGGGCACGCGAAGGACGATGAGGTTGCTCGCTACGCCCGCGCCGCCAGTCAAGAGCGGCTAGCGAAGGGCGCGCTTGAGCGTCTTGCCGAGTGGGAAATGTCTAACCTGATCGCGGGGTTAGACACAACGAAGGCGCAAGCTGATGGAAAGTAAACGTTATTTCAAAGCTATGGAGGCCCGAGCCGGAATCGAACCGGCGTACAAGGATTTGCAGTCCTCTGCGTCACCACTCCGCCATCGGGCCGGAGCGCGGCTCCATGCGGCGGCGGCGCGGGCGTGTCAACAGGGGGCGGCATCGGACGGCGCTTGGCGCGCCCCGGTGCAATCGGTAGAAGCGCGCTCAGAACATTTGCTGTATTGCACATGTAAGACAGTTGTGCGAAGGGAGACCCATGAACATGATGCTCGACCCGGCCCGTTCCGCCTCGATGCGCCAGGCGATGGTGGCGAGCCAGTTGCGCCCCAACGCGGTGAACGACGCCGCCGTGGTCGATGCCATGGCCGCGCTGCCGCGCGAGCGCTACTTGCCGGGCGTGCTTGCGACGGTCGCCTATACCGATGCGCTGCTGCCGCTGGGCGAGGGACGGGTCGCCAACGCGCCGATCGCGACCGGGCGCCTGCTTACCGAGGCGCGCGTGAAGCTTTCGGACCGCGTGCTGGTGGTCGGCGCCGCGGGTGGTTACGCCGCCGCGCTGCTCGCCAAGCTCGCGGCGCGGGTGACGGCGCTCGAAGTCTCGCCGGCGCTCGCCGCCCTCGCGCGCGAAACGCTGGCGGATACCGGGGTGACGGTGGTCGAGGCGCCGCTCGCCGCAGGCCATGCGGCGGGCGCGCCCTATGATCTGATCTTCGTCGACGGCGCGGTCGAGCAGGTGCCGGCGGCGCTGATCGATCAGCTGGAGATCGAAGGTCGGCTCGTCGCGGGCGTCATTGATCGCGGCGTGTCGCGCTTGAGCGTCGGGCGGCGCACCGCCGGTGGTTTCGGTCTTGCCGACTTCGCGGACATCGAGGCCGCGCATCTGCCGGGGTTCGCGCCGCCGCCGGCGTTCAGCTTTTGATTAGCTCCTGTGGTTAAAGCATCGCGCACGGGTGAGAAGGGATTGATATGCGGGCGAAAGTGAAGTTGATGCTGGCGGGTGCGCTGCTGCCGGGCCTGGCCGCGCCGGCATCGGCCGAATCGCTGCGCGAGGCGCTCGCCGCCGCCTATCGCACCAATCCCACGCTGGAGGCGCAGCGCGCCAATGTCCGCGCGCTCGATGAGAATGTGCCCATCCAGCGCGCCAACGCGCTGCCCAATGTGCAGTTGCAGAGCACCTATAGCGAAAATGTCGTGCTGCCGATTACCGCCTTCACCGCGCCATCGCGGATCAGCCAGACGCAGGCAAGCCTAACCTATCCGCTCTATTCGGGCGGTTCGGTTAAAAACGGGATCGCCGCCGCCAAGGTTCGTGTCGAGGGAGGCCGGGCGACGCTGCGCGGTACCGAGGCCGATTTGTTCACTGCGGTGGTTGCTGCGTATATGGACGTCGTGCGCGATTCAGCGTTGGTCCAGCTGAACCAGCAGAACGTCCGTGTCCTCGATGTCAATCTCCAGGCGTCGCGGGACCGGTTTCAGGTGGGCGACCTGACGCGCACCGACGTTGCCCAATCCGAAGCGCGGCTCGCGCTTGCAGAAAGTCAATTGCGGACCGCCGAGTCGCGCCTGATCGCTAGCCGCGAGAATTATGTGCGGCTGGTCGGCACGCCGCCGGGCGAGCTCGATACACCCCCGCCGCTGCTCAATCTTCCGAGCGATCCCGATGCCGCCGTCCGCGTTGCGCTCGCGGAAAATCCCATCCTGTTGGCTGCGCGCAAGGCGCTTGAAGCGAGTGGCTACGACATCAAGACCGCGCGGGCGACCAAGAAGCCGTCGATCGATGCCTTTGCGCAGGGGAATTACACCAATTATCTCGGTACGCTCGGCACTTTTGGCAACAATGTGGCGCCACCGCAGTTTGATCGTACGGCGCAATTTGGGTTGCGGCTGACGCTGCCGCTTTATCAGGGCGGCGCCCCCGCAGCGCGCGTGCGACAGGCGCAGGCGCGCCAAAGTCAGGCGTACGAGCAGTTGACCGAGTCCGAACGCAGCGTCGTGTCGCAGGCTCGGTCGGCCTTTGCCTCGTATCGCGCCTCGCTTGAAGTAATCCGGTCAGCCGAAGCAGCGGTGAGCGCGAACAAGCTCGCCCTGGAAGGCGTGCGCGCGGAAAATAGCGTGGGCAACCGCACCGTGATCGAGGTGCTGAACGCCGAGCAGGAACTGCTCAACTCGCAAGTCACCCTCGTCACCGCTCGGCGAGATGCCTATGTCGCCGGGTTCGCGGTGCTCGCGGCGATGGGGCATGCCGAAGCGAAAGACCTGGGGCTAGACAGCGGCTCGCTCTATGATCCGACGGTCAACTACCAGCGCGTGCACAATCGTATTGTTGATTGGGACGAAGATCCAACGCCCAAGCCGGTCGCCACAAGCACGGCACAAACCCCCGCGCAAACGTCTGACGTCGTAAAACCCCTAGATCCCGCGTTCATGAACCCAATTGACTCGGGGTCGGGCAATACGTCAGGAACGAAGCCTCAACGGTGATCGATTAGGGGCGATCGATTGTGCGAGGCATGCGCATGGCGGATTTGAGCGCGGAACCGTCGATGGAGGACATTCTTTCCTCGATCAAGCGGATCATTTCCGAAGAGGGGGATGCCCCGCGCAAGCGGGCGCCTGCCGCCAAGGCGCCGGCGCGGGACGAGGTGCTCGAACTCAACGAGGCGCTTGCCGAAGCGCCTGAGGTCGAGGACATTGCGCCGATGCCGATGACCCCGCGCCCGGCGCAGCGCGCCGCCACCACCGCCGCCCCCGCGCCGACGCCGATCGCCTCGCCGCAAACCGCCGCCGCGACGCGCGGCGCACTCGACAATCTGGCACGGCTGATGGTGAAGCCCGAGCCGGACGGCGACGGCACGCTCGAAGGCTTGGTGCGCGAATTGCTTCGACCGATGCTGCGCGAATGGCTCGACGCGCATCTGCCCGAAATCGTCGAGGCGATGGTCGCGCGCGAGATCGAACGGATCACCGCGACCCGCTGAACCTTCTCGTCGTTCGGTCATTTCACCAACGATAACGGGAACTTGGCGCCACCGTCGCGCGTTTGCATCGGCGATGCAAAATGATCATGACGGCGGCGACTCGCTTTCCGCGCCGCTCCATCCCTCTCCGCCGATCGAGGATCATCGGCCGCCGCACCACGCGCCGGCCGATATCTTCTTCGCCGCCGTCAGCACGACGCGGATGCCGATGATCGTGACCGATCCGAACCAGCCGGACAATCCGATCATCTTCTGCAACGAGGCCTTCACCTATATGAGCGGCTATGACGAGTCCGAGATCGTCGGGCTCAACTGCCGCTTCCTGCAAGGGCCGGAAACCGACCGCGAAGTCGTCGCCCAGGTGCGCCGCGCGATCGAGCAGCGCGAGGAAGTGTCGGTCGAGCTGCTCAATTATCGCAAGAATGGCTCGACCTTCTGGAATGCCTTGTTCGTCTCGCCGATTTACGACGAGCGCGGCGAACTGCTGTATTTCTTTGCCAGCCAGCTTGATATTTCGCGCCGCCGGGAAGCCGAGGAAGCCTTGCACCAAGCCCAGAAGATGGAAGCCGTCGGCCAGTTGACCGGCGGTATTGCGCATGATTTCAATAACTTGCTGCAAGTGATCATCGGCTATGCCGATATGCTCGAAGGCCGGCTTGATGCCGCCGACCGCCCGGCCCAGCGCGCGCTGGAAGCAATCACCAGCGCCGCCAATCGCGGCGCGACGCTCACCCAGCAATTGCTCGCTTTCGCGCGAAAACAGGAACTGCGCGACCGGCTGCTGAACTTCAACACCTTGGTCAATGATTTCCGTCCGGTGATCGAGCGCAATTTGGGGGAGGGCTTGCGGCTGCGGACCCAGCTCGCCGATGAGCTGTGGAATTGCCGGGTCGATCCGGTGCAGGCGGAACTCGCGTTGCTCAACATCCTCACCAACGCGCGCGACGCAACCGAGGGGCGGGGCACGGTGACGATCACCACCCGCAACGAGGTGATCGAGCGGATGGACGCGCGCACCGCCAATCTGGAGCCGGGCGAGTATATCGTCGTCGAGATCGCCGATACCGGCCCCGGGGTCGGGCCAGAGGCGATCGACAAGGTGTTCGATCCGTTCTTCTCGACCAAGGGCATCGGCAAGGGCACCGGGCTGGGGCTGGCGATGGTCTATGGCTTCATGCGGCAGTCGAACGGCCTGGCGAAGGTCCATAACCAGAGCGAGGGCGGCGCGTGCTTCACGCTCTGCTTCCCGCGCGCGACCGGCATTCCCGATCGCAACGGCCATGCCCAGGCGGCACGACGGGCGCGGGCGGCGGAGCGGGTGCTGATGGTGGAGGACCAGGCCGAGGTCGCGCAGCTCGGCCAGGCGCTGCTCGAGGATCTGGGGTATAGCGTCGTCCACGCCGCCAACGCCCGCGCCGCGCTCGACATATTGGCGCACGACCAGGATTTCGCCTTGGTGTTCAGTGACATCTTGATGCCGGGCGGGATGAACGGAGTGATGCTGGCGCACCAGGTTCGTCGCGATTTTCCCAAGCTGCCGATCCTCTTGACCACCGGCTATTCCGACGAGGCGCTCGACGATGGCGGCCGCAGTTTCGAACTGCTGCGCAAGCCCTATCGCCGGCACGATCTGCATGTGCGGATCAGGGCGCTGCTCGATCGGCCGGGGGCGCGGACCTGATCCTCCCCAAGCTTGCTTGGGGAGGGGGACCGCCCGCGCAGCGGGTGGTGGAGGGGCCTTGGCGGCGCGCCCCAAGCGCGGCTAGACGAGCGGGATGACCGACCTTCCCAAGACGTTCGACCCCGCCGACATCGAAGCCCGCTGGTACGCCCATTGGGAGCAGAACGGCCTGTTCCGCCCCGAACGTTCCGGCGCTGAGCCGTGGACGATCGTCAACCCGCCGCCCAACGTCACCGGCAGCCTGCACATCGGCCACGCGCTCGATAACACGCTTCAGGACATTCTCGTCCGCCATGCCCGGCTGCAGGGCAAGGACGCGCTCTGGGTGGTCGGCACCGATCACGCCGGCATCGCGACCCAGATGGTGGTCGAGCGCCAGCTCGCCGAGCGGCAGGACAAGCGCACCAATTACAGCCGCGAACAGTTTGTCGAGAAAGTGTGGCAATGGAAGGCCGAGAGCGGCGGCGCGATCACCCGCCAGCTCCGCCGGCTCGGCTGCTCGATGGACTGGGCGAACGAGCGCTTCACGATGGACGAGGGCTTCAGCAAGGCGGTGCTGAAGGTGTTCGTCGATCTGTATAACCAGGGCCTGCTCTATCGCGACAAGCGGCTGGTAAATTGGGATCCCGAGCTGAAGACCGCGATCAGCGATTTGGAAGTCGAATCGCGCGAAGTGCGCGGCCATATGTGGCATTTCAAATATCCGCTCGCGGACGGCGAGACCTATCGCTATGTCGAACGCGACGCGGACGGCAACATAACTTTCGAGGAAGAGCGCGATTACATCTCGATCGCGACAACGCGTCCTGAAACGATGTTGGGGGATGGCGCGGTCGCGGTGCATCCCAGCGACGAGCGCTATCGCCCCATCGTCGGCAAATATTGTGAAATCCCCGTTGGACCGAAGGCGCATCGCCGGCTGATTCCGATCATCACCGACGATTATCCCGATCCCAATTTCGGCTCGGGCGCGGTGAAGATCACCGGCGCGCATGACGCGAACGACTATGGTGTCGCCCAGCGCAACGGCATTCCGATGTATCGCCTGATGGACGAGGTGGCGGCGATGCGGACCGACGGTGCGCCCTATGCCGTCGCCGCCGCGCGCGCGAAGGAAATCGCGGGTGGCGCGCCGGCCACGCCGGCGGAGATCGACGCGCTCAATCTGGTGCCGGAGGCGTATCGCGGGCTCGACCGTTATGAAGCGCGCAAGCGCGTGGTCGCCGATATCGACGCCGACGGCCTGATGATCCGCGTCGAAGACAAGACGATCATGCAGCCGTTCGGCGATCGCTCGGGCGTCGTGATCGAACCGATGCTGACCGACCAATGGTATGTCGACGCGGCGACCTTGGCCAAGCCCGCGATCGAGGCGGTGCGCTCGGGCGCGATCAAGATCGTGCCGAAGAGCTGGGAGAAGACCTTCTTCAACTGGATGGAGAATATTCAGCCCTGGTGCGTGAGCCGGCAGCTGTGGTGGGGGCATCGCATTCCGGCGTGGTTCGCCGACGACGGGCGAGTGTTTGTCGCGGAGAACGAAGCGGCGGCACAGGCGCTGGCCGGCGACGGGGTGGTGCTTACCCAGGACGAAGACGTCCTCGATACCTGGTTCTCCTCCGCGCTCTGGCCGTTCGCGACCTTGGGGTGGCCGGGCGATCAGCCCTCTCCCGCTGGCGGGAGAGGGTTGGGTGAGGGTTTTCAGGAGCTTGCTGCGCGCCCGGCATCACCCCCTCACCCAACCCTCTCCCCCGCGGGGGAGAGGGCTCCGCAACTGAACGGCCGCTACCCCAATGACGTGCTCGTCTCCGGGTTCGACATCCTGTTCTTCTGGGATGCGCGGATGATGATGCAGGGCATCCACTTCATGGGCGATGTCCCCTTCCGCACGCTCTATCTCCACGGGCTGGTGCGCGCGGCGGACGGACAGAAAATGTCCAAGTCCAAGGGCAACACCGTCGATCCGCTCGGGCGGATCGACAAATATGGCGCCGACGCGCTGCGCTTCTTCATGGCGGCGATGGAAAGCCAGGGGCGCGACATCAAGATGGATGAGCGCCGGATCGAAGGCTATCGCAACTTCGCGACCAAGCTGTGGAACGCCGCGCGCTTCGCCCAGGCGAACGGGATCGGCGGCAGCGCGGGGGTGGCGCCGCCGCCCGCGACGCTCGCGGTCAACCAATGGATCATCGGCGAGACGGTCGCGACGGTGCGCGCGATCGACGCCGCGCTCGCCGATTACCGTTTCGATGGCGCGGCGAACGCGATCTACCACTTCGTGTGGGACCGCTTCTGCGACTGGTATCTGGAGCTGATCAAGCCAATCTTGATCGAGGAACCGCAATTGCCGCCTGGCGCGGTGCCTAATAATCGCGTGGATGAAACCCGAGCGGTCGCCGGATGGGTCCTCGACCAGATCCTAGTACTGCTCCACCCCTTCATGCCCTTCATCACGGAAGAGCTGTGGTCAAAACTTGCCAAGCGGGACCACAATCTGATCGTCGCTGCCTGGCCTAGACCGACAGATGTCGACGTTGATGAGGCGGCCGCGCGGGAAGTGGATTGGGTCATCCGGTTGGTTAGCCAAGTGCGAGCGGTTCGAGCGGAACTTAACGTGCCGCCGGGAGCACCGGTGCGACTGATCCACGACGATATTGACGCTGAAACGCAGAACCGCATCAATCGTAATTATGCGTCGTTCCGTCGTATGGCTCGGATCGCCGATGTGGAGCATCGGCAAGGTGCGGAGCTTTCCGAGGTCGCGCAGGTCGTCGTAGACGGGGTGACGTACTTTATGCCCCTAAAGGGCATCATCGACCTCGCCGCCGAACGCGCGCGCCTCGCCAAAGCGATCGCCGTCGCCGAGAAGGAACGCGACGCGCTCGCGGGCCGGCTCAACAATCCCAGTTTCGTCGAGCGCGCCAAGCCCGAAGCGGTGGAGAAGGCCCGCGCCGATCACGCCGAAAAAGCGGCGGAGGCCGAACGCCTCGCCGCCGCGCTCGCAAGGTTAGGATGAATCATGAAGCTCGATCACGCCGTCATCCTCGTCCGCTCGCTCGAGGAAAGCCTGCCCTGGTACGCGGCGATGCTCGGCGCGATCGGCTTTGCGAAGACCCGCGACCATGTGTGGCTGAGCGATGACGGCTTCGCGATCGACCTGAAGCAGGCCAATCCCGACACGCCCGGCTATCAGCGCTACGCGCCCGGCCTCAACCATCTGGGCTTCACCGCGCCCGACGAGGCCGCGCTCGACGCAGTGCGCGCGGCGATGGCGGCGGCGGGCCATCCGGTCGCGGACAAGCAGCATTTCGGCGACAGCATCGCCACCTTCTTCAAGGACCCGGACGGGATGCGGGTTGAAGTAACCGTCTATGAATGACGGCGCGGGCGGCATCGCCCCGCTCGCCGCCGCCGACGCCGATGCCGCGATCGCGCTGTGGCACGAAGCGGGGCTCACCCGTCCCTGGAACGATCCGGCGCGGGATTTCGCCCGCGCGCTCGCCGGCCCGGCCTCGACCATCCTTGGGCTGAAGCGCGATGGCGCCCTGATTGCGACGGTGATGGCCGGTGATGACGGGCATCGCGGCTGGCTCTATTATCTCGCCGTCGCGGCCGGAGCGCGCGGGCAGGGGCATGGCAAGACGATGCTGGGCGCCGCGGAAAGCTGGCTCGCCGCGCGTGGCTGCCCCAAGGCGATGCTGATGATCCGGAACGATAACCCGGTCGAGGGCTTCTACGCCGCCGCCGGCTACTCGACCGAAGACGTACTGGTGATGGCGCGCTGGCTCGAAAGCTGACAAGGAGCGCCATGGCCAGCCGCCCCCCCAATCGCGATCTTACGCAAGGCCCGATCGCGCGCACGCTCGCGCTGTTCGCGCTGCCGACGCTGGGCGCGAACATCCTGCAATCGCTGAACGGCTCGATCAACGCGATCTGGGTGGGGCGTTTCCTCGGCGAAAGCGCGCTCGCGGCGACGAGCAACGCCAACAACATCATGTTCCTGCTGTTCGCCGCCGTGTTCGGCTTCGGCATGGCGGCGACGATCTTCATCGGCCAGAGCATGGGCCGGCGCGATCTCGACAGCGCGCGGCGCGCCTTCGGATCGGCGGTGGGGCTGATCTTCTGGACCTCGGTGGTGGTCGGCATCGCCGGCTGGTTCGCCGCGCCCGCCATCCTGCGGCTGCTGGAGACGCCGGGCGAGGCGATGCCGCTCGCGCTCACATATCTGCGGATCATCTTCCTCGCGCTGCCGCCCGCGATGCTGTCAGTGCTCATCACGATGGCGCTGCGCGGCACCGGCGACGCGATCACGCCACTCTGGTTCGGCGCGCTGGCCTCGCTGCTCGACGTGGCGCTCAACCCGCTGCTGATCCTGGGCGCCGGCCCGATCCCCCGCCTGGGCATCGCCGGCTCCGCGATCGCGAGCCTGATCGCGACCTGCACCGCGCTGGTTGCGCTGATCGCCTATATCTATGCGCGCGATCTGCCGATCCGGCTGCGTGGGGCTGAACTCGCTTATCTGCGGCCCGGGCCGGCCTCGATCGGCGCGCTGGTGGCGAAAGGCGTGCCGATCGGCGCGCAGATGATCGTGATCGCCGTCGCCGGCCTCACCATGTTCGGGCTCGTCAACCGCGAGGGGGTGGATACCAGCGCGGCGTTCGGGGTGACGCTCCAGCTCTGGGCCTATATCCAGATGCCGGCGATGGCGATCGGCGCGGCGGTGAGCGCGATGGCCGCGCAGAATATCGGCGCCGGCCGGTGGGACCGGGTGAACGCCATCGCGCGCGCCGGTTTGCTGCAGAATTTCGCGATCACCGGCGCGATGGTGCTGGTGCTGCTCGTCTTCGATCGCGCGGTGATGGCGCTGTTCCTGGGGAACGCCAGCCCGGCGCTGCCGATCGCGCGGCATATCCAGCTGCTCGCGAGCTGGGGCTTCATCCTGTTTGGCGGGACGATGGTGTTCTTCGGCGTGGTCCGCGCGAACGGCGCGGTGCTCGGGCCGCTCCTGATCCTGCTGGTCGCGATGTTCCCGGTGCGCCTCGGCTTCGCGCTCGCGCTGCGGCCGATGCTGGGGGTGGACGCCTTGTGGTGGAGCTTCCCGGTCGGCTCGGTGATGACGGTGACGCTCGCCGGGCTGTTCTACGCCTATGGCCCGTGGCGGCGCGCGCCGGCGATGCGGATGGCGACGGCGGGCTGAAGGCTTGCACCCGCCCGCGCCCGGGCGCACAACGCCCGCCATGCGCTATCCCGCTCTCCGCCTCCGCCGCACCCGCGTCGCGCCCTGGAGCCGCCGGCTCCACGCCGAGACCACTATCACCCCCGCCGATCTGATCTGGCCGCTGTTCATCACCGCGGGCCAGGAGGAGGAGCCGATCGCGAGCCTCCCCGGCGTCTCGCGCTGGCCGGTCGCTGGCATCGTCGCGCGCGCGAAGGAGGCCGCCGCGCTCGGCATTCCTTGCGTCGCGCTGTTCCCCAACACCCCCGCCGACAAGCGCAGCGACGAGGGCGAGGAAGCGCTCAACCCCGATAATCTGATGTGCCAGGCGATCCGTGCGCTGAAGGACGCGGTGCCCGAGATGGGCGTGCTCACCGATGTCGCGCTCGATCCCTATACGACGCACGGGCATGACGGGCTGGTCGACGCCGCCGGCTATGTCCGCAACGACGCGACCGCCGATGTGCTGGTGCAGCAGGCGCTCAACCAGGCGGCGGCGGGCGCCGACATCATCGCCCCCAGCGACATGATGGACGGGCGCATCGGCCTGATCCGCGAGGCGCTGGAGGAGGAGGGCCATGTCAACGTCCAGATCATGGCCTATGCCGCCAAATATGCGAGCGGCTTTTACGGACCGTTCCGCGACGCGGTGGGCAGCCGGGGCCGGCTGAAGGGCGACAAGAAGACCTATCAGATGGACCCCGCCAATGCCGAGGAGGCGCTGCGCGAAGTCGCGCTCGATCTCGACGAGGGCGCCGACAGCGTGATGGTGAAGCCGGGCCTGCCCTATCTCGACATCATCTGCCGGGTGAAGGCGGCGTTCGAGGTGCCGGTGTTCGCGTACCAGGTGTCGGGCGAATATGCGATGATCGAGGCGGCGGTGGCCGCCGGCGCCGCCGAGCGCGACGCGCTGGTGCTGGAAACGCTGCTCGCCTTCAAGCGCGCGGGCTGTTCGGGGGTACTGAGCTATCACGCGCTCCACGCCGCCCGGCTGCTGGGATGATCGAGACGGCGCGGCTGGTGCTGCGCCCCTGGCGGCCCGATGACCGTGCCGCGTTCGACGCGCTGTTCAACACGCCGGCAATGATGGCGCGGCTCGGCGGATTGAAGCCACCCGAGGCGATGGCCCAAATCTTCGCGCGCCGGCTGAACGATTATGCGCGCCATGGGCTGTGCTATTGGGCGGTCATCGACTGGCAGGAGGGGGTGCTGGTCGGAAGCTGCGGCGTGCGCGTGGCCGACAATTATCCCGGCACCCCGGTTGCTGACCAATATGAAGCCGGGTGGCGGATCGGCGAGGCCTATTGGCGGCGCGGCTATGCCCTTGAGGCAGCGGCGGCGAGCATCGCTTGGCTGTGGGCCGAGCGCCCGGCTGCGCAAGTGCTTGCCTGGACGACGGCGGAGAACGGCGCCTCGCTCGGCGTGATGCGAGCGCTGGGGATGGACCGTCGCTCGGCGCTCGATTTCATTCGGCCGGGCAGTGGCGAAGCGTGCCTTGTCCATGGCATGGCGCGGCCATGATCGAGACCGACCGCCTCGTGCTGCGCTGGCCCGAGCCGCGCGACCGCGTGGCGCTCCATGCGATGTGGGCCGATCCGCGGGTGATGGCCGATCTGGGGCCGGTGAAGGATGCGGCTGCGAGCGATGCGACGCTCGCCAAGCATGAGGGGTATCGCGGCGTGGGGCTGGGCTTTTGGGCGGTCGAACGCAAGGATAGGGCGGTCGCGATCGGGTTCTGTGGACTGAAGCCGGGGGCGGAAAACACCCCGATCGCCGGCGCGCTGGAAATCGGCTGGATCATCGCCGCCGAACATTGGGGGCAGGGCTTTGCGTCGGAGGCGGCGCGGGCGAGCCTCGCCTATGGCTGGTTGCACGCCGACGCACACCGGATCGTCGCGATCACCGCCGCCTCCAACACCGCGAGTCGGGGGCTGATGGCGCGGCTCGGCATGGCGGAGGTGCCCGGCGGCATGTTCGACCATCCGCTGTTCGAGCCCGGCGACCGCTTGCGCCGAACCGTCACCTACGCGATCGACCGGCCGTGATCGATACCGACCGACTGATCGTCCGCCCCTGGCGCGATGCCGACCGCGCGCCCTTCGCCGCGATGAACCTGGACGAGGCCGTGCGCCGTTACCTCGGCCCGCCGCAGTCGCGCGCGGAAAGCGATGCGGCGGTCGATCGGATGATCGCGAGCCAGGCCGAACATGGCTGCTGCTTCTGGGCGGTCGAGCGGCGCGACAATGGTGCGTTTTTGGGCTTTTGCGGCATCAAGCCCGGGCGCTGGCCGATCGAGGGGCTACCGGAGATCGGCTGGCGGCTGGCGCGGGCTTATTGGCGCCAAGGCTATGCGCGCGAGGCGGCGGCGGCGTGCCTCGATTGGGCCTGGGCCGCGCGTGACTGGCCGCATGTCTATGCGATCACCGTGCCCGCCAACCGCGCGAGCTGGGGGTTGATGGAACGGCTCGGCATGGATCGGCTGGCCGACGGCGATTTCGACCACCCGGGCGTGCCCGACGGCAGCCCGCTGAAGCGCCATCTCACTTATCGCATCGGCCGCCCAGCCTAGCGGGGTCAGTTCGTCGGCAGTTGCGCGGTGAGGGCGGTGATCCGCGCCTCTTGCGCCTCCAGCTGCGCCTTCGCCTCGGCATAGGCCGCGTCGAGCGCCGGGTAGGGCGGGGCGATCGCCGCCGCGCGCTCGATGGTGAGCAGTTCGAGATCGCTGGTGCGGGCCGAACTCTCGGCGCGCAGCACATCGAGATCGGCGAGCGCGGCCTGCGCGTCGAGCCATGCTTCGCTCCCCGCCGGTGCCTCCTTGGCGCGCGCAACCAGCCCGGTCGCGCGTTCGGCATAGGGCGTGAAGCTCTTGGCGCTGCGCTCCAGCGCCGCGCGCGCCTCGGCGATCTTCGCGTCGAGCGCGGGATCGGGCTGGGCGATGGCGGCGGGGCGCGCCGGCTCGGCGTCGTTGCGGGTCTCGATCGTGCGCGGCAGCAGCGAGGGATAATCGCGCCGTCCTGCGCAGCCGGCCAGCAGCAGCAGGAGGAGAAGCGTGCGCACCATGGAGCGCGGCTTAGGCGCCACCGGAAGGCGATGCAAGCCGCGCCGGGCGGCCGCGTTCAAAGGGCTTGCACCCCCGCGATTCGCCGCCTATAGGCGCCCTTCCCACGCGCCCGTAGCTCAGCTGGATAGAGCATCAGACTACGAATCTGAGGGTCGGACGTTCGAATCGTTCCGGGCGCGCCATTGTTTCCTTTTGTTTCCAATGATTTGATCGGCGCCCGACTGTCGTTGGATGGCGTTCCGTCCATGTCAGGTAGCGCATAGGTAGCTTGGCGACGAAAATCGACCAAGGGTGCCACCTTTTTTTCGCGCTCGCGGCCGCCGGCGCCTCTGCTACCCCTCGTGCCGCTCCAGAAAAAGTTTTTGGTTTTTTGGCTGCCCTCATTGAGGCAGGGTTTATCCGGCTTGAATAGCTGGGGGTGGGAGAAAAGGTATGGCGGGTTCCCTTCGCAAGTTGCTCGCTCAGTATCGTTCGGCAGCAAAAAGCGAGAGGGAAAAGGGTACATACTTCGAACGGTTGGCCGTTGCATTCATCAAGAATGACCCAGGTATGTGCCAGGAATATGAGGACTGTTGGCTGTTTGGCGAATGGGCTAAGATCAACCGGATCGACGCGCGAGATATTGGGATCGACGCTGTCGCAAAAATTAGAGGGGAAGATAGTTTCTGCGCTATCCAATGTAAATTCTACCGTGACGGATACCGTATTCAGAAAGGCGACATTGACAGCTTCCTAAGTACCGCTCAGACAAAACATTTCTCGCGTGGCTTGATTATAGAAACAACTGGAGTGCCATGGAGTGTTAATGCGACAGCTCTACTAGACGATTTAAACATTACTACTATTGACATCGAAAGGCTCGAAGCTAGCCCGATTGATTGGGGCGCCTATTTCCAGAGGGATGAAATCCGGGTTGCCCCGCCCAAGGAGTTGCGCCCCCATCAACACGACGCGTTGAAGGCTGTTCGTGAGGGGTTGGCAAAGGCGGACCGCGGCAAGCTGATCATGGCTTGCGGGACGGGTAAGACCTTCACCGGCTTGAAGATCGCAGAGCATATGGTCGGAGAGGGCGGCACGGTGCTGGTGCTGGTCCCTTCGCTCGCCTTGATGAGTCAGACCATCCGGGAATGGACCATCGACAGTCAGACACCCCTGCGGTCCTATGCTGTTTGCTCCGACGCGCAGGTAGGCCGGCGCCGGCGTGATGCCGACGATGTTGCCGAGGTTGATTTGCACGATCTTGATTATCCGGCGACGACTAATGCGGCCAAGTTGGCATCACGTTCATCCCAACCGGCGGACGACCGCATGACGGTGGTGTTTTCCACCTATCAGTCGATTCAGGTCATTTCCGATGCTCAAAAGCTGCATGGCTTCCCTGAGTTTGATCTGATCATCTGCGACGAGGCGCACCGGACGACAGGGGCAACGCTGGCAGGCGAGGACGAAAGCAACTTCGTCAAAATCCACAATCAGGATTTCATCGCGGGCAAAAAACGCCTTTACATGACGGCAACCCCGCGTGTGTTTGGCGATACGGTCAAGAGCAAAGCCAGCGAGGTTTCGGCGGAACTGGCATCGATGGACGATGCGGCGCTGTATGGCGAAACGCTGTTCACGCGCGGGTTCGGCTGGGCTGTCGAGAACAAGCTGTTGACCGATTACAAGGTGCTGGTGCTGGCGGTTGATGAAGCGATGGTCAGCGGGGGCGTGCAGAACCGCCTTGCCGATGGCACATCCGAATTGAAGCTGGACGATGCCACCAAGATCATCGGTTGCTACAAGGCGCTGATCAAATCCGGCCTCAAGGATGAACTGCTAACCGATCCGCAGCCGATGCAGCGGGCCTTGGCGTTCTGCAAGGATATCGCTTCCTCCAAGCTGATCCGCAGCGAGTTTGCCGCCGTTGTCAGTGAATATCTGGCGTCCGATGAAGGGCGTGAGGCGCTGGGCGATGTCGAGCCGCTGGAATGCGAGTTGCACCATGTTGACGGCACCATGGGGGCCAAGGAACGCGGCCTGCATCTGGAATGGCTGAAAGAAGCCCATGGCGACCGTATTTGCCGCATTCTGACGAATGCCCGTTGCCTGTCCGAAGGGGTGGACGTTCCGGCCTTGGATGCCATCTTGTTCATGCATCCCCGCAAGAGTCAGATTGATGTTGTGCAGTCAGTGGGCCGCGTCATGCGCCGGGCACCGGGCAAGAACATGGGCTATGTCATCCTGCCGATTGGCGTTCCGGCTGGCATGTCCCCGGAAGAGGCGTTGAACGACAACGAACGCTATCGCGTCGTCTGGCAGATTTTGAATGCGCTCCGTTCCCATGACGAACGGTTCGATGCCCAATTGAACCAAGCCGACCTTGGCGTTGATATCAGCAGCAAGATTGAGGTTATCGCGGTCAGCAACAAACTGCCCGCTGGCAAGTCAGCCAAGAAGGGGACGGCTGGCATTGGGGCCGGTGGTGCAACCGGAGACGATGACGAGCGGACCGACGGTGACAGCAAGCCGCGTGAAGGCGGCGAAGGCCAGAGCGCATTCGTCTTTGACGAGTTCTCCCGCGCCATCATGGCCAAGATCGTCAAGAAGTGCGGACGGCGGGACTATTGGGAGGATTGGGCAGGCGATATCGCCAAGATCGCGCAAACCCATATCACCCGGATAACGGCGCTGGTATAGAAGGAAGGGACGCCGGAACGGGAGGCGTTTGACGGCTTCCTTGCCGAAATCCGCGACGATCTGAACGACAGTATCAGCCAGGCCGAAGCTATCGAGATGCTGGCGCAACACCTGATCACACGCCCGGTGTTTGATGCCCTCTTTGAAGGCTACAGCTTCGCCCGCAACAACCCTGTCTCAAAGGCCATGGAAGCTGTTCTCAGCGCCTTGGATGAACACCGGCTGGACAAGGAAGCGGACAGTCTGGACCGCTTCTATGAGTCCGTGAAGCGCCGTGCGGCGGGCATCGACAATGCGGAAGCCAAGCAGCGCATCGTTGTAGAACTGTATAACAACTTCTTCTCCAAAGCTTTTCCCTTGCTGAAAGACAAGCTGGGCATCGTTTACACCCCGGTTGAGGTGGTCGATTTCATCATCCATTCGGTCGATGAGGTGTTGCAAGCCGAGTTCGGGCAGACGCTGGGCAGCAAAGGCGTCCATATCCTTGACCCCTTCACAGGGACCGGAACGTTCATTACCCGCCTATTGCAATCCGGGCTGATTAAGCCGGAGGAGCTGGAACACAAATACCGGCATGAAATTCATGCCAACGAGATTGTGTTGCTCGCCTACTATATCGCCGCGATCAATATCGAGGCGGTCTATCACAGCCTTTCCGGCGGGCAGTATGCCCCCTTTGACGGTATCTGCCTGACCGACACGTTCCAGCTTTATGAGCAGGACAAGGATTTGCTCGCCAAGCTGATGCCCGACAACAGCAATCGGCGGACGCGGCAAAAGGAACTGGATATCCGCGTCATATTCGGCAACCCGCCCTATTCGGTTGGGCAGGGCAGCGCGAACGACAATGCCGCCAATTTGACGTATCCTAAACTGGATGACCGTATCCGGGAGACGTATGCCGCGCGGTCGAAGGCCACGAACAAAAATGGCCTCTACAACAGCTACATTCGGGCAATCCGGTGGGCCAGTGATCGGATAGGTGATGCTGGCGTCGTTGCTTATGTCTCGAACGCAGGTTGGATCGACAACAACCAAATGGACGGGTTGCGACTCTCGTTAGAGGCAGAGTTCGCGAGCTTGCATGTCTTTCACTTGAGGGGCGATGCCCGAACCTCTGGTGAAGTACGTCGGAAGGAAAAGGACAATGTTTTCGGTATGGGCACCCGGACGCCCGTAGCCATTTCGTTGTTGGTGAAGAACCCGAATGCGGCGACCCATGGGCAAATTTATTTCCACGACATCGGGGACTATCTGACGAAAGAGGAAAAGCTGTCCATTGTCGCGGGTTTTGCCAGCATCGGCGGCATTGCCAAAGCTAGGGGGTGGCAAACCATCATACCCGACGAGCATGGCGACTGGCTAGGCCAACGGGACAAGGCGTTTGATGCTTTCATTGCCATTGGCGAGAAAGATAGCGGTAACGGCATTTTCAAGAGTTATTCTAGCGGCGTGAAAACGCAGCGGGATGCATGGTGCTTCAACCCCAGCCGGGTGGGGTTGGCAACAAACCTGCAACGCATGATCGGTTTCTATAACGACGAGTTGGATCGCTTTAACGCAGCCCATCCTAGTGCGGACCGCAAGACACGTGATGCAGCGGCGGGAAACTTCATCGACACCGATGCAACCAAAATCAGTTGGTCGGACGGCTTGAAGGCGGAGATTGCCCGAAACAAGGCTCATGCCTTTGACGAAAGCTGTATCACGCCTAGCCTGTACCGCCCTTTCACGCGCCAATGGCTGTACTACAGTGCCACATTCAATGAGAGGCGATATAAAATGCCGCGCCTCTTCCCGGACGCCGAGGCGTCAAACAGGGTTATTGGTATTTCCGCGCCCGGCAATATCTCAGATTTCACGGCACTGATGACGGACGCTGTGCCGGAACTTTGTGTTTCCGCAATGAAGGGGGGAACCCAGTGCTTTCCTGAATATCTCTATGAGGCGGACGCGGGGATAGCACAGCACAGCACATTTATATCCAACACTGACGGAGGAGCAAGAACGCAATCTGGTGATCTGCACGTCCGCCGGGGGCCAGAAATTGCCCTTCACGGCGCTGATGACCAACGCCATTCCGAGCCTGCACATGGCAGATATCGAGGGCAGTCAGTGCTTCCCGATGTTCCTCTACGAAATGGAGGACACGGAATGAGCGACAGCCAACCCAGCCTCTTTGAACAGCCGCAGGCTGAAACCCGTCTCGTGCGCCGCGATGGCATTACCGATGAGGGACTGGCCCATTTTCAAGCCGCCTACCCGGGCGAAGCAATCAGCAAAAAGGACCTATTCTATTACGTCTATGGCTTGCTGCATTCCGAGGACTATCGCGCCCGTTTTGCCGACAACCTCACCAAGCAGTTGCCGCGCATCCCCCGCGTGAAAGCCGCTGCCGATTTCTGGAATTTCTCCAAGGCAGGTCGCGACCTGGCGGCGTTGCATGTGAATTATGAACAGGTGGAGCCGTTCCCCGTCACCATTGCCCAAGGTGCCTTGGCGTTGGCGCACATCTCGGACCCAGTGAAATTCTACCGGGTGGAGAAGATGAGGTTTGGCGGTAAGCGCCCGCAACAGGACAAATCCACAGTCATCTACAATGCCAACATCACGATGACTGGCATTCCGCTGGAGGCCTATGACTATGTGGTCAACGGCAAGCCTGCCCTCGAATGGGTGATGGAACGCCAGTGCGTCAAGACCGACAAGGCCAGCGGGATCGTCAGCGATGCCAACCGCTACGCCATCGAGACGGTGGGCGATCCGGCCTATCCGCTGTTGCTGTTCCAGCGGGTGATAACCGTTAGCCTAGAGACGATGAGGATTGTGCGGGGGCTACCCCGGCTCGAGATCGAGTGAAGGGTACTTTTCCATAGCTACCCCAGGACGGCCATGACGTTAGGACGGCTACCGTTATGGTTTCAACATCGAAAAAAGTTAAAGACAAATGTAAGGTCGGTCATATGCATCCTATCCGTCTTGGCGTAAGTCACCTAATTCGGGTGCCTATATTTGAATCCTGTCGATAAAGAAATGCCCAGATACCCTATCCCGCTGGACCCCTAAACGCTGTGCATCATCATACTTCGCCTTATCACTATAATGGCATTGCCCATTAACGATTATAGACACATGCAAATCTGACGTCCGCATAAGATCGTTTAACCCGATTACGCGACGTTCAAGTTGTATTATTTTACTATCGACAAATGCTCCTAATACCCTCTGGGTTCGCGTGGGTGATTCATATTGGGCTCCACTTTTAGTAAGCCCCGTTTCACCATCGAAGAAGTCTATTTCGACATTTGCAAGGGCTGCGTTGAGTGGCAGTTTATGCGCCTTTTCAATGATATATCGTGCATTGATATTCGTGGTTCTGTTCGACGAATGGAATATCTGAAAGCCGAGCTTTTGCCAAAATGGAAGCGAGCTGTGAGGGTAGCATTCAACCTCTAAAACATTAATCGCGTCGCGCTTGGCGCGTTGTAATGACGCTTCGAACAAGGTTCTACCAACGCCATTCAATCGCCACGCCTTTTGCACGGAGATTATGTCAGCAGCGTAGTTTCCTACTTGAAAGCCAATGACATTGCCATCATGCACTGCTGACCAAAGGTCATATTGTTCGCATACAGCACGTTCGACAATGGTGCGATTGGCCCAGAAGCCGCGCCCATCCTCTTCGTATTCTTGCTGAAGCCACGCCAATATCTGGTGGAGATCATCGATGCTCCCGCGTTGAATTGTGATGGTCATGCGGCAACCTCCAAGGAAATCCCGCGCAACGCCAAGCCTGAGCGGTACGCAACTCCGCCTTGCTTCTTTCCGTGATAGCCTTTCGCGCTTAGCGCGCGGCCGAACACCGATGCATTCACTGGCTCACGCGCACTGAATGAACAGTAGTCTTTGTACCGCATATAGAGCCCAGAGAACGCAACCGTTCCCTCCGGGCGTGGCTCGCAGCACTCCTCGACAAACTGGCCCACTGAGTCCATCTCCCAGCGGTACTCGGCATTGGCGTTGGCCACAGCAGCAGGAACTGCAAGGCCGTCGCGGTACCAGTTGGCTGCCCCCCGCACGATCCAAGCGAGAATGCCGGCTTGTTCTGCCTTCAGCTTCTCAGCTAGCTCGCGATCCTGCTCATGCGCAGCGAAAACGCGATTGAAAGGGATGGTGCGAATCCGACGCCAAATTGCGGGATCGTTGACGTTGACTTGAGGCAGGTGATTGGTGGCCAAGAACAGTTTAAATGAAGGGTGAAAGGTGATGAATTCCTTAAACAGGAAACGCGCCACAATCGGTTCATCACCCGTTATCTGTTTTAACAATGCCTCGGCCAGCTTGTTATCCGCGTTTGCTTCAGATGCGGTTACAAACCGCGTGCCAGCAAGCCGCGCAAGATCATTTGTCGCCGAGCTTGTTTTCGAGATCAGCGTCTCTGTAGGTGTGTGTTTCGCGTAGTCTCCCAGCACTCCCCGAATGGCATTGAGGAACGTGCTTTTACCGTTTGCACCCTCACCATGTAGCACGAAGAAGCATTGTTCTCGGGTCTGACCAGTGGCAGCTGTCGCGCGACAATCAGGGTGAGAAAGCG
>FRDC01004633.1_pt2 | contig 42852 bp, 37 predicted proteins | sample 1106171 | NCBI WGS metagenome assembly FRDC01 (sample SAMEA3930566, study PRJEB13176) | freshwater metagenome | biome: Drinking water system; feature: drinking water; material: water | place: Singapore | collected 2014-12-20 | reverse complement strand
CGGTCTGAGCGCAATTCCCAATCGGTTACGCTCGTCCGGGCGCTTTCCGCATCTAGCGCAGCGTTCCGGTCTGAGCGCAATTCCCAATCGGTTACGCTGCAAGTCCGCCTTTTCTGCGGCGCTCAGTTGTTCCGGTCTGAGCGCAATTCCCAATCGGTTACGCTGATGTCGGTCTCGTACGGAACGCCAGCGTCGTTCCGGTCTGAGCGCAATTCCCAATCGGTTACGCTGCTGATGCTGATTGAGTGGCACGAAGCGTAGTTCCGGTCTGAGCGCAATTCCCAATCGGTTACGCTCTTGCATCAAGCAGCACCTCGTCGACTGTTGTTCCGGTCTGAGCGCAATTCCCAATCGGTTACGCTCGGGTCGGTGTAGAGCGAATAGGTGCCGTCGTTCCGGTCTGAGCGCAATTCCCAATCGGTTACGCTGAAGAACCGACGCGCGTAGAACATGACGACGTTCCGGTCTGAGCGCAATTCCCAATCGGTTACGCTCGATCCCGTCGATCTGCCCGCGCTGCCATCGTTCCGGTCTGAGCGCAATTCCCAATCGGTTACGCTGCCTTTGCGGTGACCGACTACAGCATCTTGTTCCGGTCTGAGCGCAATTCCCAATCGGTTACGCTTGTGGGGCTGGGCGGGGCAACGGGGTCACAGTTCCGGTCTGAGCGCAATTCCCAATCGGTTACGCTACTGCGGAATTCGGCACGCTCGGCGCTGGCGTTCCGGTCTGAGCGCAATTCCCAATCGGTTACGCTATTGACGCCGCGATGTTTGTTTCCGGGTTCGTTCCGGTCTGAGCGCAATTCCCAATCGGTTACGCTCTTCGTCGAAGGCGCACCCGTCGCAGCTACGTTCCGGTCTGAGCGCAATTCCCAATCGGTTACGCTAGCTGTAACAGAAGCCCATGATAAATCAGGGGTTTTTTATTCCGGAGGATCTTAAATACAGCATCCTCGAACGCTAAAACAACGCGAACTGGTCTGGATTTCTTCGCGCGCCAGCTCGCTTCTTGCCGACGAAACTTGCGATGCGCTCGTACTGTTTGTCGGTGAAGTAAAGGATGTCAACCCTTCCGCCGTCTGGAAGTTCCGATTGCACGCGTCTGGTCAGGGTATCGGCTTGTTCTGGCCCGGTGCAGTGACGGAGGTACACCGAAAACTGCGCCATTTCGAAGCCCTGATCGAGCAAGGCTTTACGGAATGCAGTCGCCGCCTTGCGCTCCTTGGCATCGACCACGGGCAGATCAAACATCACCAGCATCCACATCAGCCGATAGCCTGAAAGCATCAGAACGCGCCGCTGCCGCTCTGGGTCAAGAGCAGTGGATGCAGCGGCAACGCGAAATCGAGTTTCTCCCGCGCGCCCGTGAAGATCTGGGCTAACGAGATTGCCAGCCGCTGCGTGCAGACCATCAGCGGTGTTCGGCCCACTTCGCTGTCCATGTCGAGATAGAGCGTGTGCACGAGCCGGCGCTTGGCTTCGGGTGTGACCGTGCTCGTGCCCGCGTGATGCAGTTCGCGCACGCACCAATCCATCACTGGGCGATAGGGCTCCATGAGGTCATCCACCAAGCGCATGCCGTTCTGGCGATTGCGATGAAACAGTCCGAGCGAGGGATGAAGCCCCGCCGCTAGTACCGCGCGTGCCGTCGCCGAGCGCAAGATGGTGTAGCCGTAGTTGAGCAGGGCATTGACGCCGGCACCCTCTTGATCGCGGGTGAAGCCTTTCCCCATCACCCGGCTCCAGTAGCGCCGAGCGGCCTGTGCCTCAATGTTGTCGGGGTCGCCAACCCGAATCTTCGGGATGAGCGCTGTGATCAGATCAGGCGATTCGCCGCAGGCTTCCAGCACTGCGGCCTGTTGTTGCAGCTTGGCCTTCATCAACTGCGACCATAGGCGCTTTTTCAGTGGCAGGCTGGCATCCAGTTGGGCGTCCATGCGGCCAGCCTGTTCGTGATGGCCTTCCAAAGGCCAGAGGAAACTGACCGGGGAGTGGTTGGCTCCGATGACGACCAGCGGCACCTTGCGCTCGGCCAGCGCCACCAGCACATTATTGGTAATCGTCAGCCCGTGTGCGCTGCCAATAACGGCGGCAATGTCGTCCAGTGGAATGCGCGCCAGCGCCTGCTCATGGTCGCGAATCAGCAGAAAGCCTCGATCCACCGAAAGGTGGCGGCCATCCTGCGCGACTTCGATGATGCGGCCAAGCATCGACGCGGATCAGGGCTTGAAGCCGGGGTCGAGCACGTAGCCCAGCTCGGTGACGAAAACGCGACGGGCCTTGGCTTCATGAAACCAGCTCGCCGCTTTGCTCAGATACTCGAAAGGATCATCGCTGTTGTCATCCCGACGCTTGAGGTCGCCCCCCTGCTCATGACTCGCCAGTGTCAATCGGCCTTTTGTGAATTTGATGACGCGGTAGATTTTCCTTTGCTCATCGGTCCCCAACGCGACCATGTCGTCTTGGCATAACCGCATCACTAGGGGCATCCCGTTCTGGGCAAGCGACTTGTGCCGCAGCCGCTCAGGAGCCCTACGCGCAATCTGTGCAGCCTCGAAGCTCGTGACGATGTGGTCGCGCCAGCGACCGGCCTCGTCGCGAAAAATCTCCATGCAGTAATTGCCGTCGCCCTTGTAGGCCTTGTAAGGCATGTCCGGTGCTTCGCGGCCGCGGCCCCGGTGCGACGCTGGACGCCCCATTGGAATCACCGTCAGCGTTTCGACAACCCGTACACGGCTGATGCCAGTCTGCTCGACGAACGCCGCCAGCTTCGCGGCGAACGCCTGACCTTCGGTGCCGGCTACAGCAGACTTGATGCGCTCGCGCAGCGCGCAATCGCGAATGTCATCCAGATCGGCGTGTTTGGTCAGAGACAGCAGCGGCACGCGATGCACCACTCGCGACGGTTTGCCACGCGCATGAGGTTCGACGAAGCCATAGGCCGTGTCGTTGTGCAGACCGGCCTGATGGCCGTGGTCGGGCTTGTAGCTCACGACAACGCGAGGCAACGCTTGCTCCAGCGCGTCACGGAAGCCGTCCCAAGGGTACGGCACGAGGATACGGTCCCTCTCCCGCGCCAACCGCTCTTGGCCAGACAGTGTGGCGATCTTCTGCAACAGGCTGCGATCCGTGACAGCGATGGTTGCGGCATCAAGCGCATGGTGTCGGTGGTCGGTACGGTCCTTGCTGGTACTGCCCGACGGCAGTTGATTCAAGCCCCACTTGCCGCGTAGCAATGCAGTCAGCCGGCCGGGCGTGACCCAGACGTCGTTCGGATGGCACACGTAGCTGAGGTAGGCCTTGGCGGTGCGGCTGAGATACGCGGTATCGGTGAGATGGCGCGCGAGGAAGTCGCCGCCATGCCGCGCTTCAAACTGATCCATCGCATTCGCCGCAAAGCGCCATTTCTTGTTGCTTGGCATGTTTGCAGCGCGGTCCTGAATCGCCTGCCAGTCGAAGCCGTGCAGCGATTGCCCGAAGGCGTCAAAGGGCGTGCCGTTTTTCTTGTAGCGATTGGCCTCGCGGAAGGCCAGCGTCTTGTTGGCGATGCTGTCATCCAGTGTGCGAGCGAATGGGAGAATGTGCTCAATCTCGACTTCTTCGCTGAACAGCTTTTCGCGCCCGATCTGCCGACCGGTGTACGGACAGCGCCGATCCAGCGGGTCACGAATGTTCAACTCACGCCAGAGCTTGAGACGTAACAGGTTTTCGCCGGTATCGCGCAGGCCGAGCCGTTGCAGTTCGTCTCGGTCAGCATCGCGCTGCTTCTGGTTCTCTGCCTGTTCCTTCTGAATGCGTACTTTCTGATCTTGGCTCTGCTTGAGGTCGCGGGTCACCTCCAGCGCGATCTGTGTCGGCGGGCCATAGCGCTCGATCACCGCGTTGACCAGCTTTCGGAGCTGGTTGAGACCGATGTGCACGGTTGGGTTGGCGATGCGACCGAACTGCTTTTCCTCGGGGTCGGCTGGATTGCCGGTGCCGAAGCCTACCGCCGATTGCAGGATGCGCCCGTAGTAAGGCAGGGCACTGTGTCCGAAGTATTCGCCTGTATGGAACTGGCTGTGGCTCGCATAGCCTGCCGCCAGCACCGCCTTGTTGTACGTGGTGACAGTTGCGGCGAGTTGCGGCAACACTTTCGCCAACGCGTTTCGGCCCAGGCTGCTGTGGCTGTTGGCAAGTCCGGTGTTGGCCACCTTCAGCGCGGCGGCTTCGTCCAGACCGTGCAAGGCCATGAGTCGTTCGACAATGACTGCCTCGCGCTCCTCCTCCAGCAGCAGTTCAACGACTGCGTCCTGCTGTGCGAGAGAAAGGTCGTGCCAAGCTGCGCCGAAGCGATCAGCCTTCGCCATCGCCAAGCTGGTTACGTTGGCCTTCAAGCCGTCGCGCTTGTCCGACTCGATGCTGAACCTGACTTTATCGGGCAGCCCCAGCAGCCGGCGCATGGTGTCGAAGCTGAGTTGCCCGCGAGCGTCGGCCTTGTCGCGTCGGCCCGGGCCGCTCTGGCCTTCGAGCAGGCGGGCAAAAAGATCACGTTCCTCGAGAGTCAATGTCCGCTCTTCGCCAACGCCGACTTCGTAACGGAGATGATTGAGCTCCTGCAGGATGCGGAAGCGCTGCGCCGAGGGCAGGGCGAGCGGTGCGCGCTCGTCATCGGGCTCCAGCGTGCAGCGGCCTGGTCGGATCGGCTTTAACGGGCGCTGATGCAGGAGGATCGCGCGCAGCTCGTCACGGGTTGCTGCTGTGAACGATGACGGATCGAAGCTGGCCTGCGCCGACCAGAGTGCATCGAACTCGTCGGCGATCATGTCACGCCCGACGTACAGCTCGTAAGCGGCTTTGGCGCCTTGTCCGCGCAGTCGCGCCCGCACAGGTAGTCGCTGCGCATGACGTTCTGCCAGCCACTCGCCGACGGTGCGGGCGCCTTGCGCAGCCAGCCGATCGCGAACGTCATTGAGGGCGGACTTGATCTTGCCGCTCTCTTTCTCGTCGGCTTTGTCTACTTTGCGATTGCTGCGGAACCCGCGCCGCTGGTTCAGGTGAAATAGAGCACGGCCAAGCTCGTGTGGTGCGAGCGCTTCGCTGAGTCCCCGTTTGCGAAGTGCGTAGGGGTCGATGGCAGCCAGCGCCCGGCGCGCGTTGCCATCCGCCGGCATCAACCCGTGTTGTGTCAATGCCGCCAGGAAATTCTTCCTCCGCTTTAGCCAGCGGTCGCGCCGTCGCCGCATGCCGCGTGCCATTCGGCGGGCAACAGCGAGCGACGCTTTATCTTTGGGGTTGCGCCCATCGCGGAACAGTCGAACGCCCAAGCGAATTAAGCCGGTGGGCTCGTGGGTTTCGTTGAGCTGCACCATGCACCACCCTAGCGAGTTGGCGCCAAGATCGAGCCCCAGCCGATAGCGGATCGCTTTCATCTTCATCGGACGCGTTCCCTTCCGTGCGTGCTTGTTAAGTGCTTTTACAGCCGATACTATGCAGTTGCTAGCCGATTGGGAATTGCGTTCTTTCCGCTAACAAGTCGAAAGACACAAACTGAGAGACGGGGCCGCGAGGCCCCGTTTTTATTTTTGTGGGTTGGAATCCCACGATGAACCGAGGCTGCGGCAAGGATGCGTTGACGCTTCGGCTGATCGCCATCGCCGCTAGATGCGGGAGAGCGGCTGAGGTTGCGCTCACAGCCGATTGATGCCCCGGGTTTCGTCCTCGCGGTGCAAATGTCACCGCTGCGTGGCGGCGCTGTTGCTGCAGTGGGGTGCAGCGATCAACCTTTTTGGCTTCGGAGTTGCGCTCCCGTAAACGACGAAAGCCGGCTCGCGCCGGCTTTCGTCCACTGCTCCGCGTGTCGCTCGCGGCTTACTTCAGCTTCTTCGCCGCATCCTTCAGCGCTTCGGCCTTGTCGGTCTTTTCCCACGAGAACGCGGTGAAGGTTTCGCCGTTGGCCAGCGTGACGTCGTACGGCTTGCGGCCGAAGTGGCCGTAGGCGGCGGTCTGCTGGTACATCGGGTGGATCAAGTCGAGCATCTTGATGATGCCGCCCGGGCGCAGGTCGAAATGCGCGCGCACGAGCTTTTCCAGTGCCGCATCGCTGACCTTGCCGGTACCGAAGCTGGTCACGAAGATCGAGGTCGGCTCGGCCACGCCGATGGCGTACGACACCTGCACTTCAACCTTCGACGCCAGACCGGCGGCGACCAGGTTCTTCGCGACATAGCGCGCGGCGTACGCGGCCGAGCGGTCGACCTTCGACGGATCCTTGCCCGAGAACGCGCCGCCGCCGTGGCGGGCCCAGCCGCCGTAGCTGTCGACGATGATCTTGCGGCCAGTCAGGCCGCAATCGCCGACCGGGCCACCGATGACGAAGTTGCCGGTCGGGTTGATGTGGAACTTGGTGGCCTTGCTGATCCACTTCGCCGGAATCACCGGCTTGATGATCGACTCCATGACCGCTTCGCGCAGGTCCTTGAGCTTGATGTCGGGTGAGTGCTGCGTCGACAGCACGACGGCATCGACACCGACCGCTTCGCCGTTCTCGTAGCGCAGCGTGACCTGCGACTTGGCGTCCGGGCGCAGCCAGGCGAGACCACCTTTCTTGGCCTTGCGGATCTTGGCCTGCTGCTCGACCAGACGGTGCGAGTAGTAGATCGGCGCCGGCATCAGTTCCTTGGTTTCGTCGCAGGCGTAGCCGAACATCAGGCCCTGGTCGCCCGCACCGATTTCTTCCGGTGCCTTCTGCTTCTTTTCAGTGCCGTCGACACCCATCGCGATGTCGGGCGACTGCTTGCCGATGATGTTCAGCACGCCGCAGGTCGAGCCGTCGAAGCCGACGTCGGACGAGTTGTAGCCGACCTCGTTGATGACCTTGCGCACCAGCGCTTCGAGATCGACCCAGGCCGACGTCGTGACTTCGCCGGCGACGATGGCGACACCGGTCTTGACGAGGGTTTCGCAGGCGACGCGGGCGCGCTTGTCCTGCGTCAGGATGGCGTCGAGCACCGCATCAGAAATCTGGTCCGCCAGCTTGTCCGGGTGGCCTTCGGAAACGGATTCGGAGGTGAAGAGGTAGCTGCTGGATGGGGTGCTCAAAGCGGTTTTCCTCGGGTGATCTGTTTATGCGGATAAGCCGATAGCTTAAGTCAAACGTTTCGGGTGTGCACCGGCCGGCCGGTTCAGCGGCGAACAGCCGGGATGTTGCGGATCGAGGGCTAGAATGCCCTGCGGTTCAGGACTGTCGGTCGATTGTGGTCGACAGAATGGCCTTCGGGTCAATGCTCATCTCAGAATTTCCGGAGCTTGCGATGGTTCAGACTCCTTCCAGCATGTTGCCGCTTGGCACGCCGGCGCCCCAGTTCGTGCTGCCTGATGTCGTCAGCGGGCGCGAGGTTTCGCTGGCCGACCTGAAATCCAGTCATGCGACGGTGGTGATGTTCATCTGCAACCACTGTCCGTACGTCATTCATGTGCGCGACGGCCTGATCCAGCTGGCGCAGGACTACCGGACGCGCGGCGTCTCGTTTGTCGCGATCAGCAGCAACGACGTCGAGCATTACCCGGCTGACGCGCCGGACAAGATGCGCGAGCTGGCGCTGTCGCAGCAGTTTCCGTTTCCTTATCTCTACGACGAGTCGCAGGCGGTGGCGAAGGCGTTTCTCGCTGCCTGCACGCCAGACTTCTTCGTGTTCGACAGCGAGCTGAAGCTCGCCTACCGCGGGCAGCTTGACGATTCGCGCCCGGGCAACGGCAAGCCAGTGACCGGGGCGGCGATGCGCCGCGCGATCGATGCCTTGCTGGCCGGCGCGCCCGTCGACGAGAACCAGATTCCAAGCGTCGGCTGCAACATCAAGTGGAAGCGCATGTGAGCGTCGATCCGGCTTCGGCCTCCGCCGCGATACCGGTGGCGACGACGGATGTCGAGTTCGATCTGCTGGTGCTGGGCGGCGGCAGCGGCGGCATCGCCACGGCGCGGCGCGCGGCACAGCATGGCGCGCGCGTGGCGCTGGTTGAATCCGGGCGTCTCGGCGGCACCTGCGTCAACGTCGGCTGTGTGCCGAAGAAGCTGATGTGGCATGCCGCGCAGATTGCCGAAATGGTGCACGACGCGAACGGCTATGGCTTCGACATCGGCTCGGTATCGCATGACTGGGCGCGGCTCAAGCAGCGGCGCGATGCCTATGTGCTGCGCCTGAACGGTGTCTATGCCGAGGGCCTCGCGAAGGATCGCGTCACCGTCATTCACGGTCGTGGCCGCGTGATCGATGCCCACACGGTCGAGCACGATGGTCGCCGTCTGCGCGCGCGACACTTGTTGATCGCCACCGGCGGCAGGCCGCGCTGGCCCGAGATTCCGGGGGCCGAACACGGCATCGACTCCGATGGCTTCTTTGCGCTCGATCACTGTCCGAAGCGGGTGGTCATCGTCGGCTCCGGCTACATCGCGGTCGAGTTGACCGGTGTGCTGCGGGCGCTGGGTGCGGAGGTCACGCTGATCGCGCGCGGGCAGCGTCTGCTGTCCCATTTCGATGCGATGCTGGGGGACGAACTGCTGCAGCAGATGCAGGATCACGGCGTGACCGTGCTGCGCGGTCGACAGCTCGCCAGCGTGGCGCTGCAGGAAGGCGAGCGGCAGCTGACGCTTGCGGACGGCACCACCGTGCGTTGCGACTGCCTGCTGTGGGCCACCGGCCGCTCGCCGAACAGTCGCGACTGCGGCCTGGCAGAAGTCGGTGTCGCGATGGATGACGCCGGCCATGTGCAGGTCGACGGCTGGCAGACCACGAACATTCCCAGCATCCATGCCGTCGGCGATGTGGTCGGCCACGTCACGCTGACGCCGGTTGCGATTGCAGCCGGTCGTCGGTTGGCAGATCGCCTGTTTGGTGGCAAGGCGGGCCGCAAGCTCGATTACGACAACATTCCGTCCGTGGTCTTCAGTCATCCGCCAATGGGTTCGGTCGGAATTTCCGAAGTCGAGGCACGGGCTCGTCATGGCGATGCCGTGACCGTGTACCAGACCCGCTTCAAGGGGCTGTACTACGGCGTGCTCGATCACAAGCGCGAGACCCGAATGAAGCTGGTCTGCGTCGGCGATGAGCAGCGAATCGTCGGCTTGCACGTGATTGGCGCAGGTGCCGACGAAATGTTGCAGGGCTTCGCCGTGGCCGTGCGCATGGGCGCCACGAAGCGTGACTTCGACGAAACGCTGGCGATTCACCCGACAGCCGCGGAAGAATTCGTCACCCTGCGTTGATGACAGATTTGTGAATCGGGGTCGTTGTCGAGAAAGCGCGCGTCACGAGCGGTTTTTAGCTATCTAAATCACCGTAATGACACGAAAAAGATTGCCTTTTGCTTGCTTGCGTATTTCAAGCGTCCCTCGCTAGTATTCGCGCTTCCCCGGTCCGCCGGGATCGGTTGGTGCAACTCTTGCGAGCACTGACAGCGCGATCCAGCAGCGGCGCATCAGACACAACCTTACGGAGTACGACTCGTGGCAGTCAGCCTTATCAATTTCGCGGCCGAAGCCGCCGGTGGCATCAATCCGGCTGATCTGTCGATCGTCAGTCTGGTGTCGCATGCCGACCCGGTGGTCAAGGGCGTGCTGATCCTTCTGGTGTTCTTTTCGATCTGGTGCTGGACCGTGATGGTCGAAAAGTTTGTCGGCATGGCGAAGGCCAACGCGGCCATCGGTCGTCTCGAAGACAAGCTCGAGACCGGCACGCTTGAAGACATGATCAACTACACCGACGACAAGAAGCACCCGCTGGCGCTGGTCATTGATGCCGGCAACGCCGAATGGCGTGAAGGCTCGGGCGAACATGCCCACGAAGCACTGCACGAAGTGCGCGACCGCATCGAGCACGCCATGCGTCTCGAACTGTCGAACGAGATTCGTCGCCTGAACAAGGGCCTGCCGTTCCTCGCGACCGTGGGTTCGGCCGCTCCGTTCATCGGCCTGTTCGGTACGGTGTGGGGCATCATGAACACCTTCACCAGCATTGGCGCGAATCGCGACACCTCGCTGGCAACGGTGGCTCCGGGTATCGCCGAAGCGCTCATCGCCACCGGTATCGGCCTCGCGGCCGCCATCCCGGCGATCATGGCCTACAACAAGCTGTCGACCGACATGGGCCGTTACTCGGGCCGTCTCGGCACGGCGGTGGGCCTCTATTCGGGTCGCCTGGCCAAGCGTTTCGCGCCGGGCTCCAAGGCCGGTTGATCCGTCATGGGACTTAACGTCAAGGCCTCGGGTGGCGGCGGCGAAGAGGGCGAACTGCCCACGGTCGCCGAAATCAACATCACGCCGATGGTCGACGTGATGCTGGTGCTGCTGATCATCTTCATGGTCACGGCGCCCCTGATGCTGCCGCAATTGCCGATCACGCTGCCGAAAGCCTCTCTCGACGAGATGGGCAAGCCGCGTGACCCCCTCATCATCTCGATCGATACGTCGGACGAGTACTTCATCAACAATGGCCCGCTGACCCAGCAGGTGCCTTTCGATCAACTCGGTGAAGCTCTGCGCGCCATTTCGGTGAAGCAGGCAGACAACCTGGTCTATATCCGCTCCGACAAGGGCGTTGAATACGGCAAGGTGGTCGACCTCATCAGTCTCGTCGGCGCCTCGGGGTTCTACAAGGTTTCGTTGATGGCCGAAGCCCAGCAGTGATGCGGGCTGGAGCTATACCTACGTGAGCAATCCAAAGAAGAAAGGCAAGCGAACCTGGAGTACCGGGCTCGTTGTCTCGATCATCTTCCACGGCACGCTGATCCTGTTCCTGATCCAGCTGGTGCGGCCGCAAGCCAACCTGGCACCGCAGCCGAAAAAGACTCCGGTCATCGTCGAACTGGCTCCGCCACCGCCGCCACCACCACCGCCACCTCCGCCACCGCCACCACCTCCGACGCCGCCGCCGAAGGATCCGCCGAAAATCGTTCCGACGCCGACTCCGTCGCCGCCGCCGATCGAAGCGCCGACGACGAACGCACCGGATTCCGTGGATGTGCCGACGGTGCCACCGTCACCGCCGCCCGCTCCGCCTGCGCCACCCGCGCCGCCGGCTCGCGTGGTTGGTACCGGCGTGCCGTCGTCGTACTACAACACGCTGCAGAACGTCATCCAGCAGACCGTTCAGTACCCCGCCAAGTCCTTGCGCAACGAGGAAGAGGGCGTGGCGAAACTGCGCGTTCGCATCGCCCGTGATGGCGAAATTCTGGAAGTGACGATCATCCAGAAGTCGGGTTATGTCGATCTCGATCGCGAAGCCAAGGACGTGTTCCGTCGCATCGGCAAGTTCCCGCCGGTGCCGGCCTCCGTCGGTCCGGAGTTCACCGAGTTCCTCGTCGAACTGCCGATCAACTTCTCGCTGGGTGGTTGATGTGATTTGGCGCCTTGCAGTCTCATCGGCTGCAGATCGCCGAAATTGACGGCTTTTGAAAGCAGAAAGCGGGGCTGATCGGATCAGCCCCGCTTTTTTTTGTCTGGGATAAAATGCGCGGCCCCGGCGTTCCCGAACGGATTCCGGAGGCGCGAGCCGCTGGCGCACCCTTCTCCACGGCGATTGATCGACTTGAGGAATAACATGGCAGTCAAAGTTGGCATCAACGGTTTCGGACGCATTGGCCGCAACGTGCTGCGCGCCGCCGTGCAGAATTTCGGCGACGACATCGAAATCGTCGCGATCAACGATCTGCTCGAGCCCGATTACCTCGCCTACATGCTGGCCTATGACTCCGTCCATGGCCGGTTCAAGGGCGAGATCGCCATCCAGGACGGCGCACTGCTCGTCAATGGCAAGAAGATCCGTCTGACGCAGGAGCGCGATCCGGCCAACCTGAAGTGGGCCGACGTCGGCGCCGAAGTCGTCATCGAATCGACCGGTCTGTTCCTCGACAAGGTCACCGCCCAGAAGCACCTCGATGCCGGCGCGAAGAAGGTCGTGCTGTCGGCCCCGTCGAAGGACGACACGCCGATGTTCGTATACGGCGTGAACCACCAGACCTACGCCGGTCAGGCCGTGATCTCGAATGCCTCGTGCACCACCAATTGCTTGGCTCCGCTGGCCAAGGTCATGCATGACAAGTGGGGCATCAAGCGCGGCCTGATGACCACCGTGCATGCGGCCACCGCGACGCAGAAGACCGTCGACGGCCCGAGCAACAAGGACTGGCGCGGCGGCCGCGGCATTCTCGAAAACATCATTCCGTCGTCGACCGGCGCCGCGAAGGCCGTTGGCGTCGTCATTCCGGAACTGAACAAGAAGCTGACCGGCATGGCCTTCCGCGTGCCGACCTCCGACGTGTCGGTCGTCGACCTGACCGCCGAACTGAACACGCCGGCGACGATGGCCGAGATCTGCGCCGAAATGAAGGCGCAGAGCCAGGGCGCGCTGAAGGGCATCCTCGGCTATACCGAAGACAAGGTCGTGGCGACCGACTTCCGCGGCGAGACCTGCACTTCGGTGTTCGACGCCGAAGCCAGCATCGCGCTCGACCCGACGTTCGTGAAGCTCGTCAGCTGGTACGACAACGAGTGGGGCTATTCGAACAAGTGCCTCGAAATGGTGCGCGTGGTGGCTCGCTGACGCTCGTTCGTGAGGGGTGAGGCGTGAGGCGGAACGGCCATGCGGTTCCGACCTCTCCGCCAGACAAATGGCGGGTTGTCACGCCTCACGCCTCACGCCTCACCCCTCACGGAGCAGTCCATGAAATTCAAGAAGCTCGCCGACCTCGATCTGAATCACCAGCGCGTGTTCATCCGCGCCGACCTCAACGTGCCGCAGGACGACGCCGGCAACATCACCGAGGACACGCGCATCCGGGCGTCGATTCCGGGCATCCGGCTGGCGCTGTCGAAAGGCGCGGCCGTGATGGTGACCTCGCATCTGGGCCGTCCGACCGAGGGCGAGTTCAAGCCGGCCGATTCGCTGGCGCCGATCGCCGCGCGCATGAGCGAACTGCTGGGCCAGCCGGTCAAGCTGGTCCAGAACTGGGTTGATGGCGGCTTCAGCGTCGCCCCGGGCGAGGTCGTGCTGCTTGAGAACTGCCGCGTCAACAAGGGCGAAAAGAAGAACAGCGAAGACCTCGCCGCAAAGATGGCGGCGCTCTGCGATGTCTATGTCAACGACGCGTTCGGCACCGCGCACCGCGCCGAGGCAACGACGCATGCGCTGGCGCTGAAGGCCAAGGTCGCCTGTGCCGGTCCGCTGGTCGCCGCGGAGTTGGAAGCGCTGGGGGCCGCGCTCGGCAATCCGAAGCGGCCGCTGGTCGCGATCGTCGGCGGCTCGAAAGTGTCGACCAAGCTGACGATCCTCGATGCGCTGGCCGACAAGGTCGACCAACTGGTCGTTGGCGGCGGCATTGCCAATACCTTCCTGCTCGCTGCCGGCCTGCCAATCGGCAAGTCGCTGGCGGAAGCCGATCTGGTGCCGGAAGCGAAGCGCATCATCGAGAAACTCAAGGCGCGCGGCGCGTCCGTGCCGATTCCGACCGACGTGGTGACCGCGAAGGCGTTCTCGCCAACCGCTGAAGCCTCGGTCAAGAAGGCGACCGAGGTGGCGGCCGACGACCTGATCCTCGACATCGGCCCGGATACCGCCAAGCAGTTGTCCGACATCATGGTCAGCGCCGGCACCATCGTCTGGAACGGCCCGCTCGGCGTGTTCGAGTTCGATCAATTCGCCAACGGCACGAAGCTGCTGTCGGAGGCGATTGCCAAGTCGGCAGCGCTGTCGATTGCCGGCGGCGGCGACACCGTGGCGGCGATCGCCAAGTTCGGCATCGGCGAGCAAGTGGGCTACATCTCGACTGCTGGCGGGGCCTTCCTCGAGTTCCTCGAAGGCAAGACCTTGCCGGCTGTCGCGGCGCTGGAAGCACGCGCCAACGATTGACTGCACGCGCACAGCCCTTGAAGCAAAGGCGGCGACCCTTGTCGCCGCCTTTCATGCCGCAGGCGCCGCAGACTACTTCTTGTCCTTGTCCTTGTCCTGGTCCTTCGCGAACCTCGAATTGAGCTCCGAGATGTAGGCATTCGCTTCGGCGACCGCCTTGTTGGCAACAGCGGCATGCGCATTGGCCGCCGCCGTGTGCACCGTCACGTAGTCCTTCATGCACGCCTGATAGTTGCTAAACGCGTCGTTGAACTGATCGGCTTGGATCTGCGACGCGAAAGCCTTGATCACCGGGGGCGCTTCACAAGACGGGGCGGTGGGCTCGGCCTCGGGCGGCAGCGGCGTGAACGGCGTGTAGGTGACTTCCGGCAGCTGTTCCGGCGTTTCGACCGCCGGCTTTTGCTTCTTCTTGATCCGCGACGCATTCCCGCCTGGCGCATCCTGCGCAAGGCTCAGGAACGGAACGAGCAGCGCCGCGAGGATCAGCGTTTTCATCTTGGACGTCATCTTCGGCATGTCAGGTCTTCCTGCCGCAACGCAGGGCGGCGTGGTTCGGGTCAGTTGGCATCGTAGCAAACCGCTGCGGGCAATCGGCGATGTCGCGAGGGCATCGGCTAAACTTGACAAGCGCCTTTTTCGACCGAGATCCCTCATGCGTTTTGCCGGCACCCGCGACTATGTCGCAACCGATGACCTGACCCTCGCCGTCAACGCGGCGGTCACTCTGCAGCGGCCGCTGCTGGTCAAGGGCGAACCGGGCACCGGCAAGACGCGGCTGGCGATGGAAGTGGCGCAGGCGCTCGGGATGCCGTACTTCGAGTGGCATGTGAAGTCGACGACCAAGGCCCAGCAGGGTCTGTACGAGTACGACGCGGTGTCGCGCCTGCGCGATTCCCAGCTCGGCGACGGCAAGGTCAAGGACATCGGCAACTACATCGTCAAGGGCAAGCTGTGGGAATGCTTCGAGTCCGAAGTCCGCCCGCTGCTGCTGATCGACGAGATCGACAAGGCCGACATCGAATTCCCGAATGACCTGTTGCGAGAACTCGACCAGATGGAGTTCTACGTCTACGAGACCAAGCAGTTGGTCAAGGCGAAGAACCGGCCCGTGATCATCATCACCTCGAACAACGAGAAGGAATTGCCGGACGCCTTCCTGCGCCGCTGCTTCTTCCACTACATCCGCTTTCCGGACAAGGAGACGATGCAGAAGATCGTCGACGTGCACCATCCGGACATCAAGAAGAACCTGCTGAAGGAAGCGATGGAAGTGTTCTTCGGTCTGCGCGAGCTGCCCGGGCTGAAGAAGAAGCCGAGCACCTCGGAACTGATCGACTGGCTGAAGCTGCTGATGGCCGAGGATATCGACCCGGCCACGCTTCGCGAAACCAGCGCCAAGAAGACGCTGCCGCCGTTGTACGGCGCGCTGCTGAAGAACGAGCAGGACGTGCATCTGTTCGAGCGCATTGCCTTCATGGCGAGGCGTTCGAACTAGTCCCTCCGACCTGCCCCGAACGCCTAGCCTGAGGCGGCGGCGTTCGAGCGCAGCGTTCGACGCGATTGCACGCAGCTCTCGAGGCTGGGCGTCTACGCGTGCGCTACGGACCGTCGCTGCCGGACCGAGGCCTCAGGGTCTTGGAATGCCGCCGACACGGCCCCAACATTCGCCGAGCGGAGCGACCGCGACCCTGACCAGTGCCCGGAGATTGCCGATGTCCCGAATGCTTGCTGCCCTGACCCTGTTTGCGACCCTGCTGCTGTCCGGCTGCGGCTACAACACGCTGCAGTCGCAGGACGAAGCGATCAAGTCGGCCTGGGCCGAGGTGCTGAACCAGTACCAGCGCCGTGCCGATCTGGTGCCGAATCTGGTGTCGACGGTCAAGGGGTTCGCCGAACAGGAAAAGGATGTGCTGCTTGGTGTCACCGAGGCGCGCTCGAAGGTCGGCGGCATCAATGCCACGCCGGAACTGCTGAATGATCCGGCTGCGTTCAAGAAATTCACCGAAGCACAGGGCGAGCTGAGCGGTGCGCTGTCGCGACTGCTGGTGGTGACTGAAAACTATCCGCAGCTCAAGTCCGACGGCCTGTTCCGCGACCTGCAGGCACAGCTTGAGGGCACCGAGAATCGCATCACCGTTGCCCGCAAGCGCTACATCGATGCCGTGCAGGCCTACAACATCACGGTGCGCAGCTTCCCGTCGAACCTGACCGCGATGGTGACCGGCGCTCAGACCAAGCCGAGTTTTGAAGTCGAGAATGAAAAGGCGATCTCCAGCGCGCCGAAGGTCGATTTCAATGCACCGGCGCCCGCTGCGCCGGCACCGGCCGCCGCTCGGGTTCCGTAATCGAATCAACGGCTACCTCGGCCCCGCGCGCTTCGGCACTCGATCGATGAACGCCAGGTTCCCGCGACTGCTGCGGATGGCTGCGCGCGGCTGGCCGGTGCTGCTGATGACGCTGCTGCTGGCGATCGGCAGCGCGCAGGCCGAGGTGCCGGTTCCGCCGGTCGCCCGCGTCACCGACCTCACCGCCACGCTGTCGCCGGCCGAGCAGTCCGCGCTCGAAGCGAAGCTTGCCGCGTTCGAAGCGCGCAAGGGCACGCAGATCGCGGTGCTGGTCGTGCCGACGACCGAGCCGGAAACCATCGAGCAGTACGGCATCCGGGTGGCCGAAGCTTGGAAGCTCGGCCGCAAGGGTGTCGACGATGGCGCGATCCTGATCGTCGCGAAGGACGACCGGAAGCTGCGCATCGAGGTCGGCTATGGGCTCGAGGGCGCGCTGCCGGATGCGATTGCCAAGCGCATCATTCGTGAAGACATCGCCCCGCGGTTCCGCAGCGGCGACTATCCCGGCGGCATCGCGGCCGGCGTCGATCGCCTGATCGCCGTGGCCGATGGCGAGGCACTGCCGCCGCCGAAGCAGCGGCCCGGCGCCAGCGGCCATGCCAAGTCACCGCCGCTCGAACTGCTGTTTGTCGCGTTCTTCGCGGTCTGGGCGGTGATGAGTGTGATCAAGCGGATGTTCGGCACCGGCATCGCATCGCTGAGTGTCGGCGGCATCGTTGGCGTGATTGCGGCCATCGTGCTGGCTTCTTTGATCGCAGGACTGGTGATCGGCATCATCGCCGCGATCTTCGCGGGCATCGCCTACAGCAGCAATGGCCGCAGCGGCGGTTTCGGCGGCGGCGGCTTCGGTGGTGGCAGCTTCGGCGGCGGCAGCTTCGGCGGCGGTGGCGGCGGCTTCAGCGGTGGCGGCGGGGGCTTCGGTGGCGGTGGCGCTTCGGGGGACTGGTGACGCGATGAGCCTTTCAAGCCACCCGATTGCGCGCTGGTTCCGGCACCTGTTCACCGGCCCGCTGACCGTGCGTCGCGCGTTCCCGCTGGCCGTGGTCAACCAGATCACCGATGCCGTGCGCGCCTGCGAAACGCAGCATCCGGGCGAGATCCGCTTCGTCATCGAAGCCTCGCTGGAACCGCGCGAACTGCTGGCCGGGCTGACCCCGCGTGAACGCGCAGTCGACCTGTTCTCGCGTCTCCGGGTCTGGGATACCGAACACAACAACGGCGTGCTGATCTACGTGCTGTTTGCCGATCATGCGGTCGAAATCGTGGCCGACCGCGCCGTCGGCGATCGACAGGTGTCGCCAGCGGAATGGCAGGTCGCCTGCGACCGCATGCGCGAGCAGTTCCGGCACGGCAACTTCGCGGCCGGCGCAATCGCCGGCGTGCAGACCGTGGCCGACATCCTCGCGCGGCACCCGCCGGAGCGGCCGGATGTCGGCAACGAGATGCCGGACGCGCCGCTGATCATCCGTTAGCGCCGCGCGCACCGACGCGCGCCAAGACCGCTCGCCGCCTCCGTCCGTCCGATGTTGCCCGATGCCATGCGGGCGCAACGATTCTTTGGTGCGAGAATCCGGCCATGAAAGGCATGATGTTCACCGAGTTTCTCGACATGGTCGAAGCCCGTCACGGGCTCGCGATGAAGGACGCCCTGATCGAGCAAGCGGCACTGCCGAATGCCGGCGCCTACACCTCGGTAGGCAGCTACGATCATCGCGAACTGCTGCAACTGGCCGCAGCGCTGTCCGCGCGCACCGGCGTGCCGATGGCGGACTTGATGGCCGCGTACGCCGATGCCGTGTTCGAGCTGTTCCTGCGACGCTATCGGCCGATGATCGAACGGGCGACGTCATGCTTCGATTTTCTCGGCCGGATCGAAAGCTACATCCACGTCGAGGTGCGCAAGCTCTATCCGGACGCGGAATTCCCGAGCTTCAGCTATCCGCAGCACGACACGCAGGTGCTGGTGATGGACTACCGCTCGCCGCGGCCGATGTCGGTGTTCGCCGAAGGCCTGATCCGCGCCACGATCCGCCACTACGGCGAGCCGATCGATCTGGCGGTCGAGGATCAGTCCGACGGCCGCGGCACGGCGGCACGCTTCACGATGACCCGTCGCCCGGCATGAGCGCGAGTCCGGAAGACCTGCTGCGCCGCGAGCTGGCGCGCGAGAAAGCGGCGCGCCGAGCGGCCGAGGAACTGCTGGAGCAGAAGAGCCTCGAGCTGTATCAGCGCAATGCCGAACTCGAACGCGAGGTCGGCATGCGGCGCGAGATCGAGAACGCGCTGCGCGAGCAGGCGGCGGCGCTGGTCCGCTCCAACGGCGATCTCGAACAGTTCGCGTACGTCGCGTCGCACGATCTGCAAGCGCCGCTGCGGACGATTTCCGGCTTCTCGCAGCTGCTGGTCCGGCGCAATGCCGACACGCTGGATGCCGAAAGTCAGGAATTCCTGCGCTTCATCGAGGACGGCACCAAGCGCCTGCACGCGCTGATCCAGGATCTGCTGGCGTTCTCTAGAGTCAGCCGCAGCAACCTGCAGCCGACCGCGGTCAACCTGCAGGCGGTGGTCGAATCGGTCTGCGAGACGCTGAAGCTCGGGCTGGAAGCGGCCGGTGCCGAGGTCATTGCCGATGCGCTGCCGGATGTGCTGGCCGACCGCACGCAGATGACCCTGCTGTTCCAGAACCTGATCGACAACGGCGTGAAATTCCGGCGCAAGGATGTGCCACCGGTCGTGCGCGTTCGCGCAGCGCGCCACGACAGCACGTGGCGGATCGTGGTCGCCGACAACGGCATCGGCATTCCGGCCGAACATGCCGAGCGCGTGTTCACGATCTTCCAGCGCCTGCATCACGCGGCCGAGTACGCCGGCACCGGCATCGGGCTGCCGATCTGCAAGAAGATCGTCGAGCGCCGCGGCGGACGGATCTGGGCGCAGGCGGCGGAGCCAGGACCCGGCACTGCGTTCCACATCGAATTCCCGGTGCAGCCGCCGCTGGCCTGAGCGATTTCGGCGGAATTCCGGCGAAATCAGCACGATTTCGGTCAAGGCTGGGCCATACCGGTGCCGGCAGTGACGAAAACCGGCTGGCGCGTCATCCGGTTTTTACCTAAGCTCAAACACCCGTTCAATTAATGCAACGCCACTAAATCGCGCCGCAGCCGAGTTGCGCGCGATATCCAGCGGGTCGGCGTCGAGTTCTGGAGGTTGTTCCGATGAGCACTGTCGTTTCCTATCTGCCGTCCGCCTATGCCGCCCAGAGCCAGAATCAGGGCGAGGGCCAAAGCCTCGAAGCCGAGATCCATCGCGTGTTCGACGGCCAGCGCGCAACGGCGCTGCGGCTGCGCACGTCGACGCTCGAAGAGCGCCTGACCAAGATCAAGAAGCTGAAGAACGCGCTGCTCGCCCATCGCGAGGAACTGCTTGCCGCCGGCTATGCCGACTTCAAGAAGCCGCCGGCCGAAGTCGAACTGACCGAGCTGCTGCCGGTCATCGCCGAAGCCAACGACGCCATCCGCAAGCTCAAGAGCTGGATGAAGCCGACGCAGGTCTGGCCGTCGCGCGCGACGCTCGGCCTGAAGGCCTGGGTGCAGTACGAGCCGAAGGGCCGCACCCTGATCATCTCGCCGTGGAACTACCCGGTGAACCTGACGTTCTGCCCGCTGATCAGCGCCATCGCCGCCGGCAACACGGCGATCCTGAAGCCGTCGGAAATGACGCCGCACTGCGCCGCGCTGATGACCAAGATCATCGGCAAGACCTTCACGCCGGATGAAGTGGCGATCTTCGAAGGCGATGCCGCGGTGTCGACCACCCTGCTGGCGCTGCCGTTCGATCACATCTTCTTCACCGGCTCGCCAGCGATCGGCAAGGTGGTGATGGCCGCGGCGGCCAAGCACCTGACCAGCGTCACGCTCGAACTGGGCGGCAAGAGCCCGACGATCATCGACGCCACCGCCGATCTGAAGCTCGCCGCGCAGAACATCCTGTGGGGCAAGTTCACCAACAATGGCCAGACCTGCATCGCGCCGGACCACGTGTTCGTGCACGCCTCGGTCAAGGACCAGTTCGTGCGCGAGTGCAAGACCGTGCTCGATGCCACCTACGGCGCCGATGCCGCCGCCCAGCAGAAGAGCCCGTTCCTGGCCCGCATCGTCAACCAGCGCCACACCGGCCGCATCAAGAGCCTGCTCGACGATGCCACCGCCAAGGGCGCGAAGGTACTCACGGGCGGATCGGTCGACGAGTCCGACTGCTACATCGCCCCGACCCTGATCGAGAACATCCCGGCCGATGCCAAGATCATGTCCGAGGAAATCTTCGGGCCGCTGCTCCCGATCATCGCGTTCAACAACGTCGACGACGTGATCGCCCGGATCAACGCCGATCCGAAGCCGCTGGCGCTCTACATCTGGAGCAAGAACGAGGCGAACATCGACAAGCTGCTGAAGCAGACCTCGGCCGGCGGCACCTGCATCAACCACACGGTCGTCCACTTCCTGCACGGCAACCTGCCGTTCGGAGGCGTCAACAATTCCGGCATCGGCCGCGCGCACGGTCACTACGGCTTCCAGGATTTCTCGCACGCGCGCTCGGTTGTCCGCACCCGCATCATGCTGGCGAAGATGTTCTTCCCGCCGTACACCGACAAGATGCGCAAGATCGTCAACCTGCTGATCAAGACGGTCTGATCGGCGGCTCATCGCGACGCCGGCGGGAAGCCTGCTGAACTTTCCGCCGCGTCGCCCAGTCTGTCCGGAGTCGATGATCCGCCAACGCGCCCTTTCGCTGCTGACCGTGCTCGCCCTGCTGTGGCAGGGCGCGGTATCGGCTGCGATGGTGCCGTCGATGACTCTGGCGATGAGTCAGCCGGCGGCGATCGCGGCGCCATCGGAAGTCCCGGCAGCCACAGCGATGCCGTGCCATGACATGCCGGGCATGCGCCATCACGACGCAGCGCCTGACCCGCTTCCGGCGAAGGCTGCGACGTCGATGACCTGCTGTGACACGAGCGGCCACTGCCTGTGTGCGGCCGCCTGCGGTGCGGCGATGCTGCCGATGCCGCTGCTCGATCTGGCGCTGCTGCCGCAGGCGAGCCTGCCTGCGTCGATGCCGGCTTCGTCCCCGGCCGCGGCCCCGCCGCCTCATCCGTTCCGACCTCCCATCGCGGCACCCGCCATCTGACGCTGATGCCGCGCCGGCCCTGTTGCCGGTGCGCCGTGATGTCGTTGCGGAGCCGTTTCCATGTCGATTTCCCCCGCGTTGCGCCGCGCGCGCGCCATCGCTGCCCTGTGTGTCGGGCTGGCGTGGCGTGCGTCACCGGCGATGGCTGCACCCGATGCACCCGACGTTTCCGTTGCAGCGTCTGCTGCCGACGAAGCCGCCAGCGAGCCGTTGACGCTCGATGCCGCCCGCAGGCTGGCGGCACGTGCTCAGCCGGCAATCGACGCGCAAGCGCATGCGGTCGAGGCGCTTCGCGCGGCTGCGGTTGCCGCCCGGCAGTTGCCGGACCCGACGCTCAAGGGCGGGGTGACCGACCTGACCATCACCGGGCCGGATGTCGGCACCTTGCGCCGCCAGAACGACACGCAATTCACCGTCGGCATCGCGCAGGCATTTCCGCGGGGCGACAAGCGCCGGCTGCGCGGCGAGCGTGCCGATGCCGAAGCGGCGCTGGCCGCGCGGCGGCTGCTGACCGACCGGCTCGCGCTGGAGCGCGATGTCGGCCTCGCCTGGCTCGATGTCTGGAAAGCGGTGCAGGCGCAGTCGCTGGCGCGTCAGGCCGAGCACGAGGCATTGCTGCAGCTCGATGCCGTGCGGATCGCGTATGCCAGCGGCCGCAGTGCGCAGGCCGATGTGCGCGCCGCGAGCGTGGCGCTGGAGCTGTTGCGCGATGACCGCGCCAAGCTCGAACAGGACGAAGCGCATGCCCGCGCCGCCCTGTCGCGCTGGCTCGGTGATGTCGCGTATCGGCCGCTGGCGCCGGGTGCGCCGGACATCGCCGATCCACCACCGCTGCCCGCGTTGCTGACCGGGCTGCGCACGCATCCGCACGTCAACATTGCCGATGCCGAAGTCACCGTCGCCGAAGCCGACGTGGCGCTGGCGAAGCAGGCCTATCGCCCGGATTTCAGTGTCGAACTCGGCTATGGCCATCGACCGGCGTTCAGCGATTACGTGAACCTGCAGGTCGGCATCGATCTGCCGGTGTTCACCGCCAACCGTCAGGACCGCAGCCTGCTGGCGCGCCGCGCCGAACTGGAACGGGCCGAGGCGCTGCGCGAAGACAGCTTTCGCGAGCATGCCGCCGACGCCCGTCTGAACCACGGGGACTGGCTGCTGCTGGGCCGACGATTGGCGAGCTTCGACTCGGTGATCCTGCCGGAAGCCGAGGCCCGCATCGAAGCCGCCCGTCTCGCCTGGGCTGGCGGGCAGGGCACGCTCGCCGCCGTTCTCGACGCCCGGCAATCCCTGCTGACGACGCGCCTGCGCCGTCTCGATCTCGAAACCGACCGCAGCCGCCACGCGCTGGCGCTGCGTTACCTCGGCGTATCCGCTGATGGAGCGAACGAATGAACCCGTCCCGAATCCTGCTGGGTGTGGCCCTGCTCGCCACAGCGCTGTCCGCCGCCTGGTGGTTCACCCGCGGCCCATCGACGCCCCCCGTCGTCGCCGAGCGTCAGCCGCTGTACTGGTACGACCCGATGGTGCCGGACCAGAAGTTCGACAAGCCGGGCAAGTCGCCGTTCATGGACATGCAGCTGGTGCCGAAGTACGCCGACGACGAGGCCGCCGCGGCAGCCGTCAACGCCGAGCCGGCTCCTGCGACGACGGAGCGCCAGCCGCTGTATTGGTACGACCCGATGGTGCCGGACCAGAAGTTCGACAAGCCGGGCAAGTCGCCATTCATGGACATGCAACTGGTGCCGAAGTACGCCGATGACGAGGCCGCCGCTGCACCGGTGGCGGCATCCGACGCGTCGGCCGCCACGGGCGACAGCTTCCGGATCGATCCGCGTGTGGTGCAGAACCTCGGCGTGCGGCTGGCGACGGTCGAGCGGCGCGCGCTGTCGCAGCAGGTGCAGGCAGCCGGGGCCATCGCGGTGGACGAGCATGGCATCGAGGCGCAGCAGGTCCGCGTGGCCGGCTGGGTCGAGCAGCTCAACGTGCGCGCGGTCGGCGATCCGGTGACGCGCGGACAGTGGCTGGCATCGATCAACACGCCGGAACTGTTCGCCGCGCAATCCGAATTCCTGCTGGCGCTGCGCTCGGGCGATGCGGCGCTGAAAGACGCGGCGCGCACGCGGCTGGTGCTGTTCGGCGTCGGCGAAGCCCAGATCGCGCGAATCGCGAAAACCGGTGTCGCCGAGCGCCGCGTCGACTACTTCGCGCCGCGCGATGGCTATGTGATGGCACTCGGCGTGCGGCAAGGCGCGATGGTGTCGCCGGGCATGACCTTGTTCGAGATTGCCGGGCTCGACCGTGTCTGGCTGAACGCCGAGGTGCCGGAAGCGCAGGGTGCGTGGATCCAGCCCGGCGACGCCGCGCAGGCCAGTGTGTCGGCGCTGCCGGGCGAACGCTTCGACGGCACGGTCGAGTACGTGTACCCCGAGCTGAACGGCAGCACGCGCACCTTGCGCCTGCGCATCGCGCTCGACAACCGCGGCCGTCGGCTGCGCCCGGGCCTGTACGCCAATGTGCAACTGGCCGGTGCCGCGCGCGCGCCAGCGCTGACCGTGCCGAGCGAGGCGGTAATCCGCACCGGCACGCGCAGTGTCGTGCTGATCGCCGACGAGTCATCGCGCTTCACGCCGGTGCTGGTGCGGCTCGGGGCGGAAGTGGGGGATCGGATCGAAGTGCTCGACGGCCTGCGCGATGGCCAGCAGGTGGTCGCCAGCGGCCAGTTCCTGATCGACTCGGAAGCCAGTCTGCGCGGCGCGCTCGATCGGCTGTCAGCCCCCGCAGCGGATGCGCCGGCAGCCGCTCCTGCGACCGATGCCGATGATCCGCATGCCGGGCATGCCGGGCATGCCGGGCATGACGGCCACGCCGGGCATCAGGGCCACGCGGGCCACGCGCCATGATCGCCGCGATCATCCGGGCATCGATCGCGAACCGTGCGCTGGTGCTGATGGTCACCGCGCTGCTCGCGCTGTGGGGCGTGCACGCGGTGCGCACGACGCCGCTCGACGCGATCCCGGACCTTTCGGACACGCAGGTCATCATCCGCACCAACTGGCCGGGGCAGGCGCCGCAGGTGGTCGAGGATCAGGTCACCTATCCGCTGACGACGACCATGCTGTCCGTGCCCGGCGCGCGCACCGTTCGCGGCTACTCGATGTTCGGCGATTCGTTTGTGTACGTGATCTTCGATGACAAGACGGATCTTTATTGGGCGCGTTCGCGCGTGCTCGAGTATCTGAATCAGGTCAGCGGACGGCTGCCGCCAGCCGCGAAGCCGACCTTGGGCCCCGATGCCACCGGCGTGGGCTGGATCTACGAATACGCGCTGGTCGATCGCAGCCATCGTCTGGACATCTCGCAGTTGCGCGCGATCCAGGACTGGTTCCTGAAGTTCGAGCTGAAGAGCGTGCCGAACGTCGCCGAAGTCGCCAGCGTCGGCGGTCTCGTGAAGCAGTATCAGATCGTGCTCGATCCGGATCGGCTGCGGGCGCTGAACATCCCGATCGCCGCCGTGGTCGATGCGATCAAGGCCGGCAACAACGAGGCCGGCGGCTCGGTGCTGGAACTCGGCGAAGTCGAATACGCGGTGCGCGCCAGCGGCTATCTGAAGTCGCTCGACGATTTCCGCGCCGTGCCGATCAAGCTCGGGCCGAACGGCGTGCCGGTGCTGCTGGGCGATGTCGCCCGCGTGCAGATCGGGCCCGAACTGCGCCGCGGCGTCTCGGAACTCGACGGCAGCGGCGAAGCGGTCGGCGGCATCATCGTCATGCGCTCCGGCGAGAACGCACTGGCCACGATCCGCGCCGTGCGCGCGAAGCTCGACGCGCTGAAGCCGGGCCTGCCGGCCGGCGTCGACGTGGTGCCGACCTACGACCGCTCGGAACTGATCCTGAGCGCCGTCGGCACGCTGAAGGCGCGCCTGATCGAGGAAATGATCATCGTCGCCGTGGTCTGCGCGCTGTTCCTGTTCCATCTGCGCTCGGCGTTCGTCGCCATCGTCAGCCTGCCGCTCGGCATCCTCGCCGCGTTCGCGGTGATGAAGGCGCAGGGCGTCAATGCCAACATCATGTCGCTCGGCGGCATCGCAATCGCGATCGGCGCGATGGTCGACGCGGCCGTCGTGATGATCGAGAACGCGCACAAGCATCTGGAAGCCGTGAGGCGAGAGGCGGGAGGTGCGAGGCGCGGCGAGCTTTCATTCAACGAGCGTGTCAGCGTCATCACCGACGCAGCCGTCGAAGTCGGGCCGGCGCTGTTCTTTTGTCTGTTGATCATTACCTTGAGCTTCGTGCCGGTGTTCACGCTGGAGGCGCAGGAAGGCAAGCTGTTCGGGCCGCTGGCCCAGACCAAGACCTATGCGATGGCTGCGAGCGCGGGCCTCGCGATCACGTTGATTCCCGTACTGATGCTGTTCTTCATCCGCGGCCGGATTCCGGATGAACGGCAGAACCCGCTGAGCCGTGCGCTGATTGCGCTGTACCGGCCGGCGCTGCGGGCAGTGCTGCGCTTTCCGAAAGTGACCTTGGCGCTGTCGGCCCTGTTGTTGGCCTCCGCGATCATGCCATTGGCGAAGCTCGGCACCGAGTTCATGCCGCCGCTGGTCGAGGGCGATCTGCTGTACATGCCGTCGGCCTTGCCCGGGCTCTCCGCCGACAAGGCCTCGCAGCTGATGCAGCAGACGGACCGGCTGATCCTGCAGTTCCCGGAAGTCGAGCGCGTGTTCGGCAAGGCCGGCCGTGCCGAGTCCGCGACCGATCCCGCCGGGCTCGAAATGTTCGAGACCACGATCCGCTTCAAGCCGCGTTCGGCCTGGCCGGATCAGGGCAAGTCGCAGGATGCGCTGATCGACGAGCTGAACGCCGCGCTGAACATTCCGGGGCTCGCCAACCTCTGGGTGCAGCCGATTCGCAACCGCATCGACATGCTGTCCACCGGCATCAAGAGCCCGGTCGGCGTGAAGATCGCCGGGGCCGATCTGAAGGTGATCGAACAGATCGGCACCGAGATCGAGACCGTGCTTCAACGTGTGCCCGGCACGCGCTCGGCCTATGCCGAACGCGTGCGTGGCGGCCGTTATGTCGATGTGCGGCCGGACCGCGCGAAGGCGGCGCGCTACGGCCTGAGCATCGCCGACGTGCAGCAGGTGGTCAGCCTCGCGATCGGCGGCGAGAACATCGGCGAGACCATCGAAGGACGGCAGCGCTTCCCGATCAACCTGCGCTATCCGCGCGAACTGCGCGATTCCGTGGCCAGCCTGCGCGTGCTGCCGATCGTCACCGCGGGCGGCGCCACGATCACGCTCGGCGAGGTCGCCGAGATCGCGATCAGCGATGGCCCGCCGCAGCTCAAAAGCGAGAACGCGCGTCTGAACGGCTGGGTCTATGTCGACATCGCCGGCGGCATCGGCGGCCGCGATCTCGGCGGCTACGTGCGCGAAGCGCAGGCGCAGGTCGCCGCCCGCGTGACGCTGCCGCCCGGCTATTCGGTGACCTGGAGCGGGCAGTTCGAGTATCTCGAACGCGCGTCGAAGCGCCTGCAACTTGTCGTGCCGTTCACGCTGTTCATCATCCTGATCCTGCTGTACCTGACGTTCCGTGCGTTCACGCCGGCACTGCTCATCATGGCGACCTTGCCGTTCGCGCTCGTCGGCGGGCTGTGGCTGCTGCTGGCGCTTGGGCACAACCTGTCGATCGCGTCCGCCGTCGGCTTCATCGCGCTGGCCGGCGTTGCGGCAGAGTTCGGCGTGATCATGCTGCTGTATCTCGATCAGGCGATCGCCAAGCGCGGCGCTGCGCTGACGCGCGCGAGCCTGATCGATGCGATTGAAGAGGGTGCCGTGCTGCGTGTGCGGCCGAAGGCGATGACGGTGGCGGTGATCGTCGCCGGCCTGTTGCCGATCCTGTTCGGGGGCGGCACCGGTGCCGAAGTGATGCGCCGGATCGCAGCACCGATGGTCGGCGGCATGATCTCGGCACCGCTGCTGTCGCTGTTCGTGCTGCCGGCGGCGGTGCTGCTGCTGCGCGGGCGGCGGCTGCCGCGAACGTCGAGTGCCGCGTGATCGCCGTTCGACTCGGGCTAGACTTCGGCCATGAACCAGCCCCCTTCCAGCGATCAGCGATCCGCCACACCCGCCACCAGCCGCTGGCCGTTCGTGCGCGATGTCCTCGTGTTCCAGCTGAAGCTGTTCCTCGGCAATCTCGTGAACTTCGTGCTTTCCCCGGTGACGATCGTTGCCGCGCTCTACGATGTGCTGGCCAAGCCGGCGCACGAGAATTCCGCGTTCTACGAGGCGCTGAAGATCGGCCGCGAAGCCGAGGAGCGGATCAACATCTACGGTGCCATCGGCGGCTATCACGCCACCGGTTCATCGAATCCGGACGACGGTGAAGCGGCTGCCGCGGGTTCTGCTGACAACGGCCCGACCGTCGCCAACGGCTTCAAGGGCGCGACCGTCGACACCGTGCTGCGCAAGGTCGAGGACGTCATTGCCCGCGAGGCCGGCAAGGGCGGCACCGCCGCGAGCATCAAGGCCGCAGTCGAGCGCGCGATCGACGAACTGCGCGGGTCGTTGAAGAAGAAGTAATGGCCCGGTACGCGCTATCGCGTCGCGTACTGGCCGTGTCGCGGCGTGCGCGTTGCGCGGGTCACGCGGTGCATCGGTCGCTTCCGTCAACGGACTTTGCGCTGCACATGTCCGTAAGCCGCACCGTCGTGTATCGCCTGCTCTCCTCGGTGCTCAGCCGGTTTCGCGCATCCGCGTCTGCGCGTCGAGCTTCTTGACGAAGTACTCGATGATGCGGCGGTAGATCGCATCCTTCAGCACGAGGTCTTCGACGCCGAAGTCGATGTTCGGATTGTCGTTGACTTCGATGACCTTGACCACGTTGCCGAACTGCTTGAGATCGACGCCGTAGAGGCCGTCGCCGACTGCGCGCGCGGCCTGCACGGCGACACTCAGCACCTGCTTCGGGACGTTGGCGACGTCGAGCGTCTCGTGGTCGCCTTCGCTCTTGGCGCCCTTGGCGTCGCGCTTGACCACCTGCCAGTGCTGCTTGGCCATGAAGTAGCGGCAAGCGTACAGCGGCTGGCCGTCGAGCACGCCGACGCGCCAGTCGTATTCCGTGGGCTCGAAGGCCTGGGCCACGATCAGGTCCGAGCGTTCGAGGAAATCGCGCGTCTCGCGCTTGAACTCGATGGCGTTCTCGACCTTGATCACGCCCTTGCTGAACTGCGAATCCGGCTGCTTCAGCACCATCGGAAAGCCGAGCTCGCGCACCACTTCGTCGAGGTTCGCGCGGTGCAGCAGCACGGTCTTCGGCTGCGGAATGCGGTGCCGTTCCATCAGCTGCGCGAGGAACACCTTGTTGGCGGCGCGAAGGATCGATTCCGGCGCGTCGACCACGATCAGGCCTTCGCGCGCGGCGCGGCGGGCGAAGCGGTAGGTGTGGTGGTTGACCGCCGTGGTTTCGCGGATGAACAGCGCGTCGTACTCGGCGACGTGGCCGTAGTCGCCCTTGTCGAGGAAATCGACCGAGAAGCCGAGGTCTTCCGCCGCCTTCTCGAACGCCTTGAGCGCGCGCGCGTTCGATGGCGGTTCCTTCTCGTCCTCGTTGATCAGGATCGCGAGGTCGTAGCGGGTGGAATCGCGCTTCTTGCGCGGGCTTCGGCGGCGGGTGAAGTAGTCGCGCGCGGTCTGGTACAGGAATTCGTGATGGCTGGCCGGCACTTCGCCGAGGGCGATCGGGCCGAGCGTATCGACGCGCCATTCGTCACCGCGCCAGACGAACTTGGCCTGCAGCAGCGGCGCCGGGAACAGGTTGAACAGCGCGCGCGCCAACTTCTCATGGCGGATGTACGGCGAATCGCCGAAGTAGACGTTCAGCACGTATTCGCTGGAGCCGAGCCGGGCGAGGCTCTTCTGCATCAGCTCCTCGATCTCGTCGTTCAGCACCGACGGACTTTCGGCGAGCTTCAGATCCTGCACCGTCGTGATGTCCGGCAGGATGCGGTGACCGCGCGCGCCCGCCAGCAGCGACACGTAGTAGCCGGTGGTCTGGTAGCTGAAGGTGCGGCACAGGTTGTAAACGCGCGCGCCGCGGATGCGAGTGAATTCGTCCTGCGTCAGATATTTCCACGCGGTGACGACTTCGACGCCGGGGATTTCCACCGGCCAGTCGGACAGCTGATCGACGACGACGAGGCCGCTCATGGCAGCATCGCCTTCCGGCATTGCGGAGGTTCGTCGGCGCTGTCGCCGGGATGTTCGCTGACCGGCATGGCCAAGCTGCCGGCGGTTTCGAGTTGCGGGTCGGGCATGCCTGCGGACGGCTCGTGGCGGTGGGGGATGGCGATGGCTGGAAATGCTAGCACGCGACGTTTGCGGCACCGGCGCGTGCCGGCGTGACAAGACTCCGCGCGGTATCCGCTGCAGCAACCGCGGAGTACGATGCAAGCAGCGGCTCGCTCGCACAGACCACGGCGTGCACCGAGGCGTTCCATCAGGGCGCAGCCGGACCACCGGCTGTCTCGACGCTGTACGTGTACCGGGGAAACCGCATGTTCCGATCCGATGGCAACTGCCACCCGCAGCGACACGGCTTGATGTCGATACTGGCCCGGACATCGGCGGCAATCGGCCTGCTGGCAGCGGCGCTGACGGCGACGCCGGCGATGGCGCAGACGATCACGCCAGCGCCGATCGTCGTCGAATCGCTGCCGGTGTCGTTTCAGGTGATCAATCGCAACGATTCCAACGTGCCCTGCCTTGCCGACGGCAAGACCTACACCGTGCGCGGCCATCTCGTCGGCCTCGACTACGATCTGCGAAATCCGTTTCCGCCGGGCGTGACGACCTACCTTCATGGCATCGGCTGGGGCGAGTACTACTGGCACTTCCAGTCGCAGCCCGACTATGACTACGCCACGCAGATGGCGCGCCGCGGCCATATCTCGCTGGTGTTCGATCAGCTCGGCTACGGCGCCAGCGACCGCGTACCGGGGTTGTTCACGTGTTACGGCTCCGAAGCCAGCGTGGCGAACCAGATCGTTCGCGCGCTGAAAAGCGGGCGCTACACCGTTGCCGGCCGGGCCACGGCACCGATCTTCACGCGCGTGGCCCTGGCCTCGAATCAGGCCGCGGCGCTGGTCTCGCAGCCGACTGTCTACTCGTATTCCGAGCTGCTGGCGCCGAACGTCGATGCGCTGATCGTCACCTCGTTCGCCGACTTTGCGGGCGCGTTCAAGCCGGCGTTCGCGCTGCAATCGGCACCGTTCTTCGCGCGTTGCCTGCTCGGCGGCGAGCCCAGTGACGGCCCCGGTGGCAGCGGTCCGAGGTTCTACGTGAACTTCCCGCCGTCCGACGACGCCTTCGCCAGCGTCAACTTCGCCAATGCCGATCCGGCGATCGTCGCCGCCGCCACGGCGGCCCGTGGCCGCTCGCCATGCGGCGAGGCCCTCTCCGCGTTCCAGACCATCGGCCTCGATACCTTGCAACTTCTGCTGCGGCAGGTCCGTGTACCGGTGCTGCTCGTCAACGGTCTCGACGATGCCTTCTTCATTCAGCCGCTCGGCGGCAATGTCCAGCGCCGCCTGTATCCGAACAGCCCGGACGTGACCGTCGCATTCATCGCCAATGCCGGACAGGCGCTGACCTTGGAACGCACCGCGCCGGACTTCCGCAATGTGATGGATGCCTGGCTCCGCGCCCGCCGGTTCTGACGAGGTTGATCCCGATGACGATTCTTGGACTGCGTACCGCGATCTATCCGGTCCCCGACCTGGCGGCTGGCAAGCTGTTCTACAGCGCCGTGCTCGGCAGCGCGCCATATTTCGACGAGCCGTTCTACGTCGGGTTCCGCGTTGGTGGCTTCGAGCTCGGGCTGCTCCCGGACGAGAAGCCCGGCGTCGACGGCACGCAGGCGATCTGGGGCACGGCGGATATCGATGCCGAATACGCCCGCCTGCTGTCGCTCGGTGCGACCCCTCTGGTGCCGGTCAACGACGTCGGCGGCGGCATCCGCGTGGCCGACGTGCTGGACCCTTTCGGCAACCGCTTCTCGATCATCGAGAACCCGCATTTCGATCCGGCTGCGGTGCGCTGAAGCCATCACTCGCCGAGCCGCCGGGGACTCACGCAAATCCTCGGCGGTGTCTTACGGTTTCCCGCCGGGGATGACGAAGCGCCCGAAGCCGCGTGGCCCGTCGGCGGTTTCGACCCCGCCCGTGACGCGCAAGGTTGCCGCATCGATTTGCTGCACCGTGTTGCTTTCCCAGTTCACGACATAGACCGAGCGGCCGTCGCCGCTGCTGTCGATGCCTTCCGGGTAGTCGCCGACCGGGATCGTCGCCAGCACGGCAAGCGTCTGCTCGTCGAACGCGGTGACGGTGCCGGCGTACTGGTTGGTGACGAAGCCGCGGCCACTGGCGAAGGCCACGGCGTACGGGCGCTCGCCGACCGGCACGGTGCCGATGATGCGGGCGCTGGCCACGTCGATCACGCTGACATCGTGGCTGCCGACGTTTGCGGTGTAGGCGCGGCGGCCGTCGGCGGACAGCGTGACGCCGAACGGCCGCGTGCCGACCTTGACCACGGCGCGCACGGTCAGCGTGTCGGCATCGAGGATCGAGACCTGATCGTCGTCGCGGTCCGCGCTCAGCAAGGTGTGGCCGTCGTCGGTGATCGCGAGGCCGCTCGGCGACTGGCCGACCGCGACGAAGCCTGAGATGGCGCGGGTCACCGGATCGAGCGCATAGACGCGGTGCTCGTACCAGTCCGCGACGTAGACCGGGCTGCCCGAGGGCGGCACGGTAATGCCGAGCGGCCCGCCGCCGACGGGCACCTTGCCGACGACGCTGCGGCTGGTCGTATCGATGATGCTGATGTAGCGGCCTTCCGGGCTGGTGACATAGGCCCGGCCGGCCTGGGCGGCGATGGCGATGCCGGCCGGCTTGCCGTCGACCGGGATATCCGAAATGCGGGTCATCGTCGCCAGATCAATGATGCTGACCCGATTCGCGACCTGCGCCGGCACGAAGGCGAACGCGCGAGCCTCGGCTGACGTCGCCGTCGCCGGCAGCAGCGCCGCAGCGAGCGCGATCCCGCGCGCGACGCTGCCGCCGATGCCGCGGCTCACTGGCCGCTTTCGAGCGCTTTCTTCAGCTCGGCGAGGCTGGACTGGTACAGCTTGGTGACGGCGGCCTGCGAGGCGTCGTCGTTCAGTTCCGGCGGCGGGTCGTTGTTCGGATAGCCGCGGTAGAAGCCGGCACGCCATTCGACCTTGCTGGTGGCGCCGTCGCCGCTGACAGTGATCGTCGACGCGTAGTTGCTGACCGGCAGCACCTTCGGCTCGACCATCGTGATCTTGTAGGTATAGGTCCTGGCGGCCGCGTCGTACTTGGTCAGTTCCTCGGAAATCGTCGGCGCGCCGTCGGCCTTCAAGGTCAGCACGCGGGTGGCGCCGACCTCGCTGCCGCCCTTGGCGTCGGTCTTGGCTACCGCAGGAATCCACGCGGCATCGTCGAACTTGCCGATCTTCGCCCACACCTTGTCGGCGGGAGCGGCGATCTCGATCGATTCCGTCACCTTCAGCCGCGACGGGCCGTGTGCCTGCACCAGCGACGGCACCACAGCCAACGCCATGGCGCCGGCCCACACAAACGAACGCTTAGCCACGAGCAACTCCTCCAGTAGTTCTGACGATTGTTGTGACGCGCGTTTCTTGGAACGCGGGCGGAGTTTATCGTTCGACGCTGGTCGCGGTGGCGATCGTGTTCGAGGCCGGCAAGGTCGGCGGGCGGCGCAGTTTCGTCGCCTGTTCGTAGGCGTGGCCGTAGCGCAGCAGGCGCGCTTCGCTCCACGCCGGGCCGACGAACGACAGGCCCACGGGCAGGCCGTCGACGAAGCCCATCGGCACGGTCAGGTGCGGATAGCCCGACACCGCCGGAGCCGACGAGATGCCGCCGCCGATGACGTGATCGCCGAGCGTGTGGTCGGTCAGCCAGGCTGGCGCGCCGGTCGGGGCGATCAGGACATCGAGCCTGTGCTTCTTCAACGCGGCATCGATGCCATCGCGGCCGGCCAGTCGCAGCGAGCGCGCGCGCGCCTTGCGGTACTGCGCGTTGGTCAGCGGGCCGGCTGCATCGGACATCGTGAACAGCTCTTGCCCGAAGTACGGCATTTCCTGCGCGCTTTCGTGCGTGTTGAACGCGATCAGCGCGGCCAGCGTCTTCGGCGCGTCGGCATCGAGCGTCGCCAGATACTTCGCGATGCCGTCCTTGAACTCGACCTGCAACACAAGGAACTCGTCGTCGTCGTAGTCGCCCTGATTCGGCAGTTCGACGTCGTCGACGATCACGGCACCGGCTGCCTTCAGAGCCGTGATCGCGTCGTTGAAGCGCGTTTCGACGCTCGGCAGGAAACTGGCCAGCTTGCGCAGCACGCCGATCCGCACACCCTGCAGCGAGGCGGCTGCCAGCCCGCAGTGGAAGCACTCGCTGGCGCGCGCGCCGGTCAACGCCTTCGTCGCCGGATCGGCATCGTCGCGGCCGGCGAGGGCATCGAGCAGCAGCGCCGCATCGGCCACCGTGCGCGTCATCGGCCCGGCGGTGTCCTGGCTGGCGGCGATCGGGATGATGCCGCTGCGCGACACCCGGCCCAGAGTCGGCTTCAGGCCGACCAGCCCGTTGACCGTGCTCGGGCAGACGATCGAGCCGTCAGTTTCGGTGCCGACGGCAATCGCCGCGAGATTCGCGGCAATCGCTGCCCCGGAGCCGGAACTGGAGCCGCAGGCGTTGCGATCGAGCGCATACGGATTGCGGGTCTGGCCGCCGCGGCCGCTCCAGCCGCTGGACGAATGCGTCGAACGCCAGTTGGCCCATTCGCTCAAGTTGGTCTTGCCCAGCACGATGGCACCTGCGGCCCGCAGGCGTTCGACCAGGTGGGCATCGCGTGCCGGGCGATGACCGACCAGCGCCAGCGAGCCAGCCGTGGTTTCCATCACTTCGGGTCCGGTGCCGATGGTCGCGATGTTGTCCTTCAGCAGTACCGGAATGCCATGCAGCGGGCCATGAACCTTGCCGGTGCGGCGTTCGGCGTCGCGCAGGTCGGCCACGGCCAGCGCACCGGGGTTCAGCTCGATCACCGATTTCAGACCGTTGTCGCCATGGTCGATCGCCGCAATCCGCGCCAGATAGAACGACACCAGCGCCCGCGACGTCAGTCGGCCTTCAGCAAGCCAGCCCTGCAACTGCGCGACGGTCGCTTCCTCGATCGGCGGCAACGCCGGCTGCCCGTCAGCGGCGGCCGCTGTCTCCAGCGCGCCGGATGGGACTCGCGGTGCGGGGCTGGAGCAAGCGGTGAGTGCGGCGACCAACGCGGCGGCAAGGCTTGTGGCACTCGCGGCGGACAGGCGATTCAGGGTCGTGCGGGAGGTCATGGCAGTCACGGCAGCGGGGTTTGGTGGGGCAACGCAAGAATGTAACCAGTGCCGCGCAGCGACGGTTGTCCGATCTCGCAGCGCGCAGCGCCGGTTCAGCCCGAGCGCACGACTGATGGCGATCAACGCGGGATTCGTGCGCCTTCGGCTAGCTTGGTAAGCAGTAAGCAAAAACGTTCATAACAATAATCCCAATCGCATCGTCGGCAGGAACCGCTGGCGGCGGTTGCCGGAATTCGAGTCGGAAACCGTTTTCAAGGGGATATCGATGCACGCAGGTCAGCGGGGTCGGGTGTCGGCGGCGGTGTTCGGGTGGGCGTGTCTTGGTCTGGCGCACGGCGTGGCCGCGGCGGAGCCCGGCGAAAGCGGCGCGGCTGCGGAAGCCGTCGAGACGGCCGGTGCGGCGGTCCAGGTGGCGGCCGACGATACCGCCGTCACGCTCAAGGACGTGCAGGTTCGCGGCCAGAAATCACCGGTCGACGCCAACACGCCGAGCACGGTCGAAAGCCTCAGCCGGGCCGATCTGGCGGTGCAGAACATCACCAGCTCCGAAGACAGCCTGAAGTACCTGCCGAACATCGCGACGCGCAAGCGTTACATCGGCGACCGGAATGGCGGTGTCGAGACGCGCGGCACCAACAATCGCCAGACGGCCCGCGCGCTGGTGCTGGTCGATGGCGTGCTGCTGTCGAACCTGCTCGGTTCGCAGGATCAGATCGCGCCGCGCTGGTCGCTGGTGCTGCCCGAGGAAATCGAGCGGGTCGACGTGATCTACGGTCCGTACTCGGCGCTGTATTCCGGCAATGCCATCGGCGCGGCGGTGCTGTTCACGACCAGCCTGCCGAAAACCCTGCAGGTCAGCGCCGGCTTCCAGGCCAACAGTCAGGATTTCAACTATTTCGGCACCCGCGACACGTTCTCCGGCTATACCGCCAATGCCTTCATCGGCAATCGCGTCGGCAAGTGGAGCTTCCTGCTCGGCGTCAACCGGCTCGATGCCACGAGCCAGCCGAACGGCTTCGTCGCGCTGCCGGTCTCGACCACGCCCGCACAGCCGGCGGACACGGTCATCGTCAGCGGCGCGTTTCCGACGCAGAACCGCAGCGGCGCCGATGTCGTGCTGCTGGGTCCGGGCGGCGGCAACGTCGAGAACACGCGGCAGAACGAGTTCAAGGCCAAGCTGGCGTACGACTTTTCCTCGACTCTGCAGGCTCGGGTGACGGTCGCCGGCTGGACCAACGACCGCATCACCGGCGAGCCTGGCAACACCACGTATCTGCGCGACGCCGCCGGCAACCCGGTGTTCGCCGGCAACGTCAACATCGGCGGCATCCGCTACACGATTCCCGCCACCAGCTTCTCGCCGGCGCTGGGCAGCGAGGAGCACCTCAACGTCGCGGCCACGCTCAAGTCCGACTACAGCAGCGGCTGGAACTTCAGCGCCATCGCCTCGTACTACGAGATGCTGGAGAACCTCCAGCGCGCGGCCACCACGGCGCAGCCGGGCAGCCTCGTCGGCGGCGCCGGCACGCTGAACGATCAAGGCGGCAGCGGCTGGCAGACCTTCGACTTGAAGTTCGATCGCAAGCCGGTGGCGGGCGAGCGGCATTGGCTGACCTTCGGCTATCACGTCGACCAGTACGACTTCCGGCAGCTGCGCAACAACACCGCGAACTGGCGTTCCGGCGGCCGTGGCAGCGAGCTGAGCCGCGCCAAGGGCAGCACGCAGACCCACGCGCTGTACGCGCAGGACGCCTGGCGCTTTGCCGAGGACTGGAAGACCGTGCTCGGACTGCGCGCCGAGTACTGGCACACGTTCGACGCCGTCAGCGTCACGCCGACGGTGACCAACGACCTGCCGAATCGCAACGAACAGGCGGTGTCGCCGAAGGCCGCGATCGAGTACACGCCGACGCCGGACTGGCTGCTGCGCCTGAGCTACGCCCGTGCCACGCGCTTCCCGACCGTGATCGAGCTGTTTCAGGGCTCGATCTCGCCGCTGGTGATTGCCAACAGCGATCCGAACCTCAAACCGGAGCGTGGCCACTGGGCCGAATTCGGCGCCGAGCGCACCTGGCACAAGGCCCGCGTGCGCGGCTCGCTGTATCTCGAAGACACGCGCGACACGCTGTTCAACCAGACCAACAGCGGCAACGTGCCGAGTGTCAGCGATGCCCAGAACATCGATCACGTCAGGATCTTCGGCGCAGAGCTGTCGGCCGAGGCACGCGATGTCGTGATCCCGCGCCTGAGCCTGATCGGCACCGCCGCCTACAACCATTCGGAAGTGCTGGCGAACCGCAACCAGCCAGCCACCGTCGGCAAGGAATTTCCGCAGCTGCCGCGCGTCCGTGCCAGCTTTCTCGCGAACTACGGCATCACGTCCGAGATCGGCATCACCTTTTCCGGTCGCTACTCGGGCAAGCAGTTCGCCACCGTCGACAACAGCGACATCAATCCGCGCGCGTACAACGGCATCAGCAGCTATGTCGTGTTCGACTCGAAGCTGACCTGGCAGATCACCCGGAACGCCGGCATCGGCTTCGGCATCGACAACCTCGCCGACGAACGCTACTTCATCAATCACCCGTTCCCCGGTCGCACCTTCTTCGGCGAGGCGCGCGTCAGCTTCTGACCCGGTCCGCGCGATCGACCGGCCGGCTGCCCGCGGGCTTGCCGGATGCACCTGTGCACGCGAGGATTCCGCGGTCACCACCGCCGAGTCCCCGCTATATGACGAGCCCCCGAACGCCGCTGGTTGTCTCGCTGGTGCTGTCCCTGCTGATGGCGGTGGCCAGCGCTGCCGCTGCACCCCCGAGCCCCGAGTCGCCGGCGACACCGGCCGCGATCGACGTGACGCCGCGCCTGAAGGCGAGCACCAGTTGGAACGGCGCGCTGCTGCACTATCCGGACGGTCAGGCCGAGATCACCGGTCTGGAAATCGCGCTGGCGCCGGGTGCGGAAACCGGCTGGCACACGCATCCGGCGCCGTCGTTCGGCGTGGTGCTCGAAGGCGAATGGACCGTGATGCTGGCCGATGGTCGCAGCCGCACGTTCCAGAAGGGCGAGACCGTGGTCGAGGTCGTCGACACGCCGCACAACGGCCGCAACACCGGCCGCACGACCGCGCGGGTGCTGGTGTTCTATGCCGGCGTTGCCGGCCAGACGCTGACGCAGAAGCAAGCCGCGCCTGTGCAGCCCTGATCAGCCGATCGCCGCCAGCAGGTGGCTGATTTCAGGCGCAAGCAAGGTCACGGCAATCGTCGCCATCACCAGCGCGAGCAGCGCATCCAGTACGCGCCAGGTGATAGGCCGGCGGAACATTGGGGCCAGCGCTGCCGCGCCGTAGCCCAAGCCGTAGAACCACAGGCACGACGCCGTCATCGCGCCGAGCGCAAACGCCAGCCGCGCATGGCCGCCGTACTGGCCGCCAATGCTGCCGACCAGCAGCACGGTATCGAGATAGACGTGCGGATTCAGCCAGGTCACGGCGAGGCAGGTCAGCACCGCCGCGCGCAGCGCCACGGGCGCGTTCGACGTTTGATCGACCTCTAGCGTGCCCGCACTGCGCAGCGCGGCGCGCAGGCTGCGCACGGCATACGCCAGCAGGAACAGGCCGCCGATCCAGCCGGCTGCGTGCAGCAGCATCGAGCTTTGCTGCACCAGCGTGCCGAAGCCACCGCAGCCCACCGCGATCAGCGTGGCGTCGGACATGAAACACACGCTCGCCAGCACGAACACATGCTCGCGCTTCAGTCCCTGCTTCAGCAGATAGGCGTTCTGCGCGCCGATCGCGACGATCAGCGAGCCGCCCAGGCCGATGCCGCGGGCAAACGCGGTCCAGAGCGTTGCATCCACCATCGTGGACTCCGTATTCGGGCAATGCCGGCCGGCATGCCGTCTTCGCGCCGGCCCTGAAACGACGAAAGGCGCCAGCTTGCGCGGGCGCCTTTCCATGCAGCTTCGCGGCGACTCACGCCACTGCCGTCACCACTGCCGGACCCGACAGCCCGGTGTTGCCTCAGGCCGCTTCGCTGCGGCCGCGCTTGCGCTCGTGTTCCTTCAGGAACTTCTTGCGGATGCGGATTGAGGTCGGCGTCAGTTCCACCAGTTCGTCTTCGTTGATGAACTCCAGCGCCTGCTCCAGCGAATGCTTGACCGGCGGGGTCAGCAGCACGTTCTCGTCCGAGCCAGACGCGCGCATGTTCGTGAGCTTCTTGCCCTTTAGCACGTTGACGACGAGATCGTTGTCGCGCGAATGAATGCCGACGATCTGGCCTTCGTACACGTCGACGGCGGCGTCCACCATCATGCGGCCGCGCTCCTGCAGATTGAACAGCGCGTACGGCGCGGTCTTGCCCTGCTCGTTCGAAATCAGCACGCCGTTGTGGCGATTGCCGATGGCGGCGTTCTCGGCCTTCGGGCCGAAGTGGTCGAAGTTGTGGAACAGCAGGCCGGTGCCCGAGGTCATCGACATGAACTCGGTCTGGAAGCCGATCAGGCCGCGCGACGGAATCGTGTATTCCAGGCGCACGCGCCCCTTGCCGTCCGGCACCATGTTGGTCATCTTGCCGCCGCGTTCGGCGAGGCCCTGGATGGTGCCGCCCTGATGGGTTTCCTCGACATCGGCCACCAGCGTTTCGTACGGCTCGCACATCACGCCGTCGATTTCCTTCTCGATCACTTCCGGACGCGCCACGGCGACCTCGTAGCCTTCGCGGCGCATGTTTTCCAGCAAGATGCCGAGGTGCAGCAGGCCGCGGCCCGAGACCTTGAACTGGTCACCGGCGTTGCCCTGTTCGACTCGGAGCGCGACGTTGGTCTTCAGCTCGCGCTGCAAGCGATCGCCGATCTGACGCGAGGTGACGAACTTGCCTTCCTTGCCCGCGAACGGCGACTTGTTGACCTCGAACATCATGCTCATCGTCGGCTCGTCGACCTGCAAGCTCGCGAGCTGTTCCGGGTTCTTCAGGTCGCAAATCGTCTCGGAGATGCCGAGGTCCGCAATGCCGGTGATGGCGACGATGTCGCCGGCTTCCGCTTCCGGCACTTCGATTTTGTCCAGACCCATGAAGCCGAGCACCTGCAGCACCTTGCCGGTGCGCACGGCGCCGTCACGGGCGACGACCGAGACCTGCTGGTTCGGCTTGACCTTGCCGCGGGTGATGCGGCCGGTGCCGATGACGCCGACGTACGACGAGTACGCGAGCGAGGTCACCTGCATCTGGAACGGGCCATCGCTGTTGACCTTCGGCGGGGCGACTTGATCGACGATGGTCTGGAACAGCGGGTCCATGTTGCCTTCGCGGATGTCCGGGTTGTCGCCGGCGTAGCCATTCAGTGCGGACGCGTAGACGATCGGGAAGTCGAGCTGCTTGTCGGTGGCGCCGAGCTTGTCGAACAGGTCGAACACCTGATCGATGACCCAGTGGGCGCGGGCGCCCGGACGGTCGATCTTGTTGACCACGACGATCGGGTTCAGGCCCATGCCGAACGCCTTCTGGGTCACGAAACGAGTCTGCGGCATCGGGCCGTCGGCGGCGTCGACCAGCAGACAGACGCAGTCGACCATCGACAGCACGCGTTCCACTTCGCCGCCGAAGTCGGCGTGGCCCGGCGTATCGACGATGTTGATGCGGTATTCGATGTTGGTGCGCTTGTCGAGCCAGCGGATCGCCGTGTTCTTCGACAGGATGGTGATGCCGCGCTCGCGTTCGAGATCGTTCGAGTCCATCACGCGTTCGCCGAGGTTTTCGCGGGCGTCGAGGGTCTGCGACTGACGCAGCAGCTTGTCGACGAGCGTCGTCTTGCCGTGGTCGACGTGGGCAATGATGGCGATGTTGCGAAGGTTCTGAAGGCTCACGGATGCGTCTCGGTCGTGCGTGCTTGCTGCGGCGCAGCAAGAAAAAGATCGCAGATTGTACGCAGGTCAAGGTGAAAACGCATGCTTTTTGCTTGCGGCGGGCGGCTTCGTTTGTCGGTTGTTGGCGCGAAACGACGGACTTTCCGCCGTCATCGCGACCCACGATCATCCGCAGGCGAGGCTGTCTGCCCGCAGTGCCCCGAGTGGATTCCAAACCGAGCCGATCGATGACCCCGTCCCGCCGCCGCCTGCTGTTGCCCGCTTTCGCCGCTGCCGCGTCGCTGCTCTCACTGGCCTCGGCGCTGCCGCAGCCCGTGCAGGCCGACAAGTTCAGCGACTTCGCGAAGAAGGCGCTGTCCCAGCCTGGCGCGGCGAGCGCGCTGTCGGATTCCGACATCGGCGCGGGCCTCAAGGAAGCGCTGGCCAAGGGCACGAAGTCGGCGGTCAGCCAGCTGGGCAGCACCGATGGCTACTGGAAGAACGCGCGCTTCCAGATACCGCTGCCGAAGCCGCTGAGGAAGGCCGATGCCGTGCTGCGCGGCTTCGGCGCCGGACCACGGCTTGACGAGCTGCACCTGTCGATCAACCGCGCAGCCGAATCAGCCGTGCCGGTCGCGGCCGATGTCTTTTCCGAAGCGGTGAAGAAGCTGACCGTCGACGACGTGCGCGGCATTCTCGGCGGGGCACCGGATGCCGCGACGCAGTATTTCAAGCGAACGACCGGCGACACGCTGCTGGCGAAGTTCCGGCCGATCGTCGCCGGCATCACGGCCAAGGCGGGCCTTGCACAGCAGTACAAGGGCATTGTCGCCAGCGCCGGCCCGCTGGCCGCCACGCTGGGCGCGCCGGATCTCGATACCTATGTCACCCAGAAGGCGCTCGACAGCCTGTTCCTGCGCGTGGCCGACGAGGAAAAGTCGATCCGCGAGAACCCGGCCGCGCGCACCAGCGAAATCCTGCGGAAAGTGTTCGCGAAGTAACGTCGCCGCCGAGCTGTCAGCGCGCGATGCCTGCGGCTGCAGCGGCGGGTTTGGCTGCCGCTGCCGGCAGGGTCAGCGCCACGCGGAAGCCGAGCGAGTCGCTGACGTTGTTCGCAGCATCGGCGTCGCGGTTCGACGGCCGCATCGCCCCGGCGCCGTTGCCCCAGCCGCCGCCGCGGTTGACCTGCTTGCGGCAGCCGCCGTCATCGACCCAGGCGCGGCCATCGGTCGGCGCGCCTTCGTAGGTCGGATGCCAGCAGTCCTCGACCCACTCCCAGACGTTGCCTTGCAGGTCGGACACGCCGAACGCGTTCGGCGGGAAGCTGCCGACCGGTGCGGTGTCCGGGAAGGTGTCGTTGCAGCCGGCGCTCCACGTCAGCTCCGGGTGGCGCAGCGTCGCGGATTGATCGAGGGCGTTGGCGTAGCTGCAGGTGTAATGGCTGGCCTCGCTGAAGGCCGGGGTGCCATCGGCGGACATGCCGGCGCGCATCACGTACTCCCATTCGCTTTCCGATGGCAGGCGATACGGCTGACCTGTCCGCACGGCCAGCCATTCGGTGTATTGCCGCGCCTGATGCCAGTTGACGCCGGTGACCGGATGGCGTGGCCCGGCTTCGTCGCCGTTCGGCACCGAGCTCGGTGGCAGACAAGCCCCGGCGGCGACGCAGGCCGCCCACTCGCCGCGCGTGACCTCAAAGCGACCGATCGCGAATGGCGCGACGGTGACGGCATGCGCCGGACGCTCGAACTCGCGACCGTTGCCGACGGCATCGCCCATCGTGAAGCGGCCGCCGCTGAAGCGAACCATTTCCGGGGTGTCGGGGCAATGGCGGAAGTACGCGATGCGGCTGCCGGCCGGGTGATTGACCGTCAGCTTGCAGCCGCTGCCGGCCACCGTCGCTGCGGCGACCGGCGCGTTCGCCGTGGCGGCGCGAACCGGTGCCGCGGCTGGCGCGAGCATCGGAAGCGCACCGAAGGCGCCCAGCAGACAGCGACGGAACAGGACAGCAGACGTCATGGCGTGAACTCGATGTCGATGGTGCCGGCGGCGGTGCGGGCTTCGATCAGCGGGATCGGCTGGCTTTTCCAGACCGCCCGGCGGACCGATTCCTCCAGCTCGTAATTGCCGCAGGGCTTCACGAAATGCACGGCGGCAATCCGGCCG
>FRDC01003295.1_pt1 | contig 42867 bp, 45 predicted proteins | sample 1106171 | NCBI WGS metagenome assembly FRDC01 (sample SAMEA3930566, study PRJEB13176) | freshwater metagenome | biome: Drinking water system; feature: drinking water; material: water | place: Singapore | collected 2014-12-20 | reverse complement strand
AGAATATGACGCTTCCCGGCTTTTTTCCGGAGGAACTTGCCCCCGCCGGTCCGTTTGAACCGCTTCTTCGCCCCGCTATGTGATTTTACCTTCATCGTCTGCATCCTTTGGTTACACGTGTTGGAACCGATTGCTAGTTTTTCGGGGCCACGATCATGATCAAACTGCGCCCTTCCATTCTCGGTGCATACTCGATCGTTCCCGTCTCCGCCAACTCCTGGATCACCGAATTCATCACCGTACGACCCATTTCCTGATTGGCCATCTCGCGTCCCCGGTACGTTAGCGTCACCTTGGTTTTGTTCCCTTCCTCCAGGAAGGACTTGATCTGACGGATCTTGATCTCCAGATCGTGCTTGTCCGTGCGCGGCCGCAACTTGATCTCTTTGACCTGCGTCGATTTTTGATGCCGACGGCTTTGGTGATCCTTTTTGCTCAGCTCGTACTTGTATTTGCCAAAGTCCATGATGCGGCAGACCGGAGGCACGGAGGTCGGAGCCACTTCGACAAGGTCGTAGCCGCTGTCCTGCGCCTGCCGGAACGCCTCCGGCGTCGGAAGAATCCCGAGCTGCTCCCCTTCTGGTCCGATCACTCTGACTTCCCGCACACGGATTTCCCGGTTTACGCGCAGTTTGGGGACGATAGGTCACCTCTCATGATGTGGGTGAAGGTTGCTGCCCGGCCCGACTCACTTCGACGCGAAGCAGATCCAGTGCTCCCGCTACAGTCATGGTGCCGAGATTGGCGCCGCTCCGTCCGCGGACGGATAAGCTGCCGCTGTGAACTTCCCGTTCGCCTGCCACGAACATGAAGGGAATTTTGGCCTTTTCAGCCTCGCGGATTTTGAGTCCGATCTTCTCGTTGCGCAAGTCCGCTTCGACCCGAAAACCAGCCGCTTTCATGTCGGCGACCACCTTGGCAACGTACTCCCGCTGGCTGTCGGTAATGGCCAGTACGACGGCCTGCACCGGGGCCAGCCAGGTTGGAAACGCGCCGCCATAGTGCTCGACCAAGATGCCGAAGAAGCGCTCGATCGAACCCATCAGTGCCCGGTGAATCATGATCGGCTGATGGGGTTTCCCATCTTCGCCGATATAGGCGAGCTGGAACCGCTCAGGATTGTTGAAGTCCACTTGAATGGTGGAACATTGCCAGGAGCGTCCCAAAGCATCCTTGATTTTGATGTCAATCTTCGGCCCATAGAACGCCCCACCGCCCGGATCCAGATGGAACGCGATGTTTCGGTTCTTGAGCGCAGCCTCGAGGGCACTGGTGGCCAGGGTCCAGTGCTCCTCGGAACCAACCGATTCCTTCGGTCTGGTCGACAAGAACACTTCGAACTCCGAAAAGCCGAACGTCCGCAGGATGAAAAACGTAAAGTCCAGGACGCGGCTGACTTCGGTTTCGATCTGGTCCGGACGGCAAAACAGATGAGCATCGTCCTGGGTGAAGCCTCGTACGCGAAGAAGTCCGTGCAGGACGCCCGTCCGTTCATAACGGTACACCGTCCCCAACTCCCCATACCGGATCGGCAGATCGCGATAACTTCGCAGATGCGACTTGTAGATCATGATGTGGTAGGGGCAGTTCATCGGTTTGAGCTGGTATTCACTGCCCTCCAGCTTCATAGAGGCGAACATGTTCTCGCGGTAGTAGTCGACATGGCCGCTGGTCTTCCAGAGGTCTAGACGGGCGACATGGGGTGAATACACGAGCTCATAGCCATCCTTGATGTGCTGTTCCCGCCAGAAGTTTTCGATGAGCAATCGAACCGCAGCCCCCTTGGGGTGCCACAAGACCAAGCCTGGGCCGATCTCATCCTGGACCGAGATGAGATCCAATTCCTTCCCCACTTTGCGATGGTCTCTCCGCTTGATTTCTTCTAGACGAGCCAGGTGGGCATCCAGCTCGGTCTTGGTCGGAAACGAGGTGCCGTAGATCCGCTGAAGCATCGGATTGCGTTCGTCGCCCCGCCAATAGGCTCCGGCCGTCGTCAACAGCTTGAACGCGCCGACATGTCCCGTGGACGGCAAATGTGGGCCTCGGCAGAGGTCGACAAATTCGCCCTGCGAGTAGGCCGAAATCGGTTCGGCGTCCGGGAATCCTTGAATCAACTCGACCTTGTAGTGTTCACCCCGCCGCTTGAAGAAGTCGATCGCCTCCGGTTTGGAAAACTCTCGTCTGGCAATCGGCAACCTGCGTTGGGCGATTTCACGGGCGCGGACTTCAATTTTCTCCAGGTCTTCCGGCGTAAACGGACGGTCGTAGGCAAAGTCATAGTAGAAGCTGTCCTCGAGTGCCGGACCGATGGTCAATTGAGCGGTCGGAAAGAGTTCCTTCACCGCTTGAGCCATGATATGCGTGCTACTGTGACGATAGACTTCACGACCTTCGGGGCTATCGAACCGAAGCGGCTCAATCGTGGCATCCGACGAGAGAAGAGCGGACAAGTCGGTGGACTGCCCGTTAACGGAGGCCGCGAGGAGATCATCTCCGACCGCAATACCGCCCGCCGCCAGTGCCTGAGCGACGGTCTGCCCTGCCGGCACGTCGTAACTCTTTCCTCCCCTGAGCGTCACTCTTGGCACGAGGACAGGTCCTTTCCAGCACACCACATCTTTTTCAACACACACCGAGCAGTCGTGGAGCAGTGGTCCGTGGCAACACAGACTGGATGCAAAAACACGAAAGGCACCCCGACCGTTCAGCACAGTCGGATGCCCTCGGCGAGATGGTAGGCGCGGACGGTCTTGAACCGTCGACCTCTACCGTGTCAAGGTAGCGCTCTCCCCCTGAGCTACGCGCCTATCGTCCGAACGCGCATGCTAATATAGGGTCAACCGAGGTGTCAAGAAACGCAAAGAGAAGGGAGCGCACCCATGGTACGCCGCCTTCTCTTTGTCGCGACAACAGCAGTGCTTTCGGCGGGGAGAACTACCGCACTGCGGACTTCAGGACCTTGCCTGCCGAAAACTTGGGTACTTTGGCGGCCGGGATCTTCAGCGCTTCGCCGGTCCGTGGATTTCGACCCATACGAGCCTTACGCTTCGAAATAGTGAACGTGCCGAAGTTGACGAGCGAGACCCGTTGCCCTTTCTTGAGCGACGAGGTGACTGCACCGGTGAAGGCGTGCAGTGCATTCCCAGCCGCCACCTTGGTGATTCCAGCGGAGGCTGCCATCTTCGCAATCAGTTCTTCCTTCGTCATCATCCCCCTCCTTATGATGTTAGGTTAAAATGACCGCCCGCCCAACTGGCAGCTCAGTTGGCCTGCCCTTGTTACGCTGACATTACGCCTCCCGCATGCGAACCGCACGGCCTCGCTTGAGCGGGATGTGGAGTTCAGTGATTTTTTTCCTCAAGGTGTTGCGGTTCAACCCTAGCAATTCCGCCGCTTGAATCTGATTGCCTTTCGTTTCTTGCAGCGCTCGCGTAATAAGGGGGCGCTCGATGGCAGAGATCAGCATGGGGTGAAGATTGCGACCGGAACCGTTGCGCATCCCCTTCACGAAATCTCCCATCTTCCATTCCACGTAGTCCTCGAGGGACAAGGGTGCCGATGCATGATGGCCGGTGCCTCTCGCCCGGGCCATTGTCTGAATGAAGCGAGATGCGCGCTTCAATACGGGCCGCGACCCGGTAATCACCAGAGCTTGTGAGTAGTCGAGATGGGCCGGCAAGAGGGGGGCGTTCTGCCCTGCGCCGGGTTTGCACTCGATGATGACCGCGTCAAACGTGCGTTTTGCCGCATCACGAGGCAAGGTCGCCGCATCTTTGGCCGTCGTCATGGCGGCGTCTTTGAACGCGTGCTTGAACTGGATTTGGAGGTCCGGATCGCTGCTGAGCAAGAGGATACTGAACACAGAAGATGAGACAGTCATGAAGGCGCCACCAGAAGAAGAGGGCCGGATTATTGCCCAGAGCCGATTTGATGTCAACGAGAAATCTGACGGTGCCTGCAAGTGGAGGGAACGTTGCTCAGTGAGTGCTATCTGTCCTCGTGAACCGTGCAGCAGCAAAAGAAGTCAGCGCCAGCCGCAAATAAATTAGCGAGGAGCCATTCAACGAGTGAAACTCGATCGTCGGAAAACGAACCAGGCTTCGTCGAAACCTGTCGGAGGTCGTGCTGAAGGGGCGGTGCTCGCCCTTGACAGGGAACTCTCTGACAGTGTACAGATGGCCCTGTAATTCCTACCGGAATACAGAGGTATGCGAGTATCCTTACGGTCGACATATGGAATCATGGCAGCAGTCGATATGGCGAACCAGACAGGAGTGTCTCCGATCCAAGCGAAATCTATTGCAAAAAGGCAAGGCATTCCGGCTCGCTTTCTCGAGCAGGTTCTTCATGCAATGAAAAAAGGCGGACTGGTGACGAGTCTTCGCGGCGCACAGGGCGGTTATGTCTTGTCCAAAAAACCGTCCGACATGTCAGTGGCAGACATTCTCGAGGCTCTGGATGGGCCCTTTCTTCCACTTTCCCAGGAAGGGCTCGCAGCTACACGAAACGGATCCAAGTCCGACCGTCTGTTGTCCCAGGTTTGGAAACGTGTGTATCAGGCCGAGCGCGACGTCCTGTCGGCGATTACCGTCGAAGAACTGGCCCGTCAACACCGCCAACTCGAGCAACAAAGGACCTTGATGTATCACATCTGAGGTGAACGATGACCCCGAAAACCCTCATCACACCCGTCGAAGTTCGTACCAGCCCGATTCCTCCTGCAATTCTCGAGGAGATTGAAACATTTGAAAAGGAGTCTGTTCGACTGCTCTCCGGCGAGATCGTCAACGATCTGTTCAAACCCTTCCGCCTTCAATACGGCATTTACGGGCAGCGCCAACCGGGCGTACAGATGGTTCGCATCAAGATTCCTTTCGGCGGGATCACCGCCAACCAGCTCAGACGAGTGGCCGAACTGGCAGATCGCTACGCGACGGGGGTCGGACATGTCACCACCCGCCAAGATATCCAGATGCACTTCGTGGAGCTCAAGGACGTGCCGACGATCATGCGCGGTTTGGCGGAAGTCGGTCTGACGACCAGAGAAGCCTGCGCGAATACGGTCCGCAACGTGACGGGCTGCCATCTAGCTGGCGTCTGCCAAGGGGAAGTGTTCGACATTACGCCGTATGCAAAGACCGTGGCCTATCACCTCTTGCGGAATCCGCTCAACCAAAGTTTGCCTCGCAAATTCAAGATTGCATTTTCAGGTTGCAAGCATGACTGCGCCTTGACCCCGATTCACGACATCGGATTGTTGGCTGCGAAGAAAGAAGACGGGACCATCGGCTTCCGCATGGTGGCCGGCGGCGGGTTGGGATCTCTCCCCCGCATTGCACAGGTCCTGCGCGAGTTCACCCCCATGGATGAACTCATTCCCAGCATCGAAGCCGTCATCAAAGTATTCGACACGCTGGGCAACCGGAAGAATCGCAACAAGGCCCGGATGAAGTTCGTGATCGAGAAGCTCGGCTTTGCGGAATTCAAGCGGCGGTGGGAAGAGGCCTATGTGTCGATGGGCTATGCAAGACCAAAGAGCGACTCTACGACATTGCTGCAACACTCGGACGAGCCACCGCAACTCATCATGCCCACGTCCAACGGCGCGACGTCCCGTGAGGCGAACGGGAAAGCTCATTCGAACGGCACGCCGCAGGAAACACCGTTTGAAATGTGGAGACGGACCAACGTGGTGCGGCAAAAACAGGCCGGCTACGTTGCGGCGGTTGTGAAGCTGTTCATGGGTGATCTGACCGCAGCGCAGATGCTGCACGTCGCCGATGTGGCCGAACGGTATTCGAACGGCAACATTCGCACGACGATCAACCAGAACATGATCATCCGTTGGATTCCGGAAACGAAGATCCGCGACTTGTACGATGAACTGGTGCCCCAGGGCCTGTCCGATCCCGGGGCGGAACTCGTGGAAGACATTATCGCCTGCCCAGGGACCGACACCTGCGGGCTTGGCATCACCTCGTCGAAGGGGATGGCGCGGGCGTTGGCCGAAGTGTTTCCCGCTGGCCGCGTTCCGGAGGATCTCCAAGACGTGAGTGTCAAGATCAGCGGTTGCCACAACTCCTGTGCGCAACACCACATCGCGACGATCGGTTTACATGGAGTCGGCAAACGGATCGGCGAACACACGGCTCCCATGTACGAATTACATCTCGGCGGTAAGGTGGACGGCACGGCCAAGATCGGGCAAATGACGGTCAAACTACCGGCAAAGGCAGTCTCCGCAGCTATTCGTCATCTGATCGCCGTCTATCGGCGTGATCGCAAGCAGGGAGAACGCCTGCCGGCTTTCATCGATCGGGTCGGCAAGAATGCCTTGAAGGACGAACTCATCCCGTACACCCTCATTCCGGCCTTCGCGGACGATCCGACCTTCTATTACGATTGGGAAGGCGAAGAGGAGTTTGTGCTCGAAGACCTCGGTCCCGGCGAGTGCGCCGGCGGTGCGTTGGAAATGATCGAGAACGGCATCCTCGAGGCGGATCAGGAACTGTATCAGGCGAAGCTGCTGATCGAGAACCATCAATATCCTGTCTCGGTCAATAAGTCGTATCGAGCGGTGTTGGCGGCGGCCAAAGCCCTGTTGGTTACCGAGGGACTCGAACCCTCGACGGATGCAGAAACCCTACTCGAATTTGAAGCCCGTATTATCAGCAAGGGTGTGGTTCCGTCCCTGTATCGAGATCTCGGCAAGAAGGTGGGCGATCTCGGCCCCAAAGATACGACGGCCGATTCGGCGAAGGAAAAGATGGCCTTCGCGAAAGGTTTTGTGGATGCTTGCCGCGCCGCGACGGATCGGATGGGCAAGGACCTGAAACTGGCCGCGGTGCAAAAAAAAGCGACGACTTCGGCGCCGGCGCAGCCAGCGACTCCGGTTCCGACCGGCGCGCCGGTCTATGATTTGAGGGGTGTGGCCTGTCCGCTGAATTATGTCAAAACCAAACTCAAACTCGAAATGATGGACGCGGGCGAGAAACTCGAGGTGTGGCTTGATGCGGGTGAACCCATCAAGAACGTGCCCATGAGTCTCAAAAACGATGGGCACCTGATTCACCTTCAAGAAGCCTTGGAGCCGGAGGCAGCGCATTATCGGATCTTGGTGGAAAAGGTCGAGTGACGAGCTGGGATAGCGACGGATGACCAACCTATCGATAGAAGAACTTCAGACCTGGGGCGCCACGTTCGAGGCCAAGCAGCCGCAGGACGTGCTTACCGCGGCAATCGATCGGTATGGGCCAAATATCGTCCTGGCTTGCAGCTTCGGTGCGGAAGACGTCGTATTGGTCGACATGGTGCATCGGATTGCGCCGAGGACACCGCTCTTTTATCTCGACACGGATTTCTTGTTTCCGGAGACGTATGCGACCAGAGATCGAATCATCGAGCGGTATCAGCTACAGCCGGCTCAAGTGCTCCAGGTGAGACCGTTGCTCACGCCCGAGCGTCAGGCCCAGCAGTATGGAGAGGCGCTGTGGGCCAGCGATCCGGATCGCTGCTGCCAGGTGAGAAAGGTCGAGCCGCTGACGAGGGTGCTCAAAGGATTCGATGCCTGGATCACTGGTATTAGGCGAGATCAAGCGCCGACCAGGGCCGCAGCGAAACTCATCGAATGGGATGCCAAGTTCGGATTGGTGAAGGTCAACCCCTTGGCGAAATGGACCTGGGGCGACGTCTGGACCTACATCAAGATTTACGAAGTGCCATATAACGAACTGCACGACCGAAACTACCCGAGCATCGGCTGTACCCATTGCACCAAGCCGGTGTTGCCCGGAGAAGATCCTCGTTCCGGTCGCTGGCAGGGCAGCGCCAAAACCGAATGCGGACTCCATAAGACCTGAGCATGTCGATGCAGGAATTCATCGCAAAAATAGCCAAGGGGCCCAAGGCCTCGAAGGACCTCACCTGGGACGAGGCGAAACGAGCGATGAAGCTGTTGATCGAGGGGGAAGCGACGTCGGCTCAAGTCGGTGCGTTTTTAGTCGGGATGCGGTTCAAGGCGGAATCCGTGACCGAATTGGCCTCCTTCACCGCCGCGGCCCGCTCTTACGTGGCGCCGCTGGCAATTCCCAAAGAGCTTGGCGTGGTGGATGTGCCATCGTATGCCGGCAAACAAGACACGTTTCATGGCTTGGCGGCAGCCGCGATTGTGGCAGCGGCGGCTGGAGCCTCGATCGTCATGCATGGCTACGATGGGATTCCAGGACGTCCGGGCAATGCCGGTGCGTTGAAAGCGCTGGGACTGCCCATCGACCTCGCTCCAAAACAGGCGGCGGAGGCGGTGATCAGTCGAGGGTTCGCCTATCTCGACATCGCGCTCTATCACCCGCCGCTCTATCGCTTCTTGGAGATGCGGCAGGAATTGGGCGTACGCAGCGTGTTCCACCCGATCGCCCGGCTCTTGAACCCTGCACGAGCGGCGTCACAGGTCGTCGGATTGACCCACCCGCCGCATTTCGAGAAGACCGCCGAGGTGTTGAGCATGTTGGGGACGCCGCGAGCATTAGTTATCCGTGGAGTCGAAGGGGATCCCGAGTTGTCGATCGCGATGGCCACCAAGGTCTTAGAACTACGGGATGAACGGATTGCTCCCCTGACCATCGCACCGAAGGATGCGGGCTTAACTCTGGCGGCCTCGCGAGAGATGGCGGGTTTCCCACCTGATCAGCGGGAGAAGGAAGCGGATCTCCTCAAGCGGATCTTGCACAATCAGGTTCAGGGAGGGCCGAAAGATTGGGTCTTGCTGAACGCCGCGCTGTTGTTGTATGCGGCCGGAAAGGGCGCGTCGATAACGGCCTGTGTTCCCCTGGCCCGGCGCGCGATCGAAGACGGCGCCGCCGCGAGAAAACTGGAAGAGCTGACACGAGCGCCTGCATCAGCCGACTCGAAGGTGGCCAACTACTGACCCAAACTAAAAGGACGACGTCGTGAAACACCTCCGTCAGCTCGAAGATCAAAGTGTGTTCATCCTCCGGGAAGCCTACAAACACTTCGATCATCTCGGCATGTTGTGGTCGATGGGCAAAGACTCGACCGTGTTGCTCTGGCTCGCCAGAAAGGCTTTTTTCGGCCACGTGCCGTTTCCGCTCCTGCACGTCGACACCAGCTACAAGATTCCAGCCATGATTGAGTACCGCGATCGGCTCGCCCGGGAATGGCATCTGAATCTCGTCGTGGGACAGAATAAAGAGGCGTTGGCCGCCGGCATGAACCACACGATGGGGCGGGTGGTGTGCTGTACCGCGCTGAAGACCAACGGCCTGAAGCAGTTGATCGAACAGAAAGGTTATACCGGCATCATCCTGGGCGTGCGGGCCGATGAAGAAGGCACCAGGGCGAAAGAGCGGTATTTTTCGCCGCGTGACAAACACGGTGACTGGGATTTTCGTGATCAACCGCCCGAGCTCTGGGATCAGTTCAAGACGACGTTTCCGCCGGGTACCCACATCCGAATCCATCCGCTCCTGGATTGGACGGAGATCAACATCTGGGAGTACATCAAGCTGGAGAATATCCCGTTCATCGATCTCTACCTCGACAAAGGAGACGGAACTCGGTATCGGAGCCTCGGTTGTGCGCCTTGTACGACCCCGATCAAGTCCACCGCCAGGAACGTGGACGACATTATCGAGGAGCTTCGCCATACAACGGTGGCGGAGCGATCGGGCCGCGCGCAGGACGAAGGCCGTGGGATGGAGTTATTGAGGAAGGACGGATACATGTAATCATGAACACGGCACAGACTGCGAAACCGTCAGAACATCTCAACATCGTGATCGTCGGTCATGTGGATCACGGGAAGTCCACGCTGCTGGGCCGTCTCTACGCCGATACCGGATCCCTGCCGGACGGCAAACTCGAAAAGGTCCAGGCGATCTGCCGCCAACAGGGCAAAGAGTTCGAATACGCGTTCCTGTTCGATGCGTTCTTGGAAGAACAGGAACAGGGCATTACGATCGATACGGCCCGGACGTTTTTCATCTGGAAGGGGCGCCAGTACATCATCATCGACGCACCGGGGCACAAGGAGTTTCTCAAGAACATGATCTCTGGTGCGGCCCGCGCCGAGGCGGCGTTATTGCTGATCGATGCCCTGGAAGGGGTCAAGGAGCAGTCCAAGAAACACGGGTATCTGCTTTCCTTGCTCGGTGTCCGTCAATTCGCGGTGGTCGTCAACAAGATGGACTTGGTCGGTTATCGGCAAGACGTCTTCGATGGAATCGAGAAGGAGTATCGCGAATTTCTGGGTCAGTTCGGCGCGGTGCCCGAGCGGATCATTCCGGTCAGCGCCAAACTGGGAGACAACATCGCCAACCGCAGCCAGGCGATGGGGTGGTACAACGGTCCCACGGTGCTCGAGACCTTGAGCCTCTTCAAGAAAGAAATGGCGCGGTCCGAACAACCGCTTCGGTTCCCCGTCCAAGATGTGTATAAGTTCGACGCCCGCCGGATTTTGGCCGGCCGGATTGCCGCGGGTCGACTGAAGGCGGGGGATCACCTCGTGTTCTCTCCCTCGAACAAACGTGCCAACGTCCGTACCGTCGAAGCCTTCAATATCGAACCGCCTCCCGTGGGTGCGGAAGCCGGTCAGTCCATCGGCGTCACGCTGGATGAGCAGATTTTCGTCGAGCGGGGGGAGATCGCCACCCATCAAGAGCATCTCCCCTTCGTGTCCACGGCGTTCCGCGCCAACCTGTTTTGGCTCGGCAAGCGCCCGCTGGAAAAAGGCCGGAGGTATCTCCTGCGCGTTGCAACCAAAGAAGTGGACTGTGAGGTCGCCTTGATTCATCGCATCATCGACACGATGGATCTCAATCAGCAGCAGGGCAGTATGAGTGTGGGCAGGAACCAGGTAGCGGAGTTGACGATCAGGACCAAGTCGCCGATTGCCTTCGACCTGTCTTCGTCGTTCGAAGCGACCGGCCGGTTCGTGCTGGTCGACGAGTACGACATTGCGGGCGGGGGCATTGTCACGGAGGCGGTTCGAGATGACCAGGAGTTTCTCCGTGAAGAAGCACGCCGGCGAGATTTTGCTTGGGTCAAGGGTGAGGTGGGAATCGAAGAACGAGCCCAACAGTACGGGCATCGCGCGGCGATCGTGTTGATCACCGGCGGCCGGTATACCGGCAAGTCGTTCCTGGCCAAAAAACTCGAGGCGAAACTCGTTGCTGACGGGCGCCATGCCTACTTGCTGGACGGCGAGAATCTCCGTCGGGGATTGGATGCCGACCTTCCGGAGTCGGAACGTGGGCAGACGACGGAAATGGCGCGACGGTATGGCGAGGTCGCCCGGCTTCTCGTTGACACCGGCCTCATTGTGGTGTCGACGACGAATCCCTTCGGTCTGGCCTTCATCGAGGCAGCCCAAGCGATTCGAACACTCGTCCATCCGACGCCGGTGATCTCCGTCCATATGAGCAAGGCGCCGGAGGAGGTTCCACCCAATACCGACATCGTCTTGGCGGGGCCGACGGACTTGGATGCCGCCACCCGGCGTGTCTTGGACGAACTGAGGCGGCGAGGAGTTCTGGCCCAGGCGATCGGTGCAAAGCCGACCTTCCAGTATTCGATCTAAGCGGCGGATACCTTTGTAACAGCGACGATTCTCCCTCTTTGGTTGGTTTGACTCTCCAGAAAATCCTGTGCTACCGTGTCCCCTCTCCATGCTGTGGATAAGGGTGAAGGTGGACTATGGCTGCTGAAAAGGACCTGAAGACGATACTGGGCAAGCTGCGCTATTCAGACGACGCCAAGGTCGTTCAGCAGATTACCGAACAGATGAAACAGGTGCAGGCCCGTATGGCCGGCATCAGACACAAGCTCGTCGTGATGAGCGGTAAAGGCGGCGTCGGGAAGAGCATGACGACCGTGAATCTGGCATTGGCCTTCGCGCGCCAGCAGGCACGGGTAGGACTGCTCGACGTGGATCTGAACGGGCCCTGCGTTCCCCGTATGCTGGGACTCCACGGTCAATCCTTGACGATGACCCCTGAAGGGGCGATTCCTCCGATCGGCCCCTTGGGCATGAAGGTCGCCTCTATGGACTTTTTCCTGGGCGCTGCGTCCCCTGTCCGGTGGAAGGGGCCGATGGACGTGAGTCCCGTTTGGCTGGGCCTCATGGAAATGAACGTGATCCGGGAGTTTCTGGCTGACGTGGCGTGGGGTGAGTTGGACTATCTTCTGGTGGACCTCCCCCCGGGGGCGGCGGCAGACAAGCCGCCGGTGATCGCGGGCTTCATTCCCGATCTTGCCGGCGCCATCGTCGTCACGACACCGTCCGAAGTAGCCTCGGACGTCGTGCAAAAGTCGGTCACCTACGCGCGTGATATGGGGATCAAGGTCCTCGGTCTCGTGGAGAACATGAGCGAATACCGCTGCCCTTCCTGCGGGGAACAAAACGAACTGTTCGAAGGAAACACCGAAGCGATGTGTGAAGCGCTGGATCTGCCGCTTTTGGGCCGTATCCCGTTCGACCGGAAACTCGCCCGTACGTTCGATAAGGGAACACCGCTTTTGGACGAGACCTATCCGACCATTCAGCGATACCAGGAAATCGCCGGTCGTATCAAGACGTTGCTCGAGTACAAGAAGGTTCTGGCCGAGAAGTTGTGACGCTCATCCGAGAGGAGTTGCCATGAAATTTGTGTGTCTCAACTGCGAAACCTACATGAACTTCGAGAAGGTCGAGAAACCGGGCGAAGGATCGCTCGGTGTGTTCTTCGGCTGCCCTTCCTGTGGGGCCAAGTTCTCCATGGTCACCAATCCGGGCGAGACGCAGATGGTCAGTTCGCTCGGTGTGAAACTCGGCGGACGAACGGCGGCGGCTGAGCCCTTTGAAATGACGAGGAACACCCTGAAGGACGAGGCGTTGGCTGGATCTGGCCAGATGGCGGCCTATTTGAACGAGAAAATCCAAGGCGGTCAACCGGCCACAACGGCCGCTGCCTCTGCCCCGGCCAAGTCCGGTGAAAAGTCGGGCGGCGGCTGTCCGTTTTCCGCCATGGTGGCAGAAATGGGACTGACCTCCGGCGGGAACCCAGCCAATGGGTCCGGGACTTCGGAATTTACTTGGTCAGTGGACGCCAAAGAAAAACTCGACCGGCTCCCGGCGTTCGTGAAGCCGATGGTACAGAGCAGCGTCGAAGCCTATGCGCGCAAGCAGGGCTACAAGACCATTACTCTACAAGTCATGGACGATTCGAAGAACGATTCTCCGAACGGCATCGCCTGGACGAAAGAGGCGGAGCAGCGCCTGGACAACATCCCGGATTTCATCCGCCCGATGGCGCGCAAGGAAATCGAACGCCTTGCGAAAGAACGCGGTGTCGCAACGATTACGGCGCAGGTGATGGACGACGCCAAAGACAAATTCATGAAATTTATGTAGTCGCTTGTGGGAGAGGAAGTGTAAGTGAAGGCCCATTCGGCTGACCGGATGGGCCTTTTCAGTTGTGAGAGCGGCAGACCGTGACTCGATACCTCCAGGTTCTGATCGTCGGTATCCTATTCGTCTTGGCGGGATTCCCCTTGCATTCGGCGGTTTCGGAGGAACTCGCCGCTTCGGAACCTGGACATGAGGCCCACCAGTCCATTCCTGTATCGCCGTCTGCCCCCCTCGATCACATGGGTCACATGACCGTGCCCTCCTCGTGGGAAGGATCGCAGGAAGGGGTGGCCTACTCCGAGCGAAATCACCACATTGCGGGATGGCTGGTGCTGCTGATGGGGTTTGCCGAGCTCAGCCATGCTCTTCGTTTGCCCTCTCTTTCCTGGGCCAGACTGCTCCTGCCTGTCGCCATGACCGGTGCCGGATTGTTTTTGACGGTCTGGAGCGATCATGAGGCTTGGCCGATCGGACCGCTCAGCTTCACCGACACGTTCTGGGGTACGGACCACGAAATCGTGCAACACAAGACATACGGTTTCTTGGCTCTTTTCGTCGGCGCAGTTGAACTGCTCAGACGAATTGGAATGATCGGGCATGCCGCTTGGGCTGTTCCACTTCCGCTGATGGCCATCGTAGGAGGGCTCATGCTCTTCGGCCATTCACATGGGGCCCACCCTTCAGCTGCTAAGATTACCCTCCACCATGCGATCATGGGCACGCTCGCCGTCACCGCCGGATCATCGAAAATGTGGTCAAGTTGGGTGACTGCGGCCAAGACCGCGACCTCGAAATGGGAATTGATCTGGGCCGTCTTGATCTTGGCGATCGGTCTGCAGTTGCTCCTCTACTCCGAGTAAGGCCTTCATCGAGACGGTCTTCTGGAATTGACACTCTTCAGAACCCTGTGTTACCAGTACCAACTTGGACCATGGGCGATGGCATCCGGCCGAAACCACCTGGCGCCGGCTTGAAATGGAGTACGGATTATGGGCGGACATAGCCATTGGGCCACGATCAAGCGGCATAAGTCGGCCCAGGATGCCAAGCGCGGAAAGATTTTTACTCGGATCATCCGGGAATTGACCATTGCGGCCCGCGGCGGCGGTGACCCGGACGGCAATCCTCGCCTGCGGTTGGCCATCGCCAAGGCAAAAGAAGCCAACATGCCCGGCGATACGATGAAGAAAGCCATTCAGCGCGGGACGGGTGAGTTGCCGGGCGTTTCGTACGAAGAATTCACCTTGGAAGGGTATGGACCGGGCGGAACCGCTCTCTTGCTCGAAATCACCAGCGACAATCGCAACCGGACAGTGGCAGAAATCCGCAGTCTCTTCACTAAAAATAACGGCAACATGGCTGAAGCCGGTGCGGTGGCGTGGCAGTTTCAGAAGAAAGGCCTGCTTAGCGTCGAGAAGGGAAAAGTTGACGAAGATGCCCTCCTGACACTCGCGCTCGATGCCGGCGCGGAAGATGTGAAGGCCGGGGACAAGGTATTCGAGATCGTCACCAATCCGCAAGACTTCGATGTGGTCAAGAAGGCGCTGGCCGATGCCAAGATCGAAACGTCGCTGGCGGAAATCACGTACATTCCCCAAAACACCATCAAGTTGGAAGAGAAGGGTGCCGAGCAGATGCTGAAGCTCATGGAAATCCTGGACGAGCACGATGACGTTCAGAAGGTCCATGCGAACTTCGACATTTCCGACGAGGTGATGGAAAAAGTGGCTGCGGCCGCCGCCGGCTGATACGGACACTCGGATTTCTCCTTCCACGAGGCTTCGCACGACGCGCGCATGATCGCCTTACTGACAGGCCGACTGGCCTTCAAGGCGCCCACACACCTGACACTCGATGTGCAGGGCGTGGGATACGAAGTGTTTATACCGCTCAGCACGTTCTACAACCTGCCCGGCCTGAACGACGCGGTTTCGCTGACTATCCACACCCACGTCCGGGAAGATGCGATTCAATTGTTCGGTTTCGCCACACCGCAGGAGAAAGACGCCTTCGTGTTGCTGACCTCGGTGTCGGGAATAGGGCCGAAGTCCGCGTTGGGTATTCTGTCCGCTCTGCCTGTTCCGGATCTCGTTTCCGCCATTCAGGCTGGAGATGTCGATAAACTGGAAGCGGTGCCAGGGATCGGGAAGAAAACCGCTGGGCGTATTGTATTGGAACTCAAAGACAAGGTGAGCAAGCTGCACCCGGTCTTGGCTCATCCGGGAGGGATGCCGGCGGCGGTGACCGATGCCCTCTTCGATGACGCCCTTTCCGCCTTGACGAACTTAGGCTATCGGGCCCAGGATGCCAAAGACGCGCTGAAACTCGTGAAGAGGACCGGGCAGGGTTCGCCCAGCTTACAGGACCTTATCCGCGAGTCGCTCAAAGAGTTGGCAAGGGGGTATTCATGATCATGATGAGTCGGACGCATGTGGTCATGCTGAGCCTTCTGTGGGGGGTACTGGGTACCGGACTGGCTTCCTCGGTAAAGGCCGATGATGGTTCAGGCGAACCGAAATCGATTCGAAAGACCTGTGGCAAGTGCCCAGACGGCTATGCAACGACCGGCCTGACGGAAGCGCCGGGAATCTGCAAAGACGGCGATCCGACACTGGTGCAATGTGTTCCGCTCGGCGCCAACATGCTGCCCGTCTGCGGTGCCTGCCCGGAAGGCTATCGTGAGATCGGAAGCTCGTCCGTCCCTGCACGTTGTGGCAATCAGGACGGAGGCCGGCTGTCCCAGTGCCAGCTCGAAAAGATGGAGTCCAATCTTCCGGATCCGACGAAAGGAGGCAAGATCTGTCCTCCGGACTGCGGAAGTACGATGGCCCCGGGACAGGGAGCGCCGCCGCCTCCTCCGAACTACCTCCCAGCACCGGAGACCAAATAGCTCCCACGGTGGATAGGACCAGATGAGCCAACGCGTTGCAGCTCCTCATGTGAACGACGAAGAACGGAATCTCGAAAACGCACTACGTCCGCAAAGCCTGGGGGAATATGTCGGCCAGAGTCGGATGAAAGAGTCTCTCAGGATCTGCATTGAGGCAGCGAAACAAAGATGCGAGACTCTTGATCACGCGATATTTTACGGCCCACCCGGCTTGGGGAAGACGACCATCGCCCACATCATCGCTCGTGAGATGGGGGGCACGCTCCGCGCCACCTCGGGGCTCGTGTTGGCTCATGCCGGCGATCTGGCTGCGATCCTTTCGAACCTCCAGGACCGTGACGTCCTGTTTATCGACGAGATTCATCGTCTCCCAGCCTCCGTGGAAGAAGCCCTGTATCCTGCGATGGAAGATTTCCAGTTGGATCTCGTCGTGGGCCAGGGGCCTGCGGCCCGATCCGTCAAGCTGGACCTGCCTCGGTTTACGCTGATCGGGGCGACGACAAAGGCCGGGGCGCTGACCTCGCCGCTTCGTGATCGTTTTGGGCTGGTGTACCGGCTCGAATTCTATACGTCCGCCGAACTCCAAGACATCGTGACGCGCTCAGCGGGCCTGTTGGAAATACCCATCGACCGGCCGGGGGCGGAGGAGATCGCTCGTCGAGCCCGTGGAACACCCAGGATCGTAAACCGCCTGATCAAGCGCGTCCGGGACTACGCGCAGGTCAAGGCCGAGGGGCGTATTACGAGGCCTGTGGCAGAGGAAGCGTTGGCCTGGCTCGGGGTGGATGCTGCGGGCTTTGATGAGATGGATCGCAAGATTCTCCTGACGATCATCGACAAATTTGGCGGAGGACCGGTCGGGGTGGAATCGCTCGCGGCGGCCGTACAGGAGGACAAGGCCACGCTTGAAGACGTACATGAACCGTATCTGATTCAAAGCGGGTATCTGGAACGGACTGGCCGAGGGCGCCAGGTCACCAAGCAGGCGCTCGACCACTTCAAACGGCCCAGCTCAGCACTCTATTAGGGCCAAGCAGTTCACACCTCTTTGTATTGGCGACAATCTCGCAAGTTCTCGAAACTCCAAGGGTCTCCTTGCTTTTCTTAAGGCCGATCCGGTATCATTCGTTGCTTACCACACCTGTCCTGCCTCTGGACGTTCGTCCAACTCATGGGGCACGGGTGGAGGGGGTCCGTGCATGTCGGGAGACCTTTCCGGACATCGGAAAGAGATCGATCGAATCGATGATGAGATTTTGCGTCTCCTCAACATTCGGTCCAAGAGTGTCATCGAGATCGGCAAGCTGAAAAAGCAGCACGATGCGGATGCCAATCTCCACACCCCGGCCCGTGAGGCCGCCATTATCGAGCGGCTGGTCAGGCAAAATACCGGCCCCTTTCCCTCGGAAGCCATCCGGCCGGTCTATCGAGAAATCATGTCCGCCTCGCTTTCCCTTGAGGGGCCGCAGAAAGTAGCCTATCTGGGCCCGAGGGCCACGTTCACCCATATGGCCTGCATGCAGAAATTTGGATCATCGGCCCAGTACATCCCGGTTCAAAGCATCAAGGAAGTGTTCAGCGAAGTGGAGCGGGGCCGGGCCAATTTCGGAGTCGTGCCAATCGAAAATACGACCGAAGGCGTCGTGAACCATACGTTAGACATGTTCATCGACTCCAATCTTCTGATTTATGGCGAAGTCTTGCAGGAAGTGTCTCATCACCTGCTGTCCAAGACCGGTATCGCCGAAGATGTGAAAAAGATCTGCTCCCATCCCCATGCCATCGCTCAGTGCCGCAATTGGCTCGAAACCAACATGCCGCATGTGCCGGTGTCGGAAGTCGCCAGCACGGCACGAGCGGCCGAACTCTGCTTGGATGATCCTACGATCGCCGCGATCGCCTCGGAATTAGCCGCTCAGTTGTATGGGTTGAAGATCATCAAGTCGCGTATCGAGGACAACCTCAACAATTTCACCAGGTTCCTGGTGCTTTCGCAAAAGCCGCCGCAACGGACCGGAAAAGACAAGACGTCCTTGATGCTCTCGATCAAGGACAAAGTAGGCGCACTTTATGAGCTGTTGCGCCCCTTTGCGTCGCACGGCTTGAGCATGACCAAGATCGAGTCGCGACCCTCGAGGCGCAAGGCCTGGGAGTATATTTTCTTCGTCGATATCGAAGGCCACATCGAGGAAGATCGTGTGAAGAAAGCGGTGGAAGAAATCTCCGGTCGCTGTCTCTTCATGAAGGTGCTCGGCTCCTACCCAGCCCACAGTTAACACCATGCCTTTGAACGTTCACCCAGATATCGCGTCGCTCAGCCCCTACGTGCCGGGCAAACCGATTGAGGAACTCCAGCGCGAGATGGGACTGGCCCGCATCATCAAGCTGGCTTCCAATGAGAACCCATTGGGACCCTCACCGAAGGCCTTAGCGGTCATCAATCAGGACTCGGCCATGTTGCACCGGTATCCAGACGGCGGCGCCTTCCGATTGCGCCAGGCATTGGCCGACCGGTGGAAGGTCGGCGCCGACCACGTCATTCTCGGGAACGGGTCGGACGAAATCTTGGGGTTGCTGGCCCGTACCTTCTTGTCGCCCGGTGACGAAGCAGTCATGGCCGATCACACCTTTGTGATCTACAAGATGGAAGTCGCGGCGGCGCATGGCAAAGCGGTCACTGTGCCACTCAAGAATTGGCGGCATGATCTCGCGGCGATGGCGGATGCGGTGACCCCGCGCACCCGCCTGTTGTTTCTTTGTAATCCCAACAATCCTACCGGGACGATGGTCGGTGCCGACGATGTGGCCAGGCTGATGGCTCGTGTGCCCGAGCAGGTGATCGTCGTGTTCGACGAGGCCTATTTCGAGTACGTCCGGAGCGCCGACTTTCCTGACACCATGGCCTATGTGAAGCAGGGGCGGAACGTGATCGTCTTGCGGACGTTTTCGAAGATCTATGGACTGGCCGGGCTCCGGATCGGATATGGAGTCACCACGCCGGAGATCACCAATTTCCTGAACCGAGTCCGGCCCCCCTTCAATGCCAACAGTATCGCGCAGCGCGCGGCGTTGACGGCGCTGGGCGACGACGAGCATGTGGCGAACAGCCGGTCGGTCAACGAGGCGGGCATGCAGCAACTGGCGGCTGGGCTCCGGCTGCTTGGCTTTTCGCCTATCCCCAGCGAAGCGAACTTCATCTATTTCGACGTGGGGCGTGACGGCCGGCAGGTGTTTGAGCGGCTCCTCCGCGAAGGGGTCATCGTTCGGCACATCGATGGCTCGATGGTGCGGGTCACGATCGGGCAGCCGGAAGAAAATCAGGTCTTCCTGACCGCGCTCGCGCGGGTCATACAAGCGGGTTGAACAAAGGGTGAGGAAATCATGATCATCGTGTTGAGACCGGATGCCAGTGAGCGGGAGGTAGATCACATCGTCGACCGACTGCGTGAACTCGGCTTGAAATCCCAGCTCTCGACGGGCCAGGAACGGACGATCATCGGGGTCATCGGTGACGACCGCATTCTTCAAAACCAGCCGTTGACGGCGCTGCCGGGCGTGGAGAGTGTGCTGCCGATTCTGGCGCCTTGGAAGCTGGTGAGCCGGGAGTTCAAGAAGGAAGGCACGATCATCGATGTCGGAGGGGTGAAGATCGGCGGAAACAAGCTGGCAGTCATGGCGGGCCCTTGCGCGGTGGAACGCCTCGAATTGACCGTGGGAATCGCTCACGAGGTCAAAGCGGCCGGCGCGAGCATGTTGCGCGGCGGGGCCTATAAACCGCGCACGTCACCCTACTCATTTCAGGGTCTCGGCCGGGAAGGACTGGACTATTTGATGGAAGCCAGGAAACAGACCGGGCTTCCCGTCGTCAGCGAAATCCTCGACACACGCGACATCGAGCTGTTTCTGGAAAAAGCGGACGTTATTCAGATCGGCGCCCGTAACATGCAGAACTTCGAATTGCTGAAGGAAGTCGGCGCGTATGACAAGCCGGTGCTGCTCAAGCGCGGCTTGTCGGCGACGATCAAGGAGTTCCTCTTGTCCGCCGAATACATCATGTCGCGGGGCAACCGCAACGTGATGCTCTGCGAACGCGGAATCAGGACGTTCGAAACGCAGTATCGGAACACACTCGACCTGGCGGCGATTCCGACGTTGAAAGAACTGTCGCATTTGCCGGTGATCGTCGATCCGAGCCATGCGACGGGCAGGTGGAACTTGGTCGCGCCGATGTCGAAGGCGGCGGTGGCCGCCGGCGCCGACGGCATCTTGATCGAGGTCCACTCCAACCCGGAATGCGCTTTGTGTGACGGCGAAGAATCGATCAAGCCGACAAAATTCAAAGAGCTGATGCAGGACATGCGCAAGATTGCGACGGCGGTCGGGCGGGAGTTGTAGGACGGACTCCGCATGGCGCTGTTCTTCCAGAAAGTCGCGATCATCGGTGTGGGGCTGATCGGCGGGTCGCTTGGCATGATCCTCCGCCGTAAGAGGTTGGCGGGAGAAATCGTCGGCATAGGTCGGCGGGTCGAAAATCTGAAAACCGCGGTGGAACTCGGCGCGATCGACCGTTACGTTGCCGACCCGAAAGAGGGGGTCACCGGCGCCGATCTGGTCGTGCTGGCGACGCCGGTCGATACCTACGAGCGTCATCTGAAAGAGTGGGCGTCCTGTCTGAAGCAGGGTTGTACCGTGACCGACGTCGGCAGCGTAAAGGGAGAACTTGTTTTGCAATCGGAAGCGGCCATGCCGACCGGCGTCCATTTCGTCGGAGCCCATCCGATCGCGGGGAAGGAAAAGACCGGCGTGGCGGCGGGATCAGAGGAACTGTTCGCCGATGCCCGCTGCATTTTGACGCCGACGCCCCGGACGGATCGGCGGGCACTCGAACAGATACGCCTCATGTGGGAGGCCACCGGGTCGCGGGTGTTGGAGATGGATCCGCACCTCCACGACAAGATTCTCGGCGCGGTCAGTCATCTGCCGCACGTGGCGGCCTTCGCGCTCATCAACGCCCTGATCGAGATCCGGGCCACCGTACCGTCGCTGGACTTGGCCGGCCACTCCGGCGGGGGTCTGCGCGACACGACGAGGATTGCGGCCAGTTCGCCGGAGATGTGGCGAGACATTTTCCTGTGGAACCGCGACAACCTCGTCCGGTTCATCGAAGCGTACGAACGGGCATTAGCCCAGTTGAAACAGCTGATCAAGACCGGTGATGCGGCGGGTATCGAGAAAGAACTGGAACGCGCCAAACAGGAGCGGGAAAAATTTCCGGCTCGTTCTGCGGGAAAGAGCGGCTGACCGATGGCTACGCTCACGATTACACCGGGCAGGCCGCTACGAGGCACGATCACCGTTCCCGGCGACAAGTCTATTACTCACCGCGCCCTCATCTTCTCCGCTTTGGCGGAAGGAGTCGGAACCGTCGCACGCTACTGCCGAGGCGAAGATTGCTTGAACACGATGCGGGCGTTTCAATCGCTTGGTGTGCAGATCCAGGAAACGCCGGACGAATTGACCGTTCACGGAAAGGGGTTGTGGGGACTGACGGAGCCGACAAGGGTGATCGATTGCGGCAACTCCGGAACGGGTATCCGTTTGCTCGCGGGTCTACTCGCCGGGCAAGATTTCTTTTCGGTTCTCACCGGCGACGCCTCCATTCGCCGAAGGCCGATGGGACGGATCGTCAAGCCTTTGCGCGAAATGGGAGCCGTGATCGCCGGCCGAAAAGGCGGCGAACTCGCGCCGCTCGCCGTCACCGGTACGACATTGCGCGGCATCGCCTATTCGTCACCCGTCGCCAGCGCCCAGATCAAATCCTCCCTGCTCCTGGCGGCCTTGTTCGCCAAGGGCACGACGACATTCGTGGAGCCGCGTCTATCGCGCGATCACACGGAGCGTCTGTTTCAATTCTACGGTCTGCCGTTGGCGCGTAGAGGAACCACCATCACCGTCGAAGGCCGTCCCGCCGTCGGATGGCAGGCTGTGTCCCGATTGACGGTACCAGGGGATCTTTCGGCCGCGGCCTTCTTCATCGTGGGCGCGACGATCGTGCCCGGATCTGACGTAACGATCCAGCATGTGGGTGTGAATCCGACGAGAATCGGGCTCCTGGAAGTGATGAAGCACATGGGCGCGGACATCCAGCTCTTGAATCGCCGTGACGAGGCCGGAGAACCGGTGGCTGACGTTCGGGTCAAGTCTGCTGCACTCCGAGGTGTCACGATCGGGCCGGAGCTCATTCCGCAGACCATCGACGAGTTTCCAGTCCTGTGCGTCGCGGCCGCCGTGGCCGAAGGGCGGACGGTGATTTCCGGTGCTGAGGAGCTCCGTGTGAAGGAAAGCGATCGCATCGCAACCATGGCGGCCGAATTACAACAGATGGGGGCGCGAATCACGGAGCGTCCGGATGGGATGCTCATCGAGGGTCTGGGCCATCCCAAGGAAAACGGCCGGTTGCAGTCTCGGCGCGGCCACAGCCACGGAGACCATCGAGTCGCCATGTCTTTGGCGATCGGAGGCTTGACGACATCCACACCGATGACGATTGATGATACGGATTGTATCGATACGTCGTTCCCCGGCTTCGATCAGCGGTTGACGACGTTGACGGACGGTGGCCAGTCATGATTGTTGCGATCGACGGACCGGCTGGAGTTGGGAAGAGCACGGTCGCCAAGCTGCTGGCTTCCCGGTTGAAGTATTTGTACCTGGACACCGGCGCTCTATATCGGGCAGTAGCTTGGGCCGTGTTACAAGAGGGCCGTGACCCCGGCGACGCGGATGCCGTGGGGGAATTGCTGGTGAGGCTGTCCATCAAGATGGAGTTCTGGAAAGACGGTGCGGTCGTGTCGGTGAACGGGAAAGACGTAAGCGGGGAACTGCGAACGCCCACGGTATCTGCCGCGGCCTCCGTGGTTTCGGCCATCCCCGCGGTGCGGGCTTGGCTCCTTCCTCTCCAACGTCAAATCGGTGAGCGAGGGTCGGTCGTGGCGGAGGGGCGGGACATCGGGACGAAAGTGTTTCCGAATGCCCACGTCAAATTCTTCCTCGATGCCGACGCCAAAGTGCGGGCGGAACGCCGTCATCGTGAATTGGTCGCGGCCGGCCATGCGGGCGGTCTGGAGCAGACCAGCGCCGAACTGGCGGGGCGCGACGACCGTGACCGGTCGCGTGCAGCGGCTCCGTTGATCCCGGCTGCGGACGCCACGCATATCGATACGTCGAATCTGTCTGCCGCCGACGTGGTCGAGCAGATGATGGCTGTGGTCGCGGCAAAGTTGTGAGTTCGGTCGCGTATGTCCTGTGCTGGGTGGTGGTCCGGACCATCGCGGCGATCTGTTTCCGGTACCGCGTGATCGGCACTATACCGAATAGGGGCGGGTTACTGGTTGCAGCCAACCATGCCAGTTACTTCGACATTCCGCTGCTCGGATGCGGAATGCGGCGTCGTGCATGGTACCTGGGGCGCAGTGATCTCTTTGTCCGAGGGTTGAAAGGCATTCTGCGCTGGCTGGGATGGATTCCCTTGCGTCTCGGACGGTTGGACCGTAAGGCATTCGATCAGGCAATCGACTTGATCAGAAAGGGAAAGGTCGTGGTCATCTTTCCGGAGGGTGGGCGGACCCTGGACGGGAAACTCCGGGAGGCTAAGCCAGGGTTGGGGATGATCGTCGCGCAGACCGGCTGTCCCGTGGTGCCGGCTTATCTGAAAGGAACCTACGAGGTGCTGCCGACGGGAAGTAAGAAGCTGCGGTTTCATCCGGTCACGGTATCCTTCGGAGAACCGCTGACTTTTGATCCGCCGCATCAAGAAGGAGAAACGAAGCGGTTCTATCGACATGTGAGCCGAACGGTGATGGATCGGATTGCCACGCTGGGAGGCGTGGACGCTCCGCAGCATCGCCATACTGCCTGAACTTGCAACGCTGAGTGAGTTCCGGTGTGTCTTCACCATCAGCACCCGACGATCGTCGGAAGAGTAGGATGACCCCATGAGTACGGTTTCGAAAACCAGTGAGCCCCAAATGGATCGCGACGCCCTCGCGGCGTTGTACGAAGAGACCTTCAAAAACCTCGAGGAGGGCACGATTACCGAGGGTCGCGTCGTCGCCTTGACGAAGGACAAGGTCGTCGTCGACATCGGCTACAAGTCCGAGGGAATGATTCCGAGCGATCAGTTCTCCGGTGACGACCTGGCGAACATCAAGATCGGCGACAAGCTCCAGGTCTACATCGAGGAATGCGAAGACGCCGACGGGAATCTCATCTTGTCCAAGGAAAAAGCGGACAAGATGAAAATTTGGGAAGAACTGGAAAAGCTCTACAAAGAAGAAAAGAGCATCGACGGCAAGGTCATCTCCCGCATCAAGGGCGGCATGATGGTCGATATCGGTGTCAAAGCCTTCTTGCCCGGCTCCCAGATCGACCTTCATCCGGTACGTGATCTGGACGGGTTGGTCGGGCGGACGTTTCCAATGAAGATCATCAAGATCAACCACCGACGCGGGAACGTCGTGGTATCGCGCCGAGTGCTCCTCGAAGAGACACGCGACAAGAAGCGGCAGACGACGCTTGCGACGCTGAAGGAAGGGCAGCTCATTCAGGGCATGGTCAAGAACATTACGGACTACGGAGCTTTCATCGACCTTGGCGGGATCGACGGCCTGCTCCATATCACCGACATGTCCTGGGGGCGAGTCGGGCATCCGTCCGAGATGTTTAACGTGGGTGACCGAGTGGAAGTGACCGTCCTGAAGTACGACCGTGAAACCGGCCGCATCTCGTTGGGCCTCAAACAGAAGTCCGCCGATCCCTGGACCAATGTCGGGGGCAAGTATCCGATCGGTGCCCGCGTTCGCGGCAAGGTCGTCAGCCTCACCGATTACGGAGCCTTCGTGGAGCTCGAGCCGGGCGTCGAAGGCCTGGTGCACGTGTCGGAAATGTCCTGGACGCACGAAGTCCGGCATCCGTCGCGGGTTGTAGCGATCGGTGATCAGGTCGAGGCGGCGGTGCTGAACGTCGATCCGGCCAGCCGCAAGATTTCGCTCGGGATGAAGCAGACGGCGCCGAATCCCTGGGACATGGTGGAAGGCAAGTATCCGATCGGGACGCGCATCGAAGGCAAAGTGAAGAGCTTGACCGACTTTGGGGCCTTCATCGGGCTGGACGAAGGGATTGACGGCCTGATTCACATCTCCGACATGTCGTGGACGAAACACATCAAACATCCGTCAGAGCTTTTCAAGAAGGGGCAGAAGGTCGAAGCGGTGGTGCTTCGGATCGACAAGGAAAAAGAACGGTTGTCGCTGGGGTACAAGCAATTGACCCGTGACCCCTGGGACGACGAGATCCCGAATCGGTATCGAGTGGGCGATCCCGCGACCGGCAGGGTGAGCAAGGTGGCCGATTTTGGCATTTTCGTCGAACTGGAAGGTGGTGTGGAAGGCTTGATCCACATCAGCGAAGCCGGTTTGGATCAAAGCGTGAAGCTGGAAGAGAAGTTCAAGCTTCAGGACGAAGTCGTCGCCAAGATCATCAAGGTCGACCGCGAGGAACGCAAAATCGCGTTGAGCCTGCGGGACCACCAGTTGGATTCGGAGCGCCGCCACGTGGACGAGTACCATGCGGCTCAGGGTGCCCCCGACCAGAGCCTCGGCCGTGCGGCGAAACATAGCCGTAAGCGTGGCTCTTCGGATGACGAACGGTAAGAATGGGAGAGTGGCGCCGGAGCTGGACTCCGGCGCCGCCAGCGGGTGAAGTCATGGATGATGGAACGACACAGAAGGCCACCAAGTGGCCTCTCAGGCGCAAAATCTTTTGGGGGCTGATGGCTGCGTTCGGGCTGCTGGTTCTCGTGAATGTCTTTTTCCCCGACGTCGACTTGTCGACCGAAGATCGAGTGGCACTCCTCCGTGTCGAGGGAGTCATTTTGGACTCGCAAGCGACGGTGACGGACTTGAAACGATTCGGCGAAAATCCGTTGGTGAAGGCGATCGTGCTCCGGATCGACAGTCCCGGAGGGGGCGTCGTGCCGTCTCAAGAGATCTACGACGCCGTGCAGCGGGTCAGAAACAAGCACAATAAGGCGGTCATTGCCTCCATGGGGACCGTGGCCGCGTCCGGCGGCTACTATATCGCCGCGGCGACGGACCGGATCATGGCCAATCCCGGAACGTTGACCGGCAGTATCGGAGTGATCATGGAGACGGCCAACGTGGAGGGCTTGCTGAGCAAGATCGGTGTTGAAGGCATCGTTGTGAAGAGTGGGAAGTTCAAAGATGTCGGCTCGCCGTTGAGGAAGATGACGGAAGAGGAACGTGCGCTGCTCCAGTCCGTCATGGACGACGTGCACAAACAATTCATCGACGCCGTGGCGGCTGGGCGGGCGCTGGAGGTAACGGCGGTGCAGGCGTTGGCGGACGGCCGAATCTTTACGGGGCGCCAGGCCAAGGAGGCGAAACTGGTCGACGAGCTCGGCAATCTCGAGGACGCCATTCAACTGGCGGCGGATTTGGCCGGTATCGAGGGAGAGCCGAAGGTCGTCGAGCCGCGCCGACGCTTCTCGATCAGGGAACTGATCGAATCACGGATCTCGGGGCTGCTTCCCAAGATGGACTTCTATTCGGGCATCAGTTTGAAGTATCTCATGGCCTTCTAACGGGCCGACGGCCGAGGTCCATTCGGCAAAGCGAAAGGGGAGGTGACATGACGAAAGCGCAGATCATCGAGCGGGTCTCTGAACAGGTGACGACCTTGACCAAGCGCCAGGCGGAGATCGTCGTTAATACGATCTTCGATTGCGTCAGAGACTCCCTAAAAAATGGAGATAAGACGGAGATCCGCGGGTTCGGGAGTTTCCGACTTCGATCCCGAAGAATGAAAGAAGGACGGAATCCCAAGACCGGCGCTACTGTGGCCGTTCCGGCCAAAAAGGTGCCATTTTTCAAAGCGGGCAAGGAATTGAAAGAGTTGCTCAACCAGTAACGCGGTTAAGGATGAGCCATGAGCGGAACGAATGCTGATGACGGCGTCGTGACTGAGGTCCGATGGACCGACGGGGCGCTAAAGCGCATGGAGCGAGCTCCGGTCTTCTTGCGAGGAATGGTGCGTCGACTCGCGGAAAAGAAGGCTCGCGAACTGGGTTTAGCGGAGATCACGGAAACGACGCTCGATCAGTTCAAAGCTCAAATGATGGGCGGGATGGGTGGTGCAGCCGGCATGGCGGATGCCGCGGAGGCGATGGCTCAGGGGCGGCTACCTTGGACCGCAGCCGCCAAGGAGCGGCTCAAACAGGTGCCCGAATTCATGCGCGCGATGATCCAACAGATCGCGGAAGAGGTGGCCCGGGAAGGCGGCCATATGGAGGTCAACGTCGACCTCTTCGACAAGGTGGAGGCCATGGGCGAGGTGCGTGAAGCGGCAGCTTCCCCGTTGCCGTGGACGGACGGGGCGCTGGCTCGACTCCAGGACAAGCTGAAAAACTCTCCACCTATCGCCGTCGAATTCGTCACCGACATGTTAAGGCGTGACACGGAGGATCTGGCGCGGGAGAAGGGACTCACGGAGATAGATGAACAAGTCCTGGTTCAACTCTGGGACGCTCCCCAAGAACGGATCGCTTGGACCGATGAAGCCTGGAAACGCCTCCAGACCTCGCCCGATTTCGTCAGGAGCGGCATCCGGAAAGCGGCCGAGCGCCGCGCACGTAAACTTGGCCTGAAAGAAATCGATTCGGAACACCTGACCGGATTTCGGAATCAGGCCATGATGAAGGCCGTCAAGCGTATCCGTTCGTTCGGTTACAATGAACTGACGTTTGATGCGTTCGATACGGCCTTGAACAAGACCAAACGGCTGCAGGGGAACGAGCAGGCCGAAAAGCGCCTGCAGGAAATCCGCGGACACTTCGCCGACCCGGAGACCAAGAAGCCGGAAGGCGGGACACTTGGTGCGGAATTGATGGACCGGTTTCGGCGGTATCTCAAGGGAGAGGGAACGCTGTAGCGCCGCTGTCGAGGCCGTTCATCGCGGCCTCGACAGGTGATCGATCAGTGCGCGGCCGCTTGCGGCTGCGGCCAGAACTTGTGTCGGATCTGTGGAAGCGGCTCATTGTCGAAGTTGGGAATATCGTAGAGGCAGCGGTCGACCAACGCCACTTCTTCCTCCGTCAGTTCGAGCGTCACCCGCTTCTTCCAGAATTGATCCAGCGTGAAATAGTCGCCCGACTGGGGTTTTTCGGCCAGATAGGCCTTCATCTTTTCAAAGCCAGGGGAATCGACACCTGGGATACGCCCCTTGTTTCGATCGTGACACCAGTGAAGGACTTCTGCGATCCCGTACATCGTAATATCGATCTTCACCATCTTGCTCATGGAGCTCCTCCTTACGAAAGACGCCCAGTCTACCGCAGTTCCGGTCGCATTTTCAAAGCCCTCCATACCGGACTCCTGAAGGTGACATGGCGGTGGTGAGGCCTTAATCGCAGACCGTGATTGCCAGTGGAAAGCGGTCATCGGTATACTAACCCGCCGTTCTCGTGAATATGCCAATCGGCAACTGTCATCGCTTATGGGGCAGGGGAAAGGACAGGCGGCTTCGACCAGAGGCTGATCGATGATACCCCGTCACAAGTGCGGTTTTCGTCGAATTCTTGGCCTTCTCCTACCGGTGGGGGTTCTGCTGATGGCATCCGGCAGCGGATGCTCCAAGCAAGATCCCTACATACCGCCCGATCTGTTTTACTACTTTGCCAGCTACAAGGTTGGGAAAAATCCTACGACCGTGACTCCCGTTGACATCAATCAGGATGGATTCACCGACATCGTCACGACCAACATGGCGAGCAACACCTTGTCCATTCTTCTGGGCAACGGGGATGGTACGTTTCGCGATCAGATTCAACTCCACGTCTGCCAGGAGCCCCGTTCCTTAGCCTCCGCATCATTCAATGACGACACCTATCCCGACGTGGTCTTGGCCTGTTCGGGGAGCGACCAGATCGCGATCTTGTTCGGTCGGGCCGATGGGCGATTCGAGGAAGGACCGCAGTATCCGGTTCATCGAACCCCCATTGCTATAGCCAGCGACGATCTCAACGGTGATCACATGACCGATCTCGTCGTAGCGCTCAGGAACGACAAGATCAAGGTCTTCATCGGAGTCGGCAACGGGGAATTTCGCCATGGCCAGCAGTATGAGTACGGTGATACACCCACCTCTGTCGCCCTATCCGATCTCAACGGTGATGGGAAGGCAGATCTGGTAGTGACAAACGGCGGGCCGATGTCGAACGCCGTCTCCATTTGGTTAGGAAACGGCGATGGCACCTTCCGGCAGCCGACGGACTATCGGTCGGGAAAGCGACCATTGGGCGTCAGCTTTGCCGACTTCAACAACGATCGGGTGAGAGATCTCTTGGTGATCAACGGGGAACGCGACAGCTTTTCCACCTTTTTAGGAAATGGTGACGGAACCTTTCGTACGGGTCGAGATTCTGGGGCTGACGCGGGACCGAATTACGGGCTGGCAAGAGATTTCAATGGCGATCGACGTATGGATGTAGCGATCGTCAATCTGCAGTCCAACGACCTGTCCATTTTGTTCGGTCGGGGAGACGGCACGTTCGAATATCCCCCGAGGAATTATCGGACGAAGGCCGGTCCGTTCGCTGTCGCCGCCTTTCGCGCCTTGACCAAAGAAGTCGAAGAGCCAGGTTTGGTCACGGCCGACAACGGCGATGGAACGGTATCAATTTTTCTACACCGGGGCATCAAGCGCGCCGGTTCTTCCGTCCCATAGACGATGCGCAGAGGGAAAGAGCCCTCTGCTTGACAGCCTCAGACCCCTCGGCTAGAGTGGCCGACAGGCGCGGTTTTTCAGGGTTTGCCGTTCACATGCGAGGGACGGGGTGAGATCGTTCTGGTGGTGGTTCGGGATCGGTGCGTTGCTCACGCTGTCCGTTCTGATGGTTCAAGGTGGTGTGCGGGATCTCTTCGACAGCAGCCATCCCGCCGGAGGAGCGAGCCCATATCTCTCTTTTGGAACCACCATTTTTGGGGGTGGCCTGCTCGCCGGATGCCTGGCCCTCGTGATGAATCGTATCAAGTAACCGGTACTGAAACACCAGACAGGCGTCACAATGCATTGCCTGAAGTGCAAGGGATTCATGATGGTCGAGCGCCACTACACGATGATGAACCGGCGGCTTTATGCGCGTTGCCTGAACTGCGGATTCTGGATCGATTTGGCGGATCTGCTGCGATTCTTCCACAAGGTCATCGACAGTGGGTTTCGCGGCGGAAAAGTCCGCGAATCCTTCACGCTGTGAAAACGGAGGGTTTTAACATATGAGGCTGGTGCGGCCAGGTGATCGTGGATTCGGTGACTCCCCCGTCACGTGGCTCCTGTGCGCGGGGTTGCTCGTCGTATCGACCCTTGTCGGTCCGACGGGCGCCGAGGCAAAACGGTCCTCCGGTACCGCCAGGCAAGTCCATACGATCAGCAATTCAGGCGACACGCTACCATGGCGACGCGTTCCCGCACACAGCATCTTGCTGAAAGAGCTGAAGAGCGGCAAGGTGCTCTACCAACATGAGTCGGACAAACGTCTGTCGCCGGCTAGCTTGACCAAGATCATGTCCGCCTTGGTTATTCTGGAACAGGGACATCTCGACGACCTCGTCACGGTGAGTCCGACTGCGGCCAAAGCGCATAAGACTCATCTGCGGCTGAAGACCGGTCAGGTCTTTCGTCTCGACGACCTCTTGAAAGGGATGTTGATCATGTCCGCCAACGATGCCTGTCTGGCGGCCGTGGAGCATGTGGGGGGAGACGAGACCCAGTTCGTCGCGCTCATGAACGCGAAAGCCGCCGCGCTCGGTTTGGCCGACACCCATTTCAGCAACGCCTGCGGTTTCGACAACCCCGACCACTACTCGACGGCGGAGGACCTGGCCAGATTGAGTGTCATTGCGCTGGAGCAGCCGACCTTCCGGCAGCTGGTGAAGGAAGAGAGAGCCATGATCATGCCGATCAACGGCACCCATGCCTATGTTATGCACAATACGAACCGATTGCTCGGTCGTATTCCTGGAGTTGAAGGAGTGAAGACCGGCTTCACCTCCAAGGCGGGTCGGTGCTTAATCGCAAAGGTCTCTCAAAATGGGAGCGATCTGCTCCTCGTCATTCTCAACTCCAACCGCCGATGGAATACGGCGATGAGTCTCATCAACTACGGCCTCCGCACCTCGGATTCTCTCCAGTAGCGGCCGCATTTCGGTCTTCACGAGCCGTCGAGTGCGCGGGGATGCGCTCGCGCCCTCGTTTCGCCCGACATGGAGTGGAGGCAAGAAAATCCGGTAGGAGCTAACGAAGCGGAGAGAATTCGATGTTGACGTCCTTGCCCAGGTAATTGATGACGAATCCTTGCTTGTCGTAGGCCAAGACGGCGCCCATGACGTTTTCGTCTCCATAGTCTTCCTGGCCCAGGAGCTTTCTCACGTCGTCAGGGCTTTCGCTGTTGAGGACGTTCCGGAGGACTCCGCGAGTCTTGTACGCAAATCGATTGTTCACAAAAATCAAGTCGACTTTACCATCCTGAATCCGAACCCCCGCCATGGGACCGGTTGGTTTTCGCTGGTCCAGAAGAAAAATAAACAATGCTTCCTGCTCGACCTTGATGCCCGGGATCTTTTCGTTCACGAGCACATCGAGGGCCTTGGTCTCGGTGTCGCCCAGTTTGACGCCGAACAGGGAGATTTCAGGGCTCTTTATGCCTTTGGGGTCCATCACGTCGTTCTTGCTCAACTCATAGGGTTCGGCTCCAACCGACGAGGCTGCGGCTCCGGCACAAAACAGTACCAGAAAGAGGCGCAGACACACTCGTAACGTGACCTTCATTGAACCCTCCTTGTCAGAAACGGGATGGTCTAAACAGGATGGCCATTCGCGCAAATCGTCTCGCTGGCTCGTTGCGGGTCATTTTATCCGGACCGGCTGCAAACATGCAAGGAACCAGGGCCGAAGAAATGTTCATGGAGTCAACGGTGGCCCCCAGGAGCCGCTTGACAAATATCTATTAGGAATACTACTTTACACAAAACTTGGGCCTGGAGGTACGTCCTGGCTCAAATAGTTTCTCACATGCAGATGCAACCGCAAGGTTGTAAAAGGAGGGTTAAAGATGAGTGGGCAGCCTCGATTTTGGAGACATCTGGTCGGAAGCCTTTGTGTGTTGGCGATTGCTGGCTGTGCCGGTCCATCGGCGGCGCCGAGGGCCTCCCTCTACGATCGCCTCGGGGGAAAGCAGGCCATAACAGCGGTGGTCGATCAATTCGTTGCGAACGTGGCAGGGGACAACCGGATCAACGGCCGGTTCGCGACCACTGACATTCCTAAGCTGAAAGCGAATCTTGTCGATCAGGTTTGCCAAGCGACCGGAGGTCCATGCACCTATAAGGGGAGGGACATGAAAACGACCCACGCCGGCATGAAGATCTCCGACGGAGACTTCGGGGCGTTGGTTCAAGATCTCGTGAAGGCGCTGGATACTTTCAAGGTGCCGACTGCTGAACAACACGAATTACTCGCCATTCTCGGACCAATGAAGAAGGACATTGTCGAGGTTCCATAACGTCGGGCAAGAGGGGCAGAGGATCTCTCCTCTGCCCTCCAATCCGATCATCAGCGGTAGTGTGGAGCAATCAGCAGCAGAGTGCCGAGCTCGCGAAGTCGGTGAAAGTAGGCGCGTGATGACTCGTCCAGATCCGCCTCGAACGATTCCAGGTCGGCAAGACAATCACCGACGATGACTCGACGCGGTTCATCCAATCCTTCCGGACTATCGAGGTAGTACACCACACATCCGCTGATGACCGTATCCAGCGTCATGAGTGCGCCTTCGTGACTTCCACAGTGGACCGGCCATCCGTCGTTTTTATGCAGTTCCCAGAGGCGGACAACTGTGTCGCGATCCATCCGCTCCTCCAAGCGAGTTCGCCGAGCTTACGGGTAAAGTCCGCGGTGAAGATGAGCCTGGGCGACCTTGTCGATACCACTCATCAAAGCCGCCATCCGCATGCTCGTTTTCTGGGTTGCGGCATAGTGCAAAGTCCGAGCGAACGCGGAGGTCATCAAGTCTTGCAGGCGGGATTGAATATCCGACGCCTTCCAGAAAAAGCGCTGGGCATCTTGCACCCACTCAAAATATGACACGATGACACCTCCGGAGTTGGCGAGAATATCCGGAATGACGAAAATTCCCTTGTCCTGGATAATGCGATCCGCTTCGAGGGTGGTGGGGCCATTGGCGCCTTCGGCGAGAATCCGACAGCGCAATCGTGAGGCATTCCGGCCTGTGATTTGTTCCGACAGTGCCGCGGGAACCAAGACTGTACAGTCCAACGTCAACAGCTCTTCGTTCGTGAGGGGCTCTCCCATCTTCAGCGACTGCAATGGCTGCGCCGCTTCCTTGTACCGGGTGAGCAGCGCCGGAATGTCCAATCCTTTGGGGTTATGGAGCCCACCATGGACATCGCTGACGGCAACGATTTTGGCGCCGCATTCATGCATGATGCGTGCGGTATGAGATCCTACGTTGCCGAACCCCTGTACCGCGACGGTGGTATTTTGCACGTCGATCTCGAGATGTTTCAGCGCTTCAAGTGTGACATAGACGACTCCGCGGCCGGTGGCTTCCTCACGGCCCAAACTTCCCCCGATCGAGAGCGGTTTCCCAGTCACCACACCTGGGACGGCAAAGCCGACCTGCTGGCTGTAGGTATCCATGATCCAGGCCATGACTTGTGCGTCCGTGCCCACATCGGGGGCCGGCACGTCCTTGTCAGGACCGATTAATGGGAAAATCTCGGCGGCATAACGGCGTGTGAGTCGTTGAAGTTCTCCGGTCGACAGTTGTTTGGGCGCCACGGCAACTCCGCCTTTCGCGCCACCGTAGGGCAAGTCGGCGAGGGCGCATTTCCACGTCATCCACATGGCGAGCGCAGCCACCTCACCAAGATTGACGTGTGGGTGGTAGCGGATTCCTCCCTTCGACGGACCTCGGGAGGAGTCGTGCTGAACGCGATAACCGGTAAACACTTCCACTCGTCCGTCATCCATCATGACGGGCAAGGCTACCATCAATGAACGCTGCGGAAGTTTCAATCGTTCACGCAGATTCGGCGCCAGATCCATCAGTTGAGCCGCTTGATCGAACTGAGCGACGGCCAGGCGAAAGGTCGGGGTATCGAGTTCGGGCATCGATGGTTGGCTCATGACACCTCCGTTGCCTCGGGAGAGAATCGCTGCTCATGAAGCGGATCGAGTGCAACCCTTTTGTCAGCGTGCCAGGAGAGGCGGAAGAGTTCGGCGAACCGTAATGACAGAACGGAAGCTACGTCTGAGATGGGTACCGATCCACCGCAGAGATGACGCATCGAGGTGACCTCAACGCCGTGCAGGCCGCAGGGCACGATCAAGGCAAAGGGCGAAAGGTCGAGATCGACGTTGATCGAGAATCCATGGAGTGTCACGCCGCGATCGGCCCGAATACCGATGGAGGCGATCTTGAATTCGCGCCCGCCGTGGCTCACGAAGACACCGGGTGTCTTCTCCACGCGATGGCCCTTGATACCCCAGCCTGAAAGGGTGCGGATGACGACTTCCTCCAGCAAAGAGACATAGGCCCGGGGGCCGGAGGCCACCCGCGGGAATCTCATAATTGGGTACCCGACGAGCTGGCCAGGGCCATGGTAGGTTACCGAGCCACCTCGATTCACGGTTTCCACAGCCGCACCGGATCGAAGGAGCACATCTTCACCTTGCGGGATATGGGCGGCAATCGTGCTGCGCCCCATCGTGTACACAGCCTGGTGTTGCAGCAAGATCAAGGTGTCGGAACAGGCGTTGCGCCGCCGGTCGGCGTGGACCGATTGTTGGAGCTGCCATATGTCTCGATACGGAATCGGCTCGGCAAAGAACAGCAGCCTTCCCGCTTGGGGTTCGCCAGTTATCGATCCCACATCATGGAGTCTCACGGATTTGCCCTCAGCGGAGGAGGCTTTGGGACCTGAACGGTCGCAGGGCCGGCCTTTCCATGCAGCGTGAGTTGCACGGTCGACTGATCGCCGGAGTGCAACAGCGCATGCCAAAAGTCCCCTGTGTTGAAGACTTGATGTTGGTCGACGGCGGTGATGATGTCGCCGTCGTGCAATCCGGCGCCGGCGGCCGGCTTGTTTTGATCCGTTTGGAGGACCAGCACTCCTCGATCGCCCTCCAAGCCAAAGGTGGCCATGATGCTTGGGGTGACTGTGACGGGTGTGAAGCCGAGATCCGGTCGATAAATTGAGCCGCGAACGATCATCGATTGAATGTGCGGATAAATGGCCTCCATCGAAATGGCGTAACTGATGGCTTGAGCCGAAGGTGCGATGGCCACATTGATACCGATGACGCGGCCGGAGAGGTCCACCAGCGGTCCACCGCTGTTTCCGGGATTGATCGCCGCGTCGGTTTGTATCAAGTCATACAGTGTTTCGCCATCGGGCGTCAGGACAGATCGATCCAAAGCGCTCACCACACCGACCGTCACGGTCGATCCACCTTTTAATGCCAACGGATTACCGATAGCAACGACCGACTCTCCGATCTCCAGGGTGGGCGACGAACTGAGTTCCGCAGGGACGAGGTCCTGCGCGTTGATCTTGACCAGGGCCAGGTCGAGAAGAAAATCGCGTGCCACGACCCGCCCAGGCGTAAGGCGACCGGTGGATAGTCCAACGACGATACTCTTCACGCCGGTGACCAGGTGGTTGTTGGTGAGAATGTATCCGCTCGGGTCGATAATCACGCCCGAGCCGGAACCGGATTGAGACTGTGACGGAGCCGCCGGCATACCGCGCGTGAGCACCGTGACGACTGACGGGCGTACCTTGGCGACAACCGCGGGGACGGACAGCGACTTGTCATGGGTTGGGACGGCAAAACCGGGATCGGCCAAAGCGAGCGGCTCGAGGGCGAAAGTGAGGACGAACATGGCGCCCAGCATTCGAGCTGCGCAGAGTGGTGCAGATACGAACGACATGAGCCTCATCAACGATGACAGGCGACATTGTCGCACAACTGCTGACGCTGGGGAAAGCCGTTCGAACGAGGAAGGCGAACGAGGAGCCCTCGTTCGCCTCATGGGATTACTGGATGGCCGCGAACATTTCCTTAATGGCTGGCGTTTTGAGCTTCTTCAAAGCTTTGGCTTCGATCTGCCGGATCCGCTCCCTCGTGACCGATAGATTTTGCCCCACTTGTTCAAGTGTGCTGGGCTGATCGTATCCGATGCCGAACCTGAGCCGAATCACCGTTTGCTCCCGGGGTGTCAGCGTGCTCAAAATTCTGTCGAGCTGATTCGTCATTTCCGTCCGGTGTACATGTGCATCCGGGGGTACGGCCTGATGGTCGGGCAGCAACTCTCCGAATTCCGTCGTGCCATCCCCGACCGGCTGTTCCAGCGCCACCGGCTCCTGAAAGGCCTGAACCGTTTCATGCAGACGCTCGGGCCTCATGCGCAGCACCTGGGCGATCTCCTCCAACCTTGCCGGGCGTCCGAGTTGCTGGCCGAGCCGCCTCGTTACCCGAAGGATGCGATGGGACGCTTCAGTCTGGTGGACGGGGATGCGGATCGTGCGCGACTGATCTGCCAACGCTCGCGTGATGCCCTGCCGGATCCACCATGTGGCGTACGTGCTGAATTTGAAGCCCTTGCGATATTGATAGCGCTCCGCCGCTTTCATCAATCCTATGTTGCCTTCCTGCACGAGATCGAGCAGGGTCAGACCTCGCCTCGTGTAGTGTTTGGCGACATCCACGACGAGCCGAAGGTTGCATCGGACCAACTCATCCTTCGCGCGTTCCAGGACCGTTCGGGCCTCGCGAACGGCAGCCAATGCGCTCTTGATCTCCTTGGAGGCACCGGTCGGCAATTTTCCCGAACTGGTTCCCACTGACAAGAGACGTTGGAATGTTTGTTCGACTTTGTCGAGCGCGGTCGCCGACAGGCCGCTGAGACGACGGACAATTTGCAACGTCTGTTGAGCCTCGGCGATCGCTTCCGTCCGACGTAGTCTGGCAAGCAGCTTCACGACACGCCGCAGCGTCAGGCGGATCATGTGCGACCCCTGGTCGATCTGTTTGGCCAAGGCGGTCTCCTCTTCCCGCGTGAGTAGAGGACGTTCGCCAAATGACTGAAAATAAAGCGACTCCAGCAGGAAGGGGCCGCTAGCAGCTTGACGCCTAGGCGCAGGAGCGGATTCTTCCTCTCCGGTTTCCTTACCGATGACGTCCAGGAGGTCGCTATCCTCCGGTCGATCCGTGTCGACGTCTCCCAGTTTCGACGATTTGGTTTCCTGCTCGTCGGCGGGGAACAAGTCGTCTTTCATGTGATCCTCCCTCCTCACTCTGGAATCCTGATCACGTTTTCTCATTCGGTTCCTATATTCGTTAGAGCCGTCTGGGTTCGAAACGATTCCGAACCTTTCTTATGTTCCATATCGTTTCTACGCAGCAATTCCTATGCTGGATTGATCATGAGAAATGGCGGTCGTCATCAGTCTGAAAAGCCACGTTTATTAGATCGGCCTAATGAGGATTCCAACTTCTCGCTGAGGCAATCTTGCTTCAAATGTGTCCGTCTGGAGTCGTTGTCAAGATGCGTCTGGCTTGTGCACCGGCAGGATTTGCTGTTGTTGAAAACCGTGGAGGTGGCTTCTAGAATGGCCCCCCATGTCCAGACTCAACAATGGAGACCGTGTCCATCTCATCGACAAGAAAGGCCGCCAATACGCACTCACGCTGAAGGCTGGCGACATGTATCAACTGAGTGGGCATAAAATCGCCCATGATGAACTGATCGGGAAGCCCGACGGTTCTTTGGTGACCTTATCCGGTAACAAGCCCATGCTCGCCCTGCGCCCGACCTTCGGTGACTATGTGCTGAAAATGCCCAGAGGGGCTCAAGTCTTGTACCCGAAGGACCTTGCCCTTATACCGATGTGGGCCGATGTCTATCCCGGGGCACGCGTGTTCGAAGCGGGAACTGGGTCCGGGGCGTTGACGATGGCGTTGTTGCGAGCCGTCGGTCCGCATGGGCTCGTGGTGACCTACGAGGCGCGCGAGGATTTTTCGAGGACCGCCCTGACCAACATCGAGCGGTACATGGGCACCGTTTCCAATCTGATCGCTCTTCAGAGGAATGCCTATGAAGGGATCGACCTCCTGGAGGACGGCGTGTTGTTCGATCGGCTCGTGCTCGACATTCCAGAACCATGGCAAGTCATCCCCCATGCCGCACGTGTCCTCAGATCCGGCGGTGTGTACCTCAGCTTCGTTCCGACGGTGCCGCAGGTGCAGCAAACCGTCGAGGCCCTAGAACGTACTGCGGTGTTCGGCATGATGGAGACCTTCGAAACACTTTTGAGAACTTGGTCGATTCAAGGACGCAGTGTGCGGCCGGATCATCGGATGGTGGCCCATTCGGGTTTTCTGACGGTCGCGAGAAAGATCGAGGCAGGTTCGTGGCTGGGCGGACAAATGGGCACGGATGAGCCCGAGGCTATTGGCGGTGGAAGGGATTGAGCGATATGAATCGATTGAAGGGAAAGGTTGCGGTTGTCACGGGCGGAAATGCCGGTATTGGAGAGGCGATCGCCGCACGTTTTGCCGAAGAAGGCGCTGCGATCGTTGTCACCGGACGGCGTATCGCCGAGCTGGATCGAGTTGTGCGGGACATCCTAGGCCGGCAAGGCCGTGCGCTGGCGGTAGCCGGTTCAGTGACGGACGAGCGGCACGTCCGTGAAGTGGTGGGGCGAGCCATCGAGACCTTCGGCCGAGTGGACGTACTGGTGAACAACGCCGGCATTGGAGACTTCGGGAAGCGGCTCCACGAGATGGACGACGTGACTTGGAACAACGTCCTGGACGTGAACTTGACCGGCGCGTTTCGGATGATGAGAGCGATCATCCCCCACATGCTCACACAGCAGTCGGGCTCAATCCTCAACATATCCTCGATCGCCAGTCTGGTGGGGATTCCGTTGCTGCCGGCTTATGCGACGTCCAAGGGTGGGATGGACGCGTTGTCTCGAGCAGTCGCGATCGATTATGCCAAGGACGGCATCCGCTGCAACGTGATCAATCCGGGTCTAATTGATACCCCCATGGCTGCGCCGCTCATGGCCAACCCAGAGCAACTCGAACCCATTCTGTCCCACTATCCGATTCGACGGCCCGGTAAACCGGAAGAAGTCGCCCACATGGCGGTGTATTTGGCATCGGACGAAGCCGCATGGGTCACGGGAGGCACATTTCGCCTGGATGGCGGGATGACGGTGTGGTAGCCATGGAGATCAACGCACATACACAGTTCTGCGGGGTCATCGGGAATCCGGTCGAACATTCACTGTCGCCGGCGATCCATAACGCCGCGTTTCGAAGCGCAGGGTTGAACTTCGTCTACCTTGCCTGGCGGGTGGAAGCGATCGGATCTGCGCTGTCCGGTCTGCGATCACTGGGGAACTTTAGAGGCGCCAGCATCACGATCCCGCATAAAGTCGCGGCGATGTCGTTCCTCGACGAAATTGAGCCGACCGCGCGACATATCGGGGCAATCAATACGGTGGTAGCGGAGGGCGGTCGATTGGTGGGGTCCAACACGGATGCGACTGGCGCATATCGAGCGTTGCTCGAAGGAGGCGCTCCACTCCAGGGTGAACGAGTGGTGATGTTGGGATCCGGTGGAGCGGCTCGCGCCATCGCCTTTGCGCTGGCCCAAGATTCTGGCATCAGCGGCTTGGATCTCCTTGGAATTGAGGAGCAAGAGCGCCGCACGTTGGCGAACGATTTACGGAACAAGACTCGTTTGCAGGTCGCTGATGCGATGCTGGACGAATCTGTGCTCAAACGCGTGATGCCGCAGGCCAAGGTGCTGATTCACTGTACGCCAATCGGGATGGCGCCGAAGGTGGGAAAGAGTTGCGTGCCCGCCGGGCTGCTGCATTCGCGGCTCGTCGTGATGGACATTGTGTACAATCCCCGAGAAACCCAGCTTCTCGTTGATGCCAAAGCAGCTGGCTGTCGAACGATTGCAGGGTTAGAAATGTTTCTGTATCAGGCCGCAGCACAATTCGAGCTGTGGACGGGCCGGACTGCTCCTATCGCCGTGATGCGTCAGGTGCTGGAGTCCCGCTTCGCATGAACATCGTCCTCATCGGTTATCGGGGCACCGGGAAGAGTACGGTTGGGCGGGCGCTCGCGTCCACCTTGCGGCGTACGCTCATTTCGACGGACACGGAGATCGTCAAGCGGGCGGGCCGGTCCATCCCGGAAATCGTAGCCCAAGACGGATGGGATTACTTTCGAGAGCTGGAGTCAGAGATCTGCCGTGATCTTGCCGGACGTGACAATGTAATTATCGACACAGGCGGCGGCGCAGTCCTTCGCCCCCAGAACGTGGAAGTCCTCAAGCGGAGTGGAACCCTCTTCTGGCTCACCGCATCGGTGGAGACGATCAAGCGTCGTATCGGCGGCGACACGCAGCGGCCGTCCCTGACAGGGACCAAGTCCTTTATGGATGAGATCCGGGAAGTACTGGAGGAGCGAACGCCCAAGTATCAGGCGGCAGCCGACCATACCATTGCGACAGACGGTCGAACTGCAGAGACCGTGGCACAGACCATCCTGTCGCATCTCCAGCCCGCTCCTTGACACTTCTGAGCCAAAGTGCTTGAAATGGCTTGTGCGCCCGTAGCTCAGTTGGATAGAGCGTCGGGCTTCGAACCCGCAGGTCGCAGGTTCAATTCCTGCCGGGCGCACCAGTTCGTTGAATCGATCCCCCCTTCAGCCCTCCAAGCAAATGCCGATAATTGGGTATTGTGTTGTATGCCGGTGGGGCAATGGTCATGGAACGAGCCATTCACGCACCCCACGAAAGCTGCATAGATTATTGCCGAACTGTCAGATAACCTACGTATTGGAGCCAACAGACGACGGACGGTTTAGGGTGCTATTCTCTCGGTGTATGGGTAAATCCGCGAGTTGTACAACGGAGGCACCATGAGTCACGTGATCCCCCATGAAGTCCGCGCGGCATTCTTCCTGTTGGTTGGATTTCTGATGTTGGCGTTTATCTGCATGGTTGCGGCGCTTGGTACAGTAATGCGGCCGGCTCGCTGGGCCGATCGCCGATCAGCACAGTTTTAACCGCTAAACTCAGTAACCCTTCTTTTCCCGTGCGTAGGGGGCTGGGGTCCAACCGAGCCGTTTCATAAAGCTCAGCTTTCCTTGCTCGTCTAACCCTCCGTATTTTCAGGATAAGTTCCATCCTGATGACTGGATCGCTCTCTTCCGTCTGTGCCTATCTGCACAGCTGCTATATTTGTCATACACGTGACATATCCACATACAGTAATGGGGGAGGCCATGAAAGGGAGTATGAAACAGTCCATAGTCGTAGCCGCACTAGGAGTCATCATTCTTGCCGCGCAAGGCTGCGGAATGAAGTGGTTACAGTCTGAAGGGGATGGAACGGGCGGCTCGCCAAACGGCCGCGCCGAAAGCGGTTTGAAAGGTCGAGGTGAAGGCGGTGCCAGCGGCCAGTCTGGTTCGGAATGGAATGGGCAAGGAGTCAATCCGAATTTTCCTGGCATGGCTCAAGGTGGATCCAACAATGAGCTAAGCGGCTTCTCTCATAACCCTTCTGAAGAACGCCTGACGCAGGGCGCGTTTGCCTACAAGACACCGTCTGGAATGAACGTCATGCAGCACGCCGAACTCACCAAAGAAGAAAAGGCGGCGATCGAAGCGGGTCTCCAGGATGTCTTTTTCGGATACGATCAGTGGACGCTTTCGGATCATGGTATGGCCGCATTGAATCACGATGCGAAGTGGTTGAAGGAGCATCCGAGTGCTGTCCTCAAGGTCGAAGGTCACTGCGACGAGCGCGGCACCACCGATTACAACGTCGTCTTGGGTGATAAGCGATCGAAAAGCGCACGAACCTATCTGCTCGATCTAGGCGTAAGCCCGAAGCAGATCGGTGTCGTATCCTATGGGAAAGAGCGTCCCTTCTGTATGGACCATACTGAATCCTGCTACCAGCAGAACCGGCGCGGCCACATGTTGCTGAAAGTGAAGCAGTAAGGCCGGCGAACATCTGGCAAGACCCCGACGTCTCCTATGAGAAACGTCGGGGTTCTCCATTTCAAACTCCCTATTTCACAGGTAAACATCATGGCGAGCAGATCGCAAACGCTCAAGGACGAGCGGCAGTCGGAGAAGCGAAAACAGCCGCGATTTACGGCACAGTTTCGGAGCACGTTCTCAGGGGGGCAACGAGAGGGGCAAGGCAAAACACTGGATCTCTCAGACGGCGGTTGCAAGATCGAAACGGATCAGCCGGTCGTAGTAGGCGCGACGTTCGAATGTCGCGTTTATGTTCCGGGGCTGAGCTGGCCGCTCCGCATTAACTTGGCTCAGGTCCGATGGGTCAAAGGGCGCTCTTTCGGGCTGCAGTTCATTGACGTACATC
>FRDC01001083.1_pt1 | contig 42881 bp, 53 predicted proteins | sample 1106171 | NCBI WGS metagenome assembly FRDC01 (sample SAMEA3930566, study PRJEB13176) | freshwater metagenome | biome: Drinking water system; feature: drinking water; material: water | place: Singapore | collected 2014-12-20 | reverse complement strand
CTCCCCAAGGCCATGGCCGCCATGTCCGCATTCAGGGGCATCGCCAAGCACATCGGGGAGAACGCCATCGAGTGGAACACCGGCGTATCCGATCGATCCCTCAGGGTGGTGCAGGCCAAGTCCAAAGCCGCCATCGCCCGTATCCGATTGAAGGGCCTCCACCTGCCTCAGAGCGTCCGATCCATCCAGACGATTCGGGGGAAGGGGGAGATCGACAAGACCTACCACCGATCAGGCATCATCGCCAACTTCATCCACTCATGCGATGCGGATCACATGGCGAGGACCATGAGGGAGTTCCGTCAACAAGGGGGGACCTGCTTCGGAGCCGCTCATGACTGCTTCATGGCGAGGCCGAGTGAAATCAGACAGCTTCACGCGGCCATCAGGGGGTCCTTCATCGAGAAATATTCCACCTTCGACGATCACCCGCTATATCAGGCGGTCGTTATCAAGGACATCAAAGGGAAGGTGCAGGCCGCGTATCGGAACTGGTTCGAGCTAGCGTCTTCGGTAGGGGTGTCATTTCCGGAGTTCGGATCGTTTCCTATCGGGAGTGTCATCACTAGTCAGTGGTTCTTCTCGTGACCCAAAGAAAGGCCCCCGAGTGGGACGAAACCTACCAAGGTCTGTTCGAGGCTATTGGGGACGGTATCGTGGACGCGGTGTTCGAGGTCACCGGGGAAGAACCGGAGTCACCGGACCTCAGGGACACGGTTCAAGATGTCCTGACTACGATCCTCGCCAACTACATCGTCAACACCACCAAGGATGAGTTCACGGCGCACTTCCGATTGCGGATGGCTCAGGATGCTTTAAAGACGCGGATCGGAGAGGCGATACGGCACGGTCACCTTGGCCCCGCCGAAGACACACTTGACTAGGCACAGTTCCTGCAATACACTGCCTGTAGTCAAAGATTAGAGAGGAAAGCCCCTTATGGGCAGATTCAAAGATGAAATGATCGAGGCCCCGGACTTCACCGAAGAAGACATGGTGATCGAGATCGCCGGGGAGCCGAAGACCAGAGCCCGGCCGCTGAAGCACTGTGCCGAGTGCGGGATGGAGTATCGCCCTTCGGCTAACAACAACCGGTTCTGCTCCAATCAGCACCGCAAGGACTACAATAACCGGGAAGCCCTGCGAGGAGCCCAACTGCTGCGTGTCGCCTACCATCACCGCAGGCTGGCCTCAGGATCGACCCCGGAGGAGAGGAAGGACAGCGGAGCATACCTGTCGGCCATGTCCCGCCTTCTCGACGGCTGGATCAGAGAAGACATGCGGGAGGGCCGGAAGCCGCCGATCCGTCCCGCTGACTTGTAAGGGAGACGCCAACATGGAGATCATCTTTTGGGTCTGGTTTTAGGGTATGTTCCCCGCAGCCGCACTCTTCCTATTCGCCCTCTTCTATGACGGAGGCACGAGAACGCCCCGTGTATGGAGACCCTGTGGTCGCTTGAGGAGAGTTCCCTATGAGCACTGACCGATGGAGAGAATACCTAGCCCAAACCTTTGCAGTTGTTTTCACTCTTGGGGTGTATGGTGTCCTCCTCGGGTATCTCATCGCCGGACTCACTTCCCCGTGAACCCCTTAGGTATCCTAAGGCTGGTGTTCCTCGCGGGCGGGGTCATGGCGGTGGTCATGATTCTCCGGTGGTTGTTTATCGCCTTCGGGTATATATGCCATTGGTTCCTTTCGCCTGTGATCGATCCTAACGAGGATAGAGGGGATGACCACCTTACTCCATGAGAGACTGGCCAAGGGGGATGCACTGCGGCTCTGGTTGTGGTGTGAGGTGGGGGATCGACCTGACTATATCCTTACCCCCCATCAGACGGCTCTCCTCGTTAAGTTCACCGATGCCGAGACGTTCGGATGGCAGCCCTTGGATCACAGCCTCCGCAATGTCCTCCTACTTGAGGCCTATGAAGAACTGATGTCCGAGAAAAAGGGGCAGGCGGCGGCGGCCAAGCTGATGGGCATCAAATACCCTACATTCAAGGCGATGGTGGAGGAGGGGTCCCTGCCGGTGGATCGGGACGGGATGGTCAACTCTAGGATAGCCATGCTGTGGGATGGTCTCGGAAGGCCGAGGGTGACAACCGCTAGTTGAAGTGGGTCACGGGTAGACCCGTTGCGCAGTATATGAGGGCCGGAGGCGTCGCTGCTTCCGGTTCCTCGCTCAGTGGCTCCGCACAACGGATACCTCAGGTGAACAGGACCCATCCCTATGATGGGTTCACCAAGGAAACGGCTGAAGGTGAACTAGCTCCTACCCCCTGTATCAGGACCCCTATACTCCCTGCTCGATAATGAGGACCTCCCTACCCCTATTATGGAAGACCCAGTATGGGGGGGTCTAAGGGGGGACACCCTTGATTTAGCCCTCCAAAGGTGCTATCCATTAACCTCCACTACCTTCCATTACCCCAAGGAGAACCCATGCCTGCCGCAGCCGTCCCCGTCAAGAAGCCCAAGGGCACCATCATGCTCCGGCCCCGCAACTCCAACATCGCCCTCGCCCCGTGCAAGATCGGCTGGTCCAATCTCACCGAGGCCGAGGCTCCGCCCTTCGCCCCTACCAAGCCTCGCTTCAACGCCAAGTTCCATATCTCCGATCCGGTGTTCGCCCGGAACGTCGAGATCATCGGGAAGGCGGTCGCCAAGCTGATGCCTCTGTTCGAGGAAGAGTGCCGGAACTTCAAGGACCGCAAGTCCAACAAGGCCCAGCCCTACGAGCTTCCCTCGAAAGAGGTCGATGTCCCGGGCTGGCTCACCGGGAAACTCAAAGAGGCCGGTGAGAAGTCCCAAGACAAGGACCCGACCCTGACCCTCTCCCTGAACCACCGGAAGGGGGTCTCCAAGAAGACGGGCCAGCCTTGGGAGAGCAAGCCCATGGCGTGGGACGGCAAGAACAACATCCTCCCGCTCAAGACCCTCCGCCTCGGCTCCGGCTCCGTGGTCCAGCCCATCGTCAACATCGGCCTGTTCGTGGCGGCCAATCAACCGGAGCCCGCCCTCACCGTTGAACTGGTCGGGGTGCGCGTCCTCAAGCTGGTCCAGTATCAGGGAAGCGGCGGAGGCGCTACGAAGCTCGGGGAGGTGGCAGACGAAGACTTGGCCCTGCTGGGCGATGATGCCGACATTGAGGACCTGTCCTCATTCTTGGGCAACAGCCTAGGCGAGGACACGGCACCTGCCCCTGACGATGACGACGCAGAGGAGGCTCCTCCCCTCTAGGTTGAAATACCCTACGGGTAGACCCGTTGCGCAGTATATGAGGCCGGAGGCCGTAAGGGTCCCCGGCCTTTTCCTATCCCCCGCCGCAAAGGAGCTATCCTATCCAGCAAAGCCGCACTCCGGGGCGTATCCTCGTTGATCGGGATCGCCTCATGAACGCAGACTCTTCGCTTGTGGCGAGGCGCTGCGCCAAACTGTTCTCAGCTAACCAAGACCAAGAAACCGCCGTCCAACTCCTCGCCTTGGCAGCCTCTTTCATCATCCTCTCCGATGCCTGCCGCATTCCCGCCCAAGATGTCTTCTCGGCGGTCGCCAATCTCATGTATGACCCCATCCACTCGTCTGGGCGAAAGCACCAGTTCGACGCGATGAGGTTCTATCTCAAGGAGGACGTTCTCGATGGTTAAGACCCTCGTCAAATTGATCCGCACCTTGGCCGCCGTAATGGCCCTCCTCTCCGGTATCCCTCTCGCCTTCCAGCGGGTGACCGGCAGGCTCAAAGAGGTGGCGGTCCAAGGAGAAGGGGCCAATCGCCGGGGCACTCTGGTGGTCAACCCTGACAAGCCCCAAGAATGCGAACAACGGGGGGAGTTCTGTTCCCGCTGCCCCTTCAGCGGCGAATGCCTCGACCCCTACGAGCCGGGTCGCGATTCTGTGTTCTACGATAGGTAGGGCATAGCTCGCAGGTTCGGCGGTCGAAACGCCTACACTAAACGCCACTCTGTGGCCGCTTACAGGTCCGGCCTTGAGACCAAGGTCGCCGCCCAGATTACCGCCGCTGGGTTGCCTGTCTGCTACGAGCAGCTTCCCCTCCCCTACGTTCAACCCTCCAAGTCCCGCAAATACACCCCGGACTTTATCCTGCCCAACGGCATCGTGGTTGAAACCAAGGGCCTGTTCACCGCCGACGACCGAGCCAAGATGGCGCTCGTAAAAGAGCAACACCCTGACTTGGACATCCGTCTCGTTTTCTCCAATCCGAACGCCAAGCTCTACAAGAACTCCCCCACAACCTACGCTTCGTGGTGCGAGAAGATCGGCTTTCGATATGCCAAGAAGGAGGTCCCTCCGCCTTGGATGACCGAGCCTGAGAACCCGAAGTCCGCCGCCGCTCTGCGAAACTTGGGCTGGGGCTCTTGACATCCCTCTAAAGTCCCGCTAGGTGTTGCAACTGCAAAGCAGCCCTAGTGGGCACAGAGAGGAGCACACGCACGCACATGACCGCCGCCAATCATCCCTACCCGTCCAACATCAATGGGGACCCGGAGTTCGCCTCCGTGCTGGTCACCCTTGACCCGAACTTCAACAATCGCCGGGACCATCACGTGGTCCAGAAGATGGTCTACTCCACCCAACTCCCGGAAGAGACCGTCCCCTCCCTGTTCAGCTATTACGGGGAACCTGACCTCGCCCGCCGCGCCGATATCGTCGAGATGCTCGGCAGAGGCTTCGGCCAAATGTCCATCTACGTCTACACCACCAAGCGCGGCGTCATGGAAATCTGCCTCGGCACCAACTCCCTCGCCCTCATCATCCAGCGCATGGGCAAGGGCTCCTCTCTCCTCGGCCTTCAAGCTCTTACGGAGAAGGTCGTCGGCCCGATGCTCGAACAGGTGAAGCGCGCCAAGGGCGGACAGATTCCGCCGCTGTTCATGGTTCAGCTTTCCCTTGAACAGATCGCCTCCGCCGCCGAGGGCAGCGGTCAGGTCTGATCGATCATGCGACTCTTCTTTCAAGACGCCTTCAAGGCCCTTATGAAGGAAGAGGGCGGCGACAAGTTCGTCAACGACCCGAAGGACCCCGGCGGTGCCACCCGCTGGGGCATCTCCCTCAGGTTTCTCCGCCGCCTGTGGGAGCAAAACGACCCCGACTACACGGACCTGCTAGGCCCCGCCCGCCCAACTGTCGAGACCGTAAAGTCGGTCCTGACCGAAGACATTGCCAAGGCTTTCGCCTACCGGAAGTTCTGGAAGCCCTGCCGGATCGAGAACATGCCGGGTCGAGATATCCCGGGAGCGGTTTTCGACTTCGCCTACAACGCAGGCCCCCGCGTCGCAATCATGGCTTTGCAGACCGCCATCAATCAGGCGGGTCCGGGACCGATCATCCCTGTAGATGGATGGGTGGGGCATAAGACTCTGGCCGCCCTCCAGCGGACTGTTGACATTCAAGGGGACGATGCTATACTGGCCGCGTTCACCGACTACCGCGAAGCCTACTACTTGACTATCGTCCGCAGGAACCCCGGATTGGAACGGTTCTTGAAAGGATGGTTGAACAGGGCTGAAGCGGAGGACACTAAAGACTTGCCTTCCGAACAAGCCTAACCGCCGCCATCACAGCAAAGGAGTTCACCGCCCATGGCCTCAGTCACCCGAAATTACGCGGTTGTCGCCCGCGTTCCGTGGATCAACAACAACACGGAGTTCTCGAAGGTCTTCGTCTACACCTACGACGATGCGATCCCGGCTCGACCAACGCGGTCATCGCCACTGAGGCCAAGCGCCTCATCTGCTTCAACGACTCCGCCTCCGCGACGTGGGATTCGGCGAAGCTCCCGCAGGGTCTCGAAGCCGACGACATCTCGATCCTGTTCATCGTCGAATGCTCTTCGCTCCAGAACCCCTTCGCCACGTCCTTCCAGTCCTCCGGCGCATCGGTCGCCACTCCGGCTCAGTTCACCTCGCTCAAGGGCGTCAACGTCGCCTCGAACGCGGTCACCATCGTCGGCGGCGGATCGGCATCGTGCGCCGGGACGGCCCTGCCCGGGGCCATCGTTCAGGTCCTCATCGCCAACGTCGTCTGGGCGGAAGGAACTGCCGACCCGACCACCGGTGCGCGATTCCGGGCGTCGTCGTCAACGGTGCTTCCATGCGGGTCCGGCAGCGTATCGGCTCCGCCTACAGCGGCCCTTGCACGGCGGTTACCGTTACGGTCTCGTAACAGAGTCCCTCTGGAGGATTTCTCCCCCGTCCTCCAGCAGCAGCCCCCGGCCTTGGGACCAGTCCCCCCACCGGCCGGGGGCACCCTATTACCTTAACAGAGCGGAGCAAAGTATGCGTTACTGCAAAGAATGTCACCTCGCAGATTACGACTGTGGTAGGGTAGTCCTTCCCTGCCCCAAGCCCCTCGCAGTAAACCCTGACAAGGATGTCCTCATTCGGTGCATCCCCTGCAATAAGACTTGGGCGATGCCGGTGGCGGACATTGTGCAGGGTCGCGTCAAGAAGCTCCGGTCCTGCCCGTCATCCGAGTGCAAGGCCGTCCTGATCCGCCCGCCGAAGGCAGCAAGCAAGAAGACCGCCGATGCCGCGTCGCGCCAAGAGGACTGAAGAGTCTACCCCTTTCGTTGAGACCCATCTGGAATGCACCGTCTGCCGGGAACCCGGGGCCATGAGCGTCCGCGAAGACGGGTCGGCTTATTGCTTCGCGGGCTGCGGGAACAAGCCGGGCAAGGTCAGGGATGGCGGGGGCAAGACTCCCTCCCCTGAGTTCGATCCCATGGCCTACGAGACCGTGCTCAACTTCTACGACAGGGCCACGCACATGGCCCTGCCCTCCCGCAAGATCACCCGAGAGACTTGCGAGGCCCTCGATATCCGGGTCCTTCAAAATGAGCAGGGAGAGTGGCTACACCTCTACCCCTATCGTAATGAGCGCGGTCGCATCGTTGACATCAAGGTCCGCAACACCGGCGTCGATGGCAAGGGCAAGGACTTCTATTGGAAGCTCGGCAAGAAAAACCGAGGCGAAGAGCCCGGCATTATGGGTGTCCACCGTTGGGAGTCCAAGGGCAAGATGCTGGTCCTGACCGAGGGAGAGGTGGACTACGCCACCGTTTCCCAAGCATTCGGCAACCAGTTCTCTCACGGCTCTCTCCCGCATGGGATAGACAACGCCGCGAAGGCGGTGGCCCAGCACTTGGAAAGGATCGCCGACTTCGAGAAGGTGGTCCTGTGGTTAGACGACGAGCCTAAAGCCCGGGAAGCCGCCGAAGAGATCGCGCGCATCTTGCCTCCCGGCAAGGTTGCAATCGTTCAGAGCGGCATCGCCAAGGATGCTAATCAGTATCTTCAGGACGGGGCCAGCTTCAAGGACATCACGCGGGTCATCTGGAATGCCCCCATCTACCGCCCTGACGGCATAGTCACCGTTCAGGCCGTCCGGCAGGAAATCCTCAGCCGCCCGACCATGGGGCTGCCTTGGCCGTGGGAGACTATGAACGGATGGACCTATGGTCGTAGACCCGGGGAGTTGATCGGGCTAGGTGCCGGGACTGGGCAGGGTAAGTCTGACCTCCTATCGGAGGTGGTGGCCTACAACATCTTCGAGTTGAAGGAGCCCACTGGCGTCTTCGCTTGGGAGAGCGGTCCCGCCGGTTATGTCAAGCAGGTTCTCGGCAAGCGATTCGGCAAGCGGTTCCACATACCTGTGTCGGACGAAGCTAACCCGGAATGGGAGCAGAAGGACTTGGAGCAGGCCCTCGCGGCCTACGATGCCCTCGGATCGAACCTCCTATTTCTCAACAATCACCGAGGGGCTACCGACTGGGATAGCGTCAAGGAGCGTATCCGGTATCTAGTGCACGCAGAAGGGGTCCGCCATATTATCCTCGATCCTCTGACTGCTCTCTCCGCCCTCGCTGAGGATGAGCGCCGGGAGATGGAGAAGCTCATGGCGGAGGCTGCCGCCTTGACCGCAGAGTTGAACCTCTACACCTACTTCACCTCCCACTTGGCGACCCCGGATGGGCAGTCCCACGAGGAGGGCGGGCGCGTCGAGCTTCGCCACTTTAAGGGCTCCCGGGCCGTTGGGTTCTGGTGTAACTTCGCCTTTGGGATGGAGCGTAACCAGCAGGCGGAGACCGAGGAAGAGCGGTGTCGCACCACAATCCGCTGCCTCAAGGATCGCTACACCGGCAATGCCTTGGGCAAGACCATGAGCCTCTACTATAACCGGATCACCGGCAGGTTAGAGGAACCCGTGAGCCGCATGTCGGTTCTTTCGGCCGAGGACCAGAAGATTGCTGATAGCTTGGTATGACATAGAGACTGACGGGCTCCTCGATACAGTCTCCGTCATCCACACTCTCGTCATATCGTTCAGCGATGGGCGCTTCTTGTCATGTGCGGACCAGCCGGGATATACTCCAATCGACGAGGGCCTTCGGGAATTAGCCAAGGCTGACATCCGCGTCGGGCACAACATCATCGGTTACGATGAAGAAGTATTCCGCCGTCTGAAAGGCCCTGTCCTCCCGCCGGATAGGGAGATCGACACCCTCATCCTAGCCCGCCTCGTGTTCCCTGAGGTGCATCGCCATGGACCTAACCCCCACAAGGTCTTCGCCAAAAAATCGCATAGGCTCGAAGACTGGGGCAGAAGACTAGGCGAGTTGAAGGGAGAGTATCAAGGTGGATGGTCGGCTTGGAATAGGGAGATGCAGGACTACTGCGAGCAGGATGTCCGCGTAACCAAGAAGCTCTACCAGTTTCTTATGCACTCCGCCCGCAGGCCTCCATCGGCGGCGGTATCTCTGGAGATGGCCTTCGCCCGGATCATCGCCCGGCAGGAACGCAGAGGCGTGACTTTCGATATGGTCAAAGCCTTGGAGATGCAGGCCGACCTTAACCAGAGACTGGCAGAGATCGAGACAGCCCTGATCGAGAAGTTCGGATCGTGGTGGGGTTATAAGTCCCGAGCGCCTGAGGCCAGCGGCCGGGACGGCGACGACATGGACGAAGACGAGATCGAGGAGATTGCGGAAGAGGAGGCCCTCAAGAGGCTGGAGCCGGTGGTCAAGGCCGTGGCCAAGACCAGCCGGGTCAAGATGAAAGAGTTTCCGGATGTCCGCCACCCCCGCTACTCCAAGGCGGGGAAGAGGCTGGCCGACTATGTTGGCCCTCCTATTTGCACCTACGAAGAGGGTGCCACCTACGTGGAGGTAAGGAGGGTGCAGTTCAATCCGGGCTCTCGGGAACACGTTCGCATGATCCTCAAGGATCGCTACGGATGGGTGCCAACTCGATGGACTGCGCCGACCAAACGCAATCCTCAAGGCTCTCCTATTGTAGACGACGGGGTTTTGCAGGACCTTGCTGACCGGATACCTGAGGCTCGTTCTATCGCGGATTACTACCTCATCAAGAAGCGATTGGGGATGATCGCCGATGGCCGCCAAGGCTGGATCAAGAAGGCTGTTCTATGTCAGGCCACCGGCGAATACCGCATCCACGGCCGAGTTAACACCGGCGGCGCTCTTGGGGGCCGCTGCACCCACTCAAGCCCTAACCTCGCTCAGGCCCCGTCCAAGAAGAAGGAGTATGTGGGGACCCCGGAGGAATTGGCTAAGAAGGAATCGCTGAAGGTCCTTGCCGGGATACCTCCCGCCCGTGTCCTCTTCATTCCCCGTAAGGGGTATGCTCAAGTTGGCTTCGATGCCAGCGCCCTCGAACTCTGCATGCTGGGAGATCGCCTCGCCCTATACGACGGAGGAACTTACGCCGCGATTGTGTCCGATCCGGCGGGAGACCCGCACGCTTGGACCCGGGATACCATCGGCACCGAGATCATGGGGCCGGGGAAGGACGGCCGGGAAAAATCCAAGACCACCATCTACGCGAAGATTTACGGGGGCGGGAAGGAGAAGGTAGGGTCCATCATCAATCCGAAGGCTAACCAGCAGGAGAAGATCGCGCTGGGCCAAAGGGTTGATGAAGCTATTATGAGCAGGTTCTCCGCTCTATCCGACCTTCAAGCCGACCTCACCGAACTGGTTGATGCAGAGGGCTCGATAAGAGGGATCGACGGCCGGGTTATCCCGATCCGCAAGAGGTTCGCCGCCCTCAATACACTTCTTCAGTCCCAAGGGGCGTTGGTCATGAAGATGGCCTTGGTTATCTTGGACAACGCCCTCAAGAAAGCCGGGCTGTTATTCGGCCGAGACTATGAGTTCATCCTCAACATCCACGATGAGGTCCAAGCGGAGGTCCTGCCTGAAGCTCTGGACAAGTTCGTGCCGCTAGCTAAGGATTGCGTTCGCAGGGCGGGTGAAGCCTTCAAGCTGCGCTGCCCGCTGAGAGGCGAGGTGATCGTCGGGAAGAATTGGTATGAGTGCCACTAAAAAGCGGCTGACCCTACTTGAACTCCTTCGGGAATTGTGGTTATATCCAATCACCACCAAGTCTGATTACGCCCGTCTCCATGCCGATGCGATTGCTGAAGCGGCAGCTAAGGGCTTCATTACCACACAAGTGGAACCCGGACTTAACCCTCCATCCTTCGGTAGGGCGTGGCGAATTACCCCCGCCGGATTATCCTATTTATGGGAGACAAATGGCTAAGCGCCGCACTGCTGTAATCGATGCCGATTCCATCCTTTACGAGGTTGCTTTCGCCTCGGAGGTCCGCATCGATGACAACGAATACCTGCCCCTCTGCGATGAGGATCAGGCGTTCGCTCAGGTGGTCTACCAGTTCGAGGCCCTCTGCGAGGAGGCCGATTGCGACCGCGCCCTCGTGTGCCTCTCCGACCCCAAGAGGAATTTCCGCAAGCTCATCTATCCCGCCTACAAGTCGAACCGCTCCGGGATGCGCCGCCCCGCTCTCCTCGATACCCTCCGCACCAAGACCATGCAGGAAGACCGGGGCTTCGGTAAACTTATGATCGGGTGGCTCGAAGCCGACGACGTGTGTGGCATCTCCTATGGGCTGCTCGCTGAGCAGGGTATGCCCTCAGTGATCGTCTCCTCTGACAAGGACCTCTATTCGATCCCCTGCGAACTCTACAATCCCCGCCCCAACGCTTTCTCCGGGAGCAGGCAGGCTGTCCAGACAGTGACCGAGGCCGAAGCCGACCGGTTCCACCTTGTGCAGACCCTGACCGGCGACCGCGTGGACGGCTATCCCGGCTGCCCCAAGGTCGGGTTCGTAGGGGCCAACAAGGCGTTGGCAGGCTACAATGACGGCGGGGATATGAGCGGGGCCGAGGCTTGGAAGATCGTGGTGAAACTCTACGAGGATAAAGGACTGACGGAGCAGGACGCTTTGGTGCAAGCCCGCCTCGCCCGTATCCTTAGGTCCTGTGACTGGGATGTCGAGAAGAAGAAGGTCAAACAATGGGAGCCCTCGCGTGCTGTTTAACTGTCTGATTCACGGGCTGAGCGGCACTATGTCCGACAAGTGCCCATTCTGCGAGGCCGAGCGCACAGGGGGATTGGTTAGCTACTTCGGCAACCACGTTACCGCCCCTCCAAAGACCGGTGGCCTCAAGGACACGAATCCCAAGACCCGATACGGCAAGGCGAAGCCCGCCTTGGAGTTGACCCTGACATCGGGCCTACTCCACATGGCCATGGCTCAGGTATCCGGCGACGAGAAATACGGCCGGGCTAACTGGCGCAACGATCCGGTCACCGCGTCCACCTATGTCGGAGCGCTCCTCCGCCATGTCTTCAAGTGGTGGAATGGGGTGGACTTCGATCCTGAGAGCGGAGCCCGAGAACTGGGCCATGTGATGAACAACGCTGCGATTCTTCTTGACGCGACCGACATGGGCACGCTAATAGATGATCGCCCGCCCCCGAACCCGAACATCCTGAAGGTCATTGATGACCTCACCAAGAAAGTGAAAGATGAGCAGCCGCCGCGATAACTTCCGGGACTTCCGAGGTCGAAGTTACGAAGAGCCGGAGACCGGCCCCGCCGATGAGCGCCCCACCAATCTGGTGTCCCCTGCCCTCATCGAACACCTTCGCTCCAAGTTCCCGGATTGCATCCCTGAGTTGGCCATTGACCGATCAGCAGCGGAAGTGTCCTCCCTTGTTCGTTACAAACAAGGGCAGCAGTCCATCATCAACTATCTCGACAACCTCGTAAGGAGAGACTGAAGCCTATGTGCATTATTAAGCGCCCTAAGACGCAGACCCCCGCCGCCCCGCCCTCCGCCGCTGAGGAAGCAGCCCAGAACATCGCCGTGGGTCAGACCTCTGACCTCCGCGCCCGTCTCGGGGGCCGGTCATACCTCCGTATCGGGTCCAAAGCCAAGAAGCCTTCCGGCGGCACCCTCCGGTAAAAGGTCCCTGCGCCAATGAGCGAGACACCCATCAAAACAGCAGCCGCTACCGCTGCCGGGAGATACAGGCAGCTTGCCACCGAGCGAGAGCCATTCCTCCGCAGAGCGAGGCGTCTCGCCTCATTGACCCTGACCTCCCTGTTTCGCGAAGTGGGGTCGGGAGGATATACCGATCACGCGGTTCCGTGGAACAGTTTCGGAGCCTACGCCGCGAACAACCTATCGAACAAGATCATCCTCTCCCTGTTCCCGGCCGGGGTCCCTTGGATGCGGCTCCGCCAATCCCGGCAATCCCTCGCCGACCTCGCCAGCCTCCCCCCGGAGCAAGCCGGAGTTCTTCGAGCCGAGATCGCCTCCGCTCTGTCCATTGTGGAGAGGGACTTCACCGAGGAGGTGGAGGTGGACGGCGACCGCTTCCGCCTGTTCTCCGCCGTCAAGCATCTTCTGGTAGGGGGCAACCACTGCCTCAAGTTCTTGGAGTCCGGCCGGGTTGCAGGTATTCCGCTTGATCGGTATGTCACCCTCCGCGCCCCGGACGGCACCCTGACCGAGTTTGTGGTGGCGACCACGATGGACTTCGAGCGGCTCCCGGAGGACGTGCAAGAAATCGCCGAAGACTTCAACAAACGGGGACGCAAGCCTGACCAGCCCGCCGACTTGGTGACCGTCTACACCCACGGTTACTATGACAATGGCCAGTGGGTGGTCTACGATGAGGTGGAAGGTAAGCAGGTCCCGGACTCTCGGGCGACCTACACAGACGAGTTCCTCCCCTTCATGTTCCTCCGCTGGGTGGGCCTCGAAGGGGAACACTACGGCCGGTCCTATTGCGAGGACTACGAGGCGGACTTGCAGACCGTGGACGGGATGACCCAAGTGGTCTCCGAAGGCTCCGCAGCCGCCGCCCTGTTCATCCGCCTAGTCTCCCCTAATGGGGTCACCAACAAGAGGGCTTTGGAGCAGGCTCAGAACGGCGCGATCATCACCGGGGAAGAGAAAGACGTGGCCACCCTCCGGGCCGAGAAAGGGACCGACTTCAACGGGGCTCTGATGGTGGAGGAGAGGGCGCTCGCCCGGCTTTCCCGAGCCTTCCTCCTTAACAGCGCCGTGCAAAGATCGGGCGAACGAGTCACCGCCGAAGAGATCAGGTTCTTGGCCCGCGAGTTGGAGGACCAGCTTGGCGGGGCCTACTCCAATCAAGTGGTGGAGTTCCAGCAGCCCTACGCCTCCCGCAAGTGGGCGTCTCTCCAGCGGCTCAAGCGCATCACCCGCATTCCGAACGGAGCCGTGAATCTGGTGATTACCACCGGTGCAGCGGCCCTCGGTAGACAGGCTGAAATCCAGCTTCTCGACGCCTTCCTACTCGGCGGCGCTCAGATCATCCAGTCCATCGGACCAAACATCATTGACGAGAATGTCTACATGAAGCGCCGGGCGGCGGCTCTAGGAGTAGATATCGAGGGTCTGGTATTGACACCTGAGCAAAGAGCTGCTAGAGAAGAAGAGATGATGCAGGCCCAGCTTAACCAGACCGTCGCGCCGGAAGTGGTGAAGCAGTCCGGGGAGCTTATCCGGCAAAATCAACAACAGCAGGCGGACCAGCAGGTCGCGACACAGAGAGGTTCACAGTGATCCGGGTTACTTCAGGAGGTGAAGAGGGTATGCCCCAAGTCACCGAGCAGGCGGGTGTCACCAGCGTTACGCAAGGCGAGAACGGGCCGGTGGTCAACCAGCAGCCGGGCTTCATGCGGGTGGCCCCGGAGAGACCTACAGAGGAGGTCAAGGATGCAGGAGGAGATCAGAAGCAAGCTGACCCGGCTCCGGGCGGCAAGCAGACCCCGGACGCTAACGGGAAAGATGCGGGTCAAGGCGCTAAATCTGGCGCTCAAGATCAGGGAGGCAAGGGAGACAGCAAGGCTGGATCGGAAGGCGCGGACAAAAAGAACTCTGCCGCCACTACCGCCGACAGCAAGCCCTCCGCCTTCGAGGCCGCGAGGACGGACCTAGCCCAAGACTTCCTCGACAACGGCGGCAAGCTCTCCGATGAGGCTGTGCAGAAGGCGGCCGAGGCGTTCAAGGAGATGGGATTCTCGGAGCAGGACATCCGCATCTACGAGGCAGGGCTGAACGCCCAACTCGCCAAGACCTATGAAGGGTTCGGCGGCTTCGACAACTTCAAACAATTCGTCGCATGGGCCGAGAGCGGCATGGAGAAAGCCGATCAGGACCTCTATAACGAGTTCCTTGACCGAGGTCAGTTCGCCAAGGCCGGGGCTCTGGCCAGCACCTACAAGGATCGCTGGAAGGCCTCCTCAGGAACCACCGAGCGCCGGGACATCACGCAGAAGGCCCCGGCTGCGAATACCGTCCCCGGCGCTGCCCAGCCCTACGCTTCGCAAGCGGAGATGAAGAAGGATATGGGCGACCCGCGCTACGGTAAGGACCCGGCATTCCGCGCCATGGTCGCCGCTCGCATGGCGGCGGGGGGCTGACCCTTGAGCGCATTCGCCGCCATCGGGACTATCATCGGACCGCTTTTCAAGTGGCTCGACGCAAGAGCCCAGCGCAAGATGGCCCAGATCGAGGCCCGCACGAAGGTGGAGGTGGCCAAGGCTGAGGCTCAGGCCCGCGCTGCCGAGGCAATGGCGGTGGCCAAGGCCAAGGTCTACGAAGCGCAGGCTACTCACGAGATGGCTTGGGAGATGGCCCGAGCGCAGGACGCCTCTAAGTCGTGGCTCGATGAGTTCTGGTCAGTGATCCTCGCATGGCCTCTGGTCGCCGGTTTCATTCCTCTGGCCGCCGTTCAGGAGTCCGTCAAGCGAGGGTTCGCCAACATGGAGGCGGCCCCGGAGTGGTATGTCGCCTCTGTCGGCGCGGCCCTAGCATTCGCATTCGCCATCCGCAAGGTGGCAAACATAATGTCCAAGCCACGGCCAGTGTTGCCTAACGTGGTTAGGGCGTCTGACCTGACTGGAGACAGCAGTGCAGATAATCTCAACCGTAGGCAACGTGAAAGCCAACACCAACAAGGAGTAACTGATGGCAAACGCTACCCCCAGCAGGCTGGGGCAGATTAACCTCGCAGGGGATCAGCTTGCGCTGTTCCTCAAGCTCTTCGGTGGCGAGGTTCTCACTGCCTTCGACCGTAAAACGGATTACCGCAATCGACATCGGGTCCGCACCATCCCGTCCGGAAAGTCGGCGCAATTCCCTGTCGTCGGCCTCGCGGAGGCGGCGTATCACACGCCCGGAGTCGAGATCACTGGCCAGCAAATTCGGCACGGCGAACGGATCATCAACGTGGAGGATGTCCTCCTCGCCCCGGTCTTCATCGCGAACTTCGACGAGCTTCTTAATCACTACGACGTTCGTTCCATCTACTCGAACGAGATCGCTCAGGCACTCGCGAAGACCTACGACAAGGACGTTTCCAGAACCATCACCCGCGCCGCCCGCGCCGCTGCGAACCTGACCGGCCTCTCCGGCGGTTCCGTCATTGGCAACGACAACGCGGACACAGACGGCTCGGTCTTGTTCGGCCTCATCTTCGACGCAGGCGTCCTGCTCGATCAGAAGGACATCCCGACCGATGGGCGTCACGTGGGCATGAAGCCGGTGCAATACGCGCTGGTTGTCCGCTCCGAGAAGCCCATTGACAAGGACCTTAATCCGATGGGCAACGGCTCGCTCGCAGAAGGTCTGGTCGCCCGCGTCAACGGCATGCCGCTCTTCAAGTCCAACAACATGGCTCAAGAAGACGATACCGCGAACACGGCGATCCCGGCCTCCCGCCGCCAGAACTTCAGCAAGACGATGGCCCAAGTCTTCCACGAGTCCGCCGCTGGCACCGTCCAGCTTCAGGACATGACGATGGAATCGGAATACGACATCCGCCGTCAGGGCACCCTCGTCCTCGGCAAGTATCTCGTTGGTCACGACTACCTCCGCCCGGAGGCGGCTATCGAGATCGACAACACCACGGCCGTTGACTAAGGCCGAACACTGACGACCCGAAAGACGCCTAAAGGACCCCCGGCCAAAGCGCCGGGGGCTCTCCCTGCCTAACCCACTTAGAGGATGCACCTATGCCCGGCTTACCCTTCTCGCTCCCCGCTACACTGAGCAGCTTGTTGGATGCCGTGAATACGTGCCTCGTCTCGGTCGGTGAGGCTCAGGTCAGTGACATCTTCGCTAACGAGGCGGTTGATGTTGAGACGGCCAAGTCCATCATCACTTCTCAGGACCTCGCAATTCAGGCCGAGGGGTGGTCATGGAACAGGGAGGAAGCCCTCCTTCTGAACCCCGACGATGACGGCTTTATTCACCTCCCCAATCTTACCCTCCGCGTGAGCAACGCTTACTGGGCCACGTCAGGGGCCATCGCTCGGGTGGTCCAGAGAGGGGAGCGCCTCTACAACACCGAGGATCACACCTACGTTTTCACACAACCGGTGCAAGTGGACCTGATCGTCCGGCTCGACTTCACGGAAATCCCGGAGGTGGCTAGGCGCTACATCACGGTCATGGCGGCCGACCGCTTCCAGATGACCCAGCAGGGCAACCCCTCCGTTAAACGGGTTACCGAGCAGGACATCCTCCAAGCGCGGACCACTCTCGAACAACACGAGGATGAAGTCGCCCGGACCAATGGCGTCCAAGGCAACAAGTCAGTCCTGTCGGTCCTCTATGGACAAGGCATGCGCCGCAACCGGATGGGTCAGTAACCTGTGGCCCGGATCAGCCGTTATGTGGATGCCCCTTACCAAGGCATTAGTCAGGCCCCTCAGACTACCCGCTTAGAGGAGCAGGTTGAAGCGGCAGTTAACGGATGGGCCATCCTCCCGAACGGCCTTGAGAAGCGTCCTCCGATGGACCTGATCGCCCGATTGCCGCTCGGGACTGACTGGAGATCGGACTCCCTGTTCGAGGAGATCGAGGGTAAGCCCTTCGCACTGATGCTTCAGCGGGAGAGCGCTACGGTCAAAGCCTACATCTACGACCTTGCCACCTTCACCGCTCAGAGCCTGACCGTATCCCCGGAGGCTCAGGACTATCTCAATACCGCCGGTGTCAACGCGGTGCCTAAGGATGATTTCCGAATTGTCACAATCTCTGATACGACCTTCGTGGCTAACCGACAGAGGACGGTGGAGAACGGGGTGGACACTGAGCCTGATCGCCCCTTTGAGGCCTTAATCTGGGTCCGCCAGTCAGCCTACGCGCGGACCTATTCCCTAACGGTGACCGAGAATGGAGGCACGCCCCGCACCGGAACCTACAAGACGCCCAACGGGGCCACGCAGGCCAGCAACGGCCTGATCGACACCGATGTCATCGCCAGAGTGATCCTGAACGGGACCGCAGAGAACATCACCACTGACGGGGCCTCTTCTACCGGGGACCTCGCAGACCAACTGATCGCGGACGGCTTCACCGTTACTCGCAACGGCTCGGTTATCTACATCTCCAATTCTGTGGACTTCACGATCACCTCTGCGGATGGTCAGGGCGGTCAGGCCATGGAGGTCATCAAGGGGACCGTCCAGTCCTTCGGCGGCCTTCCTGCGAAGGGCTTCGATGGGTTCGTGGTCCGCGTGGTCCAGTCCTCCGGTGAGGAGCTGGATGACTTCTTCGTGCGCTTCGAGACCTCCACCGGATCGACCGAGGGGACTTGGGTCGAGACCATCGCACCGGGCACCAGCTACGGCCTTGACCCGGAGACTATGCCTCTGGTTCTCACCCCTGATGGGCTTGGTGGCTGGGACTTAGACATCGGGGACTGGCAGCCCCGTCAGACCGGCGACCTTGACCTCGATCCCGACCCGGGGTTCATTGGGGAGGTCATCGAAGATGTATCCTTCTGGAAGGGTAGGCTGGCCCTGATATACGGGGAAGAGGGCGCTCTATCCGCATCGGACGATCCGTTCCTTTTCTATCGGCGCACTCTTGCCACCTCTCTTGCCAGCGACACCTTCTCAGTGTCCTCTCCTTACGATAAAACCTCACCGTTCCGCTATGCGGTGACCTTCGATAAACGCCTCGTCATATTCTCTGACCTCGCTCAGATGACGGTGGCCTCGGAGGGAGGCATCACCTCGATTGACACCACCAGTATCGATGTCACCTCCCAGTATGCTTTCGAGAAGGGCTCCCGGCCGCAGGGCGTCAACAGCCGGGTTTACTTTGTGGCCCCTAAGGGCTCCGCAAACAGCGCTGTATTCGAGCTTGAGACGAACCAGCTAACGGACGTAGACGAGGCCGATGACGTTTCCTTGGCCATCCCTCGCCTACTGCCTAGTCAACTGGATCGGGTTACCAGCATCGCCCCATACTATGCCACCTGCTACGGTAAATCCGGCACGGGCACCATCTACGTGCATCTCTACCGATATGCCGAGAAGCAGAGGGTTCAAAATGCGTGGTTCGAGTGGAGCCTCCCGGCCGGGATGGTCCTTGGCGGGATGTTCTTTACTCAGGACTCCAAGCTATACGTCCTCGCCATCGAACCTTTATCGACGGGCAACGACCGCGCCTATGCCTGTGTGATCGATATCACCCCTTCCCGCCTCGATCCTGATCCGGCTTCCCGCTACCTGACCTTGCTGGATATGCGCCGCACCGAGGCATCCGCTATCCCGGTTTATGACTCCCTGACAGACACCACCATCATCCCACTGCTTTTCGCAGGCGACTCCAATAACCGTGAGGTGGTAGTGGTCGGCCGGGCTCCGGGGGGAGAAGGCGGTATTGAGTGGGGCGGACAGCTTCAGACGATCCACGAAGGCTTCCCGGCGGAGATCGAGGACGTAGGGGCGAACTCGGTTACCGTGAAGGGGGACTGGACCGATGTCCCTTTCTGGGTCGGCCTCAAGTATGAGATGAGAGTAACCCTAAACGAGTTCTTTGCGAGGGACGCCAATGGGAGGCCGATGCAGGGTGGAGGACGCCTATCGATCCGACAACTCCTAACGGACCTCTCCGACTCCGGCTATATCGAGGTCCACATTCGCCGGGGTCGCCGCACCGAGACCCAGCACAAATTCCAAGGATACGTATGGGGCGATAGTGAATCGCTCTATGGCGTCTCCCCTCAGACCTCCACCGTGTTCTCGGTCAGCGTGGGTGCAAGGTCCTCGGAGCTTTCTATCGATTACGTCAACGATTCGTGGTTCCCATCCCGTGTCACCAGCTTCACGTGGATTGGGGAGTATAATCCGAGAGCGCGGCAGGGATAAAATGACCGGTGAATATTACTTCCGCAGACCGTGCATCGTGGACTGCGCCACGCTGTCGAAGGTCATGCGCCCAGAGGATCGGCGGGAGTGCTGGGATTGCGGGGCTCCTCCGTTTCAAGCCTTAGCCTCCGCCGTCACAGAGGCTTACGGCTCCACCTATGTCCTCGTCCATGTCTCCTCTCCGGCGGAGGGTGTAATCGAGGAGAAGATGCTGGGGATGTTCGGGGCCAAGGCTGACGTAGATGGGGCGGATGGCATCCCGATAGGAACGGGGACTGTGTGGTCTCTCTGGACCGATTTCCTAACCGCTCAGGACAAACTTTTCATCTGGCGCGTCTTCCGGGATTGGCTCAAGCGCTCCATGCGGGAGGCTGGTATCGTCGCCGCCCATAACGTGGTCAGCGAAGACAACGCCATGGCGCGTAAGTGGATCGAGAAATCGGGATGCTTCGCCCCCCTTGACACCGGAGACTTCACAGTCCTAAATGGCAGGAAGTATCTCCGTTTCCGCACCGTAGAGGGTCTCGTCTGATGTGCGTCCCAATCGCCGCTCTCGCTATCGGGTCCACCTTGTTGGGGGTAGGCGGGACAGTGGCCTCTTATCAAGGCCAGCGCGCCCAAGCCGCCGCTGCTCGTGACGCTGCAAACGCTAATTACAGGGCGACCTTCGAGGCTCTCCAAGCCCGCAGCCGGGAGGTCAGCGAATCCCAGTCCGAGGGTTCCTTTGACCGGGCTATCGAGGCCGCCCGCACTCAGGGGCTGATCGCCGCCAAAGGGTCCGAGCAGGGTCTCTCTGCCACCTCCCTCGGGGCACAGATTCAGACCAGCGCCTTCGAGTCCGGCCGGGCACAGAGTCTGACCGCCCGCCAAGCGCAACTCCAACAGAACCAGATCGGCCGGGAGATCGAGAACGCGAACCAAGCCAAGGTCTCCGAACTGAACGCTAACCGAGGCCCCTCCTTCGCGTCCCTTCTACTGGGTATCGGCGGCGCGGGCCTGCAAGGGGCGACCACTTACGCAGGGCTTGGCGGTAGGCTGCCGGGATCGGGTCTTAGATCGTGAGCGAAACGCCGCGCCTCTCTCCGGTAGCCTCGCCTACAGGGCCCGTTGCGCAAGCACCCCGGACCAATACCGCCTTGGAGTTGGCATCCTCTCTATCGGAACTCAACGGCAATCTCCGCCAATTCAGCGGGGCCTTCGCCGCTCAGTTGAAGGAGGCCGGGGAGGTCAAGGGTAAAGCTGCTGCCCAGAGCGCCCAAGGTAAGGCCTTCGCGGATGCCGTCCGGGACGGCCGCCTCCGATCCACCCAGAACCCGTTCTTTATTCGGGCCTACGAGAGAGAGGCAGCCTCGATCCGGGGCAGAGAGGCTCTTAACGAGCTTCGCGTTTCGGCGGCTAGCTGGGAGGAGAGATCGGACCCGACCAAGTTCCAGCAGCGTTGGAACGAAGAGGTGGGGAACATCTCCGGGTCTTTCACTGACTTCGACCAGCAGGAAGGCTTCCAGCCGGTCAATGCCGAGATCACAAATCAGGTTCTCAACGCTAACATAGCCGAGGCCGCTGCCCGGATTAACAAGTCCCGGGTAGACAACATGGGGGCTTTGATCGCGGAGCGGGTCGGGGCCATCAACGCCGCTAACGGGGGCAACGCCTCCCCGCAGTCCGTGATTGAAGGCACCGCAGAACTTCGGGCCGATTGGATCAGCACTGGCGGGTCCATCGAAGAGTTCGATGAGCTTTACAAGCAGGCCGTGACAACCACCGCCTATGCCTCCAGCGATCCCGACTTGCTAGACCTTCTCCGCACGCCTTTGGAGGAAGGCGCTACGCCAATCTACAATCGCCCGGGCGTGGCTAACCAAGTTGAGAATGACCGCTACTACATCGGCAACGCCCGCAGGCGCGCCTTGACCCAAGGCGAGGAGGACGACTACGCAGTCCTCCAGATGCGAGCCCGCGAGGCTAAGGACTACATCACCACCAACTACGGGCGGAGGTTCATTCTCGGTAACGTAGGGGTGGAGCAGGTTTACTCGGACTTGGAGAAGCAGGGTTTCACTCCCCCGGAGATCGCACAGGCTCTAGGTGGGCTACAGGACATCATCGCCACCAGCAACTCATGGACCCGGGCCGTGGGCGGGGCTGGTTCCAAGGGCGATGTCTCCAACTTCGACCTCTTCCTCGAAGCCTCGCAAGGGGGCTCCAGCGAGGACCTGATCGAGCAGACCCGGCAGGGTGTGGCCAACGGCACCATCAGCGACTCCGAGGCCCGGACCATCATTAACGAGGCTCAAGCGGCGGATCGGCGATTGGGCAAGCAGAACGCCCCTAACGGAGCCGCAGTAATCGACTCCCAGTCCGACCTCAACGCCCGTGTCACAGACCTCAACGTAGTCGTTGGGCAGCAGTCGGAGCAGGTCCTTAAGTCTGTATCTGCCCGGGCTGCTCAGATGGGGGTCAAAGTCCCCTACATGGACAGTTTCCTCGTTAAGGAGCGTATTCAGGCGGCGGCTTCCCGGGTCATGGTGTCGGATAACGCCAGCTTCGCAGGGGCATATCAAGCGGCCCGTGATGAGGCTGCCGCCGCCATTCAGGAATACATCTCAGAGCTACAAGCCTTGGGCGTCATCGAAGCCGCCCCTCAGAAGAAGCAGTAGGAGTAAACCTTGGCAGACGCCCTTGACCAAGCCCTCCGAGACCTTTCCTCCCTTAAACCGGCTCCCCAACAGGACCAGCAGGCAGAGACCGAGGCCTCGGGTGCGTCCCCCTCCGCACCCCCGCCTCCATCATCGCCGCGTCCTGTTGGGGGGACTACTCCCTCCTCCAAGCAGAGCTTAGGGACAGCGGCTGGGGAGGTAGCGGTCGGGGCGGGCATCGGCTTAATCCGCGCCCCTGCGGTCGCTCTCGGCAGTATCTTTGACACGGCCAATGACATCGGCATGTGGGCCGGGGATATCGCATCAGATCAGCTTCGTGGGACAAAAGCGGGGGAGGCCGTAGGGTCGGCCGCCCGGGCCACTCTGAACTTCCCTCTTATCAAACAGACCGATCAGTTGATCCGGTCATTCGACACCGATGGCGACAGGACCCCGGACTTCGGGGCTAACCTCGGCGGGTCCGACTTCGGTTTCAACAAAGCAGGCAACGACCTCGCTAACGACTTCACCGCTGAAGCGGGAGCCTTCCTGACCGGCTACAGCGCGGTTAGGTCTGTGGTGTCCCGAGGTATCCCTCTGGCAGCGAACGCCTTCAAGAGCGGCTCCTTGGCCCAACGTCTAGGCGCAGAGGCCGCAGTAGGTGCGGTCGCCGACATCGCCTTCGTCACCGCCCAAGAAGACAACCTCTCCCGTATCATCGAGGATCACGGTGCTTTGCCGGAGTTCCTTGAGTTCATGTCCACCGACGACGGCGATGGGCGTTTGGAGCAGAAGCTAAAGGGGGCCTTGGAAGGGGCTTTCCTCGGCACCGGGCTAGAGTTAGCCGGAGAAGGACTGACTGCCGCCGCCCGGGCTTACAAGGCTCTGCGGGCGGGTAACGTCAAGGCTGCCGATACCGCCATGGCCGCAGCATCTGAGGCGCTAGGCGCTCCCCCTGATGTCGGGCAGAAGAGGATCAAGACCTCCACCGTAGACGGTGGCAAGGCATCTGTTGAGGAAGCGACCAAAGACAGACTCGATAGGGCGTTCGCTCGCCAAAGGACCCTCGCCAAGTCCGCACTAGGCCGCAGGGCTCAGGCGGCCGGGGTAGAATTGACTGCCGAGGAAGGGAGAGAGGTCGTCGCCAAGAAGGCCTCCACCGGTGAGACCCGCGCCGCCAAGGGGGCCGCTACCGAGGCCGGACGCAGGGCGGCTGAGCAGGGCAAGAACCTGCAACCTTTAACCCGCGAACAACTGGTCAACGACGCCAACAAGGCTCTGGAGATCGCGGGGGTTGAAGAGAGGTTGACTGCCGAGACGGTCAAGACCTCCGCCGATGGCCGCTTCGTGGTGTCCTCTAAGACCAAGGACCGCCTCCGGGAACTCGGCATGGCGGACCCGTTTGTCACTGGTCGAGAGGCTGTGCTGGGTCCCGGCACGATCATCTTCCGAGGGCAAGATACCGCAGGCAACTCCCGTGTGGCGGGGGCGATGACCCGTAAGGACTTCTCGGAGTTTAGCGCTAGGATAAAGGCGCTGGCTCAGGCGGGGGATACCGAGGCGGCCAACATAAAGGGGGGTAAGAAGGGGCAGTTTACCTTCGCTCACGCGGGCTCTACAGTGGACGCCGCGATCATGATGCGGGCTGCGGTGGACGCGCTGCCGGACGACGTTAAGTCGGTCATCCGGGATCAGGACCTCGCCAAGAGCGTCGCCGGAATGCGCAAGGCGGTAGGCTCCGATCCTAAGACCGCCCTAGCCTTCGCCCAGTCCATCGCCCCTAACCCTGACGATGCCGCCAAAGCCCTGCTCGTCACCCGGGTCCTGTTCGAGGACAGCACCCGCGCCGTGGATGACCTAACTGACTTCGACTGGTTCCTCGAATCGCCGGAGGCCGTGGAGCAGGCGCTGGAGAGCATCCACCAATATACCACTCTAGCGGCCCTCTACGCCCAGCACTCCTCCTCAGCGGGCCTCGCCCTTCGCGCCATTCAGATACCGAACCGGGATATCTACAAGGCCAACTTTGGCTTGGACAAGTCCGTCAAGTCCGGCACCGATGAGTTCCCCCTGCCTCGTAACCGGCAGGAATTAGCCGACTGGGTTCGCATCTGGAAGGCTCTCGGAGACGATCCCGAGGGGCGGCTTGAGTGGGTATCCCGCAAGACCTACTCTCTGGAGTCTGGGGTCAAGCGCCTCCGTCAAGCCTCAGTCAACCTGTGGACGATGAGTATCCTCTCGGCCCCGAAGACCGTCACCCTAAACCTCCTCGGCCCCGCCCTCATCGGGGGCATCCGCACCTTCGAGAAGTCCTCCGGCGCATTCCTGCAAGCTGTGCTCCCCTCTTCCAAGTCCCCATCGCAGCGGATGGAGTTGTTGTCTCAGGCCGCAGACGCCTCTAGGGTATACGGGGCGCTGGGTGTCCAGACTGTGACCTTCGCCACCAGAGCCCTCTCAAATGCCCTCCAAGGGCGGGCTATGCTCCAAGGACTAGACGATAACGTAGCCGCTCAGGCGGGGCGCTGGGCGTCTAGAGCCTTCAAGGAGAACAAGGTTCTCACCGGCGCTCGCAACGGCGCTTTCGACTTCGACAACCGCTTCGCCCCGGTCGATCCCGATGTCTTAGAAGCCAGCGGTCAGACAGGGGCTATCAATGCCGGGGCGCACGCTCTGGCGAACTACCTCAACGTGGTGCCCCGGGTATTCTCCCGCTTCAATGCGGGTCTCGACGACTTCTCCTCCCGCATGTCAGCTATTGGGGAGGCCCAGTTCGACGCCCTCGTAGAGGCCCGGAAGAGAGGCATCTCCCCAGACGAGACCCGCCGCTTCGTCATGGAGCAGGTCGGTCAACAGTTCGGGGAGCTAGGGGACATCTCGGATAGCAGCCTGCGCCGCAGGTCCCTCCGAACCACCCTCACGGATCAGGTCGGAAACGACAGACCAGACGGCACCCCCGGGTTCACCCGCAGAGCCGCCAATGCCGTCAACGATATTCGGCGCTCCTTCCCGGAGACCCGCTTCATTCTCCCCGTTTTCTCGATCCCGGCCAACGGCCTCGGAGAGGGTCTGCGCCGTGTTCCCTTCGTCGGGTCCCTGTTCTCGGAAAGCATCCGGGAACTCCGGGGCGAACTCGGCCAAGCCGCTCAAAACGAAGCCTACGGCCGCATGCTTACCGGTGCCGCCTTGACCCTCTTCGGGATGCAGATGGCCCGCTCCGGGATGCTCACAGGCTCAGGCCCTGAGGACCCTAATGACAGGGCCGCATGGCAGGGTAAATATCGGCCGTGGTCTATCCGCATCGGCGGTCAGTGGGTTGACTACTCCCGCTACGATGTCATCAACACCCTATTTGCCATCCCGTCTGAACTCTACGACAGCACGGTCTATAAGGCTCAGGACGCGACCTTTGGCCAGAAGGTCCTATTCGGGGTGGGGGCGGTCGCCGAACTGATGCGGGATCGGGCAGCCCTCCAAACGATGTCCGACTTCTTCAACATCGGGGAGGGTGGCACAGGACAGCTTGAAGCCAACTGGCGGAGGTTCTCAAACAATCTCGTCTCCGGCTACGTCCCAAACTTCGTGACCACGGTCTTCACTGACCCGACCGACCCTATCCTCAGGGAGGCCAGCAACCCTTGGGAGGCTGTGCTCAAGAAGCTGCCGATGAGTTCAACCAAACTGGACCCAATCTACGATACCTTCGGCAACCCAGTTTACAAGCCCCGCGATACCCTCCTCGAAGGCGTCCTGCCAATCACCTTGACGGACGATGTATCGTGGGAGGAGAAACCCGCCTCGAACGAGTTGCACCGGCTCTACGCCATGACCGGGTATGGTGCAGGTCTCCGCAGGCCGGAGCACATCGACAACGGAGACTTCAGAGCGGAGGCTGTGAAGCTCGAAGACGGCCGCTCTATGTGGTCTACCTACATGGGGATGAGAAAGACGGTCGCCTTAGAGGGTAAGACTTTGGAGCAGGCGGTAGAGGCGCTGGTGACCAGTCAACGATATCAGAGAGCCGTTGATGCGGGTCCTGAGGCGCGGCCGGACGGGGGTAGGGAGAGCCGAGGTAAGCTGATTGCCGACCTGTTCTCCGACTACAACAAAGAGATCAAGCGCCAATTAGCCTTGCAATCCCCCCTCGCTAGGCGCTATCTTGCGCTCAGCAAGGCAAAGCAAGACGATGCCGGAACCATGGCCACCTATTCCGTGGATGAACTGGCGGAGAATGAGGACATCCTTAACGCCCTCGGTATCAACATCGCCGCCTATGAGCGGAAGGTCACGGGTCAATAATGCCTACATTCCTTTCCAGAACCGAGACCGTCAGTGACGGCACCACCGCGACCTTCGCGATTGACTTCCCGTTCCTTGACCGGTCCCATGTAGGGGTCTTCGTTACCGGCCTCCTCGCCAACTACCCGACCGCATACACCGGGACGGTCACCTTCAACTCCAACTCGCTGGTGACCCTCAGTCCAGTCCCTGAGGCGAATGCCCTTGTCTCGATCCGCCGGGCTACCCCCATTGACGACCTGATCGACACTCTCACCGCGCCCTCCACATTCAGCGCAGACGAGAACAACCTCATCTACACCCAACTCCTATACCTCATCCAAGAGGCGCTCGATGCGGGTCTGGACTTGGAGGATGAGGGTATTCTGGCGATCCTCGAAGACCTCCGTTACACCTACGACATACCGCTCGCAGGGGCCTTCCTGTTCGAGGACAACGACATCATCGGCCCGGTGCCGGTGACCCGCCCAGTGAGGCTTTTGCCCGGAGCGCCGGGCACGAGGGCCAAGGCTCTGGTCAATCCGCTCGTAACCCACATCTTCGACATCCTGAAGAACAATACCGTGGTAGGGGAGGTGACGGTCGCCACTAATGGGGCAGTGACCATCGATGTGCAGAACGCGGTGGATTTCAATCCGGCCGCAAACGACGCCATCTCCCTGCGGACCACCACTCCCGGGGACTTGCAGAACTTCGGGATGACTTTCCGCTTCATCCGTCTGGCAGGAGAATAACCCAATGGCCATCGTAGCTTTCGCCGGGTTCGACAACTACCCATCCGGTGCCAACTTGGATACCTTCAAGGGGAATTCGATCATCCGGGTTACAAATTCATCGATGACCCTAGCCCAACGGCAATTCAATGTGAGTTCCCAGCGAATCGGGACCACTGGCCGGGGCATCCGAATGCAGGATGGGGACGGGAGCGGTTTTCTCGGGAGTAACCAGACACTGGCTATCAGCATCCGATCGGATGTGGTGGCCACGAGGACCGTAATACTTGAAGCCTCCGTCCGCATCCGAGAGTTCCCCAGCGGCATCTTCCACCTCTTCGACATCGCGGGCTTCAACGGCTACGGAACCGGGGTCAACGGTCAGAAGTCCCGCCTGACAGGGGCCTCGGTCACCGGAGCGGGATACATTCAGGTCCGCAGGGGGAACGGCGCGGCCGAAGGCTCCGGCTTTTCCAGTCAGTCCGATTTAATTTTCACCGGGACCCAGTTGGTTCCCTTCAACACATGGTTCCGGCTTCGAGTTAAACTAACCTTCGCTCTGGACAACACGGTCATCGCCGGGCTGTATCGAGTGACCTCCATGCAGGTGCGGATCGACGACGATATCTACGTGAACTTGGGCGACACCATCGGGGCTATCGGGGCCATCTCGGATATCCTGATCGCCACGGGATACCACCAGAATGGCGTGGACATGCTGGGGCCGGAGCTTCAGGACTGGGATGACATCGTATACATCAACAGTCAGGTGGACTCTTCCGGGGTCGTTGACTTCCTCCCCGATGCCCGGGTCTCCACCTTCCTCCCCACCAGCGAGTCCCTCGTTACAGGGTTCACCCGCGTCGGGGGCACAGGCGTTGGCGACTCCATCGCGGTCATCAACGACGGTAACCACTATCTGGGCACCGCAGCCGGGAACGTCGCTATCTTCGCCTCTACGGGGGTCCTTGACCTGAACCCGGCAAACATCTATTCGGTGCAGGTGGTCAACCATTCCAACAAGACCGAGGCGGGGTCCCGGGAGGTCAGCGGCCAACTCCGCATCTCCGGGACCAACTACACAGGGGCCATCGTAGACGCCCCTGCTTCGGCTACTCGCCAGCCCTCCCAGTTCTACCTAAACCCGGCCACAGGTCTCGTATGGACCAAGGTGGGGGTGGAGGCCACTGACTTCGGCATCAAGATCGAGAGCTAAGACAATGACGCTACTGCACATGGACGGGTTCGACCACTACGCCACCGGCACGGCCGGTAGGACGGACATGAACGAATACGGCTACCTGACCTCCACCTTCTTGGATGAGCAGATTAGCTCCGCAGATACCCCTTTCTCGAACGGCCGCGCCCTTCAGCTTCTCACCGGCAACCGCTTCGTGAAGAAGGACTTGGGAGCCAACTACACCACCCTGTTTGCAATGGCGCACGTGAAGGTATTCACGCAGTTCGCCCAGAGCCATGCCTTCCTTACCTTCTGGGACTCCGCCAACGGCATTCAACTTACGGTCGGCTGCAACAACACCGGCAGGCTGGTTGTGTGGAGGGGGGATGTCGGCGGCACCCAACTGGCCATCTCCACTCTGGCCTACGTCACACTCGGATCGTGGGACCATATCGCCGCCAAGATCGTGTTCTCGCAGACCGTGGGGACCATCGATATCCAGTGGAACGGTGTCACCATCGCTGAAATGTCTCTGACAGGGCTGGACACTTGCGCCACAGCCAACACCAACGCTCGCTATGTCTCCCTCGAAGCTGACAGCGCCGTGGGCAGCGACGACATCACCTTCGACAACTGGTATATCTGGGATGACGCAGGGAGCGCGCCTTGGAATGCCTTCGTGGGCGAAAGGCGGATCGAGACCGTATTCCCGGATGCGGATACCGCCACGGAGCAGTGGACTACTAGCTCCGGGTCAGACTCCTTCGCCATGGTGGATGAGGCCAGCCCGGATGACGACACCACCTACCTGACCTCCTCTACTCCCGGCAACCGCACCATTCTCGACACACAGGACCTCATCTCGACTACCGGGACCTGCACCGCCGTAGCAGTGGCCTGCCTGTCCCGGAAGACAGATGTGGACGCCACAGAAGTGGCCGCCGGTGTCGTGTCCTCGGGGGTGGAAAGCCAGAGCCCTGACTTCGTTCTAGCGGCCACATATGCAGGCTTCTTCCATATCGCCGCCCTGAACCCTAACGGCTCCGTTGCGTGGACGCCTACCACCGCGCAAGCCTCTCAGCTTGCAATCGAAAATCGCTCCTAATCAGCGGGAACTAGGCCAGTGGCCACTATCGTCAGGGTTACACAACTAGCCAAGCTGGTAGACCGAGAGCCTACCACTTCGGCCCGTGTCACCCAAACTGCCAAACTGATGGACCGCCGTCCCGGGGCAGCCGCTCGCGTCACGGCAGTGGCCAAGCTGATCGACTTCTGGGATAGCCCGCCCCCGCCCCCTAACGATGTCAGAGCGGATCAGACCCACCTTGAGACTTTGCATTCAGGCGGGGACATCCCTGTAGCCGCCGATCAGGTCCACCTTGAGACCCTTCACACGGACCTTCCTCGGGTCCCCATCGATCAGACCTGCTTGGAAATCCTTCACACGGTGGCCCCGAACGTCCGCATCCCGGAGGTCATCACCGGAGTGATCCACAGTGTTGAAGTGTCCGAGGATGGGGACCTCGAAGACCTACTGCCCAGCCCTTATGATTCAGTGGACGATTGATATGTCAACGGACACCGAGAACCGCGAAGCGTTTAGGGGCAGCGGCAACCAAGATGCTGCCGCTTTCGATTACTTCCGAGGCGTAGAGGGCAGGCTATCCTCTTTAGAGACCTCCAGCAAGGGCTTGGGAGAGGACCTCAAGAGACTGGAGTCCGGGGTCAGCACCGGGCTTGCCGCTCTTGGGGAGCAAATTAGGGGCCAACGTCTAGGCGTATTCCAAGTATGGGGGCCGCTGGTCGCCACCCTGAGCTTGATCCTGATGATTGGAGCCTACGTAGTTGACGGGATCAAGGCGAATGAGCTAGCCTTGGAGAGGCGCTTAGAAAGAGTAGAGGAGAGACTGTGGCAGCAATCGTCAAACTGATCGGCAAGGGCCGTAAGGTGATCGGAGAGAGGGTCCTAGAAGAGGACTGCGAGGAGATCGTCGAGGGAGGGCTGACCTTCGTCAAGGTCCGCCCCGGCATCTATCTCAACGCATCGGCGGAGCTTCCTCTGCCGTTACCCCGCCCGATCCCAGCGCAGGCGACGCCTGAAGAAAAGCCCCGTTTCAGACTTTGGCCGTGGGGCAAGAAATGACCGCCGCCACTATCAACCGCACCAACATTGACGACCGGCGGGTAATCACCTCGGCCATCGTCTCATCCGGGACCGTAATCGAGGTGACAGACAAATTCCTCGACTGGCATCCCCATGTCTTCGTCGGGGCTCAGTTCTTCAGTGATGCCGCCGGGCTGAGCAAGGTCGTGCCCTCTGGAGGCGAGGTCTATTTCAACATCCGCCCGGTAACTACCGAGCAATATGAACCCTTCTCCACGGAAACTGTTCAGGCAGACACCCCGGAGACGGTCTCGGCTGCGGCCCCGCCTTACAGCGGGATCAAGGCCACCCCGTCCGCCATCGCCGGTGCCGCCTTCTGGCGTATTGTCGTCGCAACCTACAGGCAGTAATCCCGCATGGCTCTGTTCAAGGCGTTCTTCGGCGGAGGCGGTGGTGGGGTCAGCGACCTCAACAGCTTCGATACCGATGACCTCGATGAGGGGGTAGTCAACCTCTATTTCACGAATGCAAGGGCCGATGCGCGGGCGGACTCCCGCATCTCCGCTGCTATCGGGGTCACGGTCCAAGCCTTCAACGCCTTCCTCTCGGCGCTGGCTGGGCTAGGCGGGACAGGGATCGTCGTCAAGACCGGGGCAGGGACCTCAGCCACACGCTCCCTCACGGCTCCCGCCGCAGGGTTCACAATCGGCAACCCGGATGGGGTGGCAGGTAACCCCCTCTTCGCCCTATCTGATGACTTGGCGGCCTTGGAAGGGATGGCGAGCACAGGGCTGGTATCCCGAACAGCAGCAAACACATACGCGCAGCGCACCCTCGCAGTCGTAGGGACTAACGCCTCATGGGCTAACGCGGCGGGCATAGCAGGCGATCCTACGCTGACGCTCACCTACCGCGAGGTCCTGACAGCGAACCGCACCTACTATGTCCGCACGGACGGCAGCGACTCCAACACCGGACTGGTGGACAGCGCGGGAGGAGCCTTCCTGACGCCCCAGAAGGCGGTGGATGTTGTGTCCACCTTGGACATCTCTACGTTCACCGCCACCGTGCAGATTAGGGATGGGACCTACACCGCGCCCGTCCTTCTGAAAGACCCTGTGGGGTCAGGCTCTTGCATCCTCCAAGGGAACACCACCGCCCCGGCTAACGTCCTCATCTCGATCACAAGCTCTGACATCCTTGCCGGGGCCGTCAACGCATTCGCCTCTCGCAAGTGGTCCGTCACCGGCGTTAAGGTCCAGACAACCACCGCAGGCAACGGCGTATTCGTCCCGGCTGGCAGTATTCTTTCGCTGGAGAAGGTGGACTACGGCGCGTGCGCCACGTTCCATATGTGGGCGAGAGAAGGCGGTGTCCTCTATGTCAAAGACAGCTACGCGGTCACAGGGGCGGCGGCTGGCCACAGGAGAGCCACAGGCGGGGCGCGCATCGTCGTCACCACAGGCCGCACCATAACCTTCACCGGCACCCAAGCCTACTCCTCCTCCTTCGCAAACATCTCTCTGACCTCCTACTTGGAGGACTTTGGGAACACCTACACAGGAGGGACGATCACAGGTTCACGCTACACCGCAGCCTCGAATTCAGTCATCAACACCAATGGCGGCGGGGCTAACTATTTCCCCGGAGATGCTGCCGGAACATCAGTGACCGGAGGTCAATACATATGACGCTCCTTTTCGACCTCAACCCCAGAGACCACTATTGGTCCGTCGCAGGGGACAAGGACCGGGTGTTTTCATCGCGGTGGGGAGCCTACGTGTTCCACGCCAACACTGACTACCTGACATGGGTCGCCCGTGGTAACGTCACCACGCCGATCCCCTCAGAAGAGGATATGTGGGGAGTGCTCATCGCGGCGGGATACGAGACCCCGGTCCCGCAGGCTGTTCTGGACGTCACCCCTGACTCAGAGAGAAATCTTCACACCCGGCTTGCGAAGCTGGAGGTGGTCCCCAAGGAAATGGCCGAGAAGGAAAACGCCCCGGCAGACGGGATTGAACTCAGCGTAGGAGCGCGCCTCCGATGACACAGCAAGAACAAGACCCCGGTCGGCACCTCATGGACCTGTTGGTCAACGCCATGATCCGGAAGCTCGCCGATGGGAAGGGCGGAGTTAGGGGGGATGTTGACGCCTCCACCCTCAACGTCATCCGCCTCTTCCTCTCCGACAACTCCATCACACTGGCCCACGTCAAGAAGGGTAACTTTGGGGAGTTCGCGAAGCGGGTGGCGGAGGACCTCCCCTTCGATGAGGAAGATCGGAAGGTGATCCAGTGAAGATGTGCGACCAGTGGATTGGAGTGGACTTCGATGGCACCCTAGCCAAGCACGGGAAGCCTGACGAGGACGGAAACTTCAACATCGACGAATATGGTCCTCCCATCCCTTTGATGGTGGAGAGGGTCAAAGAGTGGCTCTCACAAGGTATCAAGGTGAAGATCGTAACAGCTAGGCTAGCGCCTCCGTTCTTCGGAGGAACCCGCCGCCAAGCAATAAAAGGTATCCACAAGTTCTGCGCCGAAAATGGCCTTCCTAATCTCCCCGTCCAATGCCACAAGGACGCGGACATGATACAGCTATGGGATGACCGGGCCGTGGAGGTGGAGAACGGCACGGGTCGCCGGAGGGTTCGCCAATGGGAGCCCTTCGAGGATGGAGACGCCTAAATACCCACTCGGAGCAGACCCGCGCATAGCGGGCTCCTTCAGGAACTTCCTGACCAAGACTTGGCGGTCGCTGGGGTTTACCGATCCCAGCCTTCTGCAAATGGACATGGCCGAGTGGATGCAATACGGAGGGGACCGTATCGTGACCATGGCCTTCCGTGGGGCCGCCAAAACCTACATCGCCATTCCCTTTTGCCTGTGGTGCCTTTACAGGGACAACCAGCTTAAGGTCCTTAACACCTCGGCCACCGGCCGGTTCTCCTCCTCCAACGCAGCCTTTGCGTGGAAGATGGTGTCCACTTTCGATTGGCTCTCACACATGAGGCCCTCGAACGATCAGAAGCAGTCTGCGCTCGAATTTGATGTAGCCGGTGCCCGACCCTCTAAGGACGCCTCCTTCTCGTCAGAAGGCATCTTTGGGCAACTGACTGGGCGGCGGGCGGATGTGATCCTCGCGGACGACGTGGAAGTCCCCAACACCTCTTCCACCGAGGGGGCACGAGAGGACCTCAGGACCCGTATTCGGGAGTTCTCCGCTATCATCAAGCCGGGGGGCAAGATACTGTTCCTCGGCACCGCCCAGCACGAGGAGACCGTCTACTTGGAGAGGGAGGCCGCAGGCTTCTCGATCCGCATCTGGCCGATCCTCTACCCGGGCACCGATGCCAAGGGCAACGACGAGAGCCTCCGCTATGGGCACCGTCTCGCACCCTCCATAGCAAAAGCCGTCCGGGACAACCCTATGCTGGCCCACACCAGCACGGAACCCGGTAGGTTCGATGAGGCGGACATCGCCCAACGGCAAATGGAATGGGGCAACACCGAGTTCGACCGCCAGTTCCGCATGTTCCTCGATGCCGGGAAGTCCACGGACAGGCCCCTGAGGCTGCGGGACCTGATGGTCATGGACATAGCCCCGCCCTCCGAGGCCAGCCCCCTGAAGCTCCCGGCGGTCACCCAGTGGCTAACCCTCAAGGATCAACTGGTCGGGGGCATCCAAGTCGATGGCCTCACCGGAGACTCCTCCCTCTACGCCCCTGTGATCCCCACTAACGACCAAGTGGGAGGTCCCGTCTGGGTTCAGCCCGACAGCGTGTTCATGTGGGTGGACCCCTCCGGTAAGGGAGAGGATGAAACCTGCTGGACCATCTCCGCTATGCTACGGGGCAAGGTCTTCGTCCTGTGGCAGGGGGCCGACTTACGAGGCACCTCCGCGCCGGTGCTCGAAAGGATCGCCAAGGACGCCAAGACATGGGGCGTCAACAAGATCGAGATAGAGAGTAACTTCGGGCAAGAGATGATGGGCAACCTCCTCCAGCCCCTTCTCAAGGACATCGGCCACCCCTGCTCGGTGGAGGCGGTCCCTGCCGGGAGGATGCAGAAGGAGGTCAGGATCATATCGGCCTTGGAGCCGGTGATGACCACCCACCGCCTGATCCTCAATGCCGAGATACTACGGCAGGACTTCAACATCGCCTACCCGGAGATCGAGGACGCCAAGCGGCGTTTCTACCGGCTGACCTATCAGTTGACCCGCCTGACGAGGACCAAGGACTGTATCGCCAAGGACGACCGGGTTGAGTCCATCGCCCGGGCCGTGGGTTACTATTCCGAGGCCCTGAGGAAGAGCACCAAGGACGCTGAGCAGCAGGTCAAGGATGACGCCATGCAGGCGGAGGTGGACAAACTGATCGAGACCCGGATCAAGCAGGGGCTCTATGTCCCGGAGACCTCCGCGCTGCTGACCCGGAAGAGTGTCGGGAATAGGTTAAAGTCGCTGCTGTTCGGCAAGAGGGGGCCAAGGAGATGACCTCCACGGGTAATTGGGGGAGGATACAATGGTCCCTGCACGAGCCTCCTAAAGGGGCCTCGTCTAAGGAGACGCTGCGGGCGAGGCTCGGTAACAAAGAGGTCCACCTCTACCTGAAGGAGCCTTGGGCCTTGATGTCCGAAGAGGACCGGTATAAGGTGCGCCAATCTTGTCGGAGATCGTTGGGATTATGAAGCTGTTCGCATTGCGCAAGGACGGAGGCCCGGAGTCGCTGGTATGGGGACTTTTCTTGGTGGAGATCAAGAAGCTGTTCACCGTCGTCCTACTCAATTTTCGCACGGGCTCCCGGGAAGCCTACCACTCTCACGCCTTCGGGGCCGTATCGTGGGTCCTGTGGGGACGCCTCACCGAGTATTCCGTGGGAGGGGTGCCCCTACCTAGAACCTACCGACCTAGCCTCATTCCGGTGTTCACACCTGCCAGCCGCTTCCACAAGGTCTATGCCGAGAAGAACTCCATCGTGGTCTCCTTTCGGGGACCATGGAAGGAGGACTGGTTGGAGTATGATTCAAACACCAAAGAGCTAACCAAGTTGGGGTGGGGGAGAGTGGTGATTTCCCGGACAGGAGTGGGACACCTAAAATGATTTCCCTATTAGGTTTAATATGGATACTGTGCGGCCTGCTAGCCTACTCCGATATACTGGCCAAAGAACCCCATCATGTTTCCACTTTCCGAGGACGGTTCCTAACCCGGCCGCTAGCTTCTAGGGCGTATGCCGCTTCATTCATAGTATTGGGGCCGATATCCCTGCTGTCTACCGTGGTGGCGGGTATACTGGTGTTTGGTTGCCCGTTCTCCCATGGTTTTAAGCTGTGATCCGCCTCCGCCTCACCCATAACACGGCCATGGTCTACCACCTCCATAGGGCCATCTTCGGGGACACTGCACCGTGGGAGCGGGCTGACGCACACTGGATCATGGAGGACACCTCCCTAGAGGCCTCCCGGGAGATCGGCTTCTGCTCGGCCATCTATTACCCCCACACGTGGACCACTACGGGGCGCTCTGGAGCGTTTCTCCACCGGGCAGGCATCCTGCCTAGCCACGAGGGAATGGGCCTCCAGCGGCGCATGGTGAGGGTCAGAGAGGCATGGGCGAGGTCGCAAGGGTGCGAGGTGGCCGTGACCTACACCTCCAAGGACAACGCCCCCTCCATGGCTAACCTCCTCAAGGAGGGTTACAAGTTCTGGCCCTGTTGGGAGGGCTATGAGGAGAGGGAGTGGCAGTTCTTCCATAAATGCCTAAGCAAGGAGCTAAGCGCATGACGAGTGGGATAGTGGTTTTCCTGATAGCGGCCTTTGCAGCAGGGTTCGGCATCGGGAAATATGTCGAGATCATCACCCCTTACCTGCGGGATAAGGATGACCCTTCATGGTGAAGAAGTCCTTCGCCAAGCTGCTCGATGCCATAGCGATCCTCGTAGTGGCCCCCATCGGCATCAGTCTCTATGCAGGGGCTATCATGGCGGTCATGAACACTGCGGTGCAGTTGTTGGCGCTAATTCTGACGCTAAGGGGGGCAGGGTTGCTGCCCTGACCACCTTAGCCGATAGCCTCATGTGGGAAACCCTAGAGCGGTCCCCCGGCGCGGGCATCGCTTGGTATCTCATGGCGTCTTTCCTCTACTACGAGTGCGACAAGGCGGTCATCAGCGACGGGGCGTTCGATGCCTTGGCCAAGTGGCTCCTTAAGCGGTGGAACACCGAGCCCGCGTTACTCGCCCATCCCCATCGCCGGTATATCACTGAGGGGGACCTCCGGGCTGGGACATTGCTTGGGAGATCGTGGCCGGGATCGGTGCGGGGTGCGGCCGGGCACCTATACCGGCAAATTTCAGGGCGCACATCCGTCAGCCTATAAACGTGTGAGGCGTTCGGGGCATCCCCCCTCCCTCCCCCTCGCTTCGCCTAATAGGTCCGCAACCCCTAGGCATTTCAACGGGTTGCGCATCTAGGCGCTAGTCGGGGTTGATTTAATGGGGATTAAATTCAGGGCAACTAGGCACGATCCTTGCAATCGCGCACGCACGCACGTTCATCTCGCCTAGTCCGCTGCAAATTTTTTTCGTTGGGGGGCTTGACTTCGCGACTAGTCGGGGCTATCTTCGTCTGGTCACTGCGGAAAGGAACGCATCAAATGACACTCAAAACAGGCACAATGGCCGACAAGATTGCTCACCCGGTCATGACGGCCGAAACGGAACGTCCTTATTGGACGGCTCGCGAACCTCTTTCCCGCCGTATCGAGCGGGAGCATGCTGAAGACTATCGCACGATCCACAAGCAAGCTGAACGCAAGGTTTTCGGGAAGCGGGGTATCTAATTATATGACCCTGTGGAACGTCTATATCAGCGATCAATCGATGATCGAAAATCACCTTGAACCTTACAAGTTCACGAGATGGTTCGATACCGATGCCGAGGCCACCCGTTGGGCTTTGGCCAAGTTCCGTCAGCTTACCGGCGATCCCGCGAACCTCGAATTGAAGCTGGAAGCGCCAAATGCGGACCTTTCCACTATCCTCGCCCGCAGTTTCGCTAATGGTCAGACTGAGTGGGTGAGCGTCGGCTTTGTCGAATTCGAAGAGGTAGAATAGGAGAACTGAGTGATGAAAACCTTCATTGACGGAACCCGGGAGCCTGAGCACCTTGTCCGATGGACTATGCCTAAGAACTATACCGGGGAATCATGGCCAGAATACTACCGGAGCGGATGCGGCAGAAGCCGCGACAGTGACGCCCTAGAGCGCTCCAATTTCACTTGCATGCTAGAAGCCCTCGGAGGCGAGAGTGAAACGGTTATGGTGATTCATGAGGGCCATTGGGCAGTGGGCTGGGTGGAATGGATTGCAATTCATGAATCCGACGCCAAGGCTTTGGAAATCGCGGATGAAATTGCGGGAAACCTTAAAGATTATCCCGTGGTCAATGAAGACCATTGGGCTGGGCTAGAAACGGAAGAGGCTGATGAGGTGTGGCGGGATTGCTACCGGGCGGCAGAACGCATCGCTTATATCCGCAAGAATCCTGACCAGTTTGAGTTCCGAGACTTTAAGGACCTTATTGAGTGTGTCCGGGGGCGTTACTTCGCTGGATACGCTAGTGAGCTTCTCTCCTGATAGTGCGTCGTTTTAGGCTCATAAATTGCATGATCGCGGTTTATGGGTCTATTAAGGCTCATTAGCGCAACGAAACGAAGGGACAGTTATGCGACCGGACTACTCGTCTATTATCTACCGTCAGACAGTCGAAAGAGGATTATCCTCTCAGGAGCTAGACCATAACCGCGCCATTCTCGCTCCCCGGGCCGCTGAAAAGGTGGGGAAGCTCTCGGAGCACTGGGCGGACTACGCTTCCTGTCACTTCGCCCTTTATGAGGCGAAGATAGGCGAGGATGGCGTCCTAGGTCCGGCTTGGGAGGCCATCGGCGCAAGTCTGATTGTGATGCTCAACGGGGAGACAGGCCGACTGGATTGCGGAAAACTTGACGGTTTTATCCGCTACACGCTCAAAGAACACGGGGTGGAGGGATACGAGTGAGCAGGCTTCCACGCCCTTCCCGGCCAACGCTCCCAGTCCTGTTTCGCTACAAGGGGGGCATCGTCACGGCAGTCTTTCCGACTTTGCCTTTCACAAGCAACCCAGCTGATTTCACTGTGGCGGATCGGCACGGCCATTGCGCCGGGAACCGGGCATGGTATAACACCACCCGCAAGGCCAAGCCTTCCGAATACCGCCAACTATGGGAGGACCTACGCACGCTCTACGCCTCGGGTCCGCCGGAAGAGCAGTATGAACTAGTCGTAAAGCACCTGTTCACCCGCAAGCATGATGAGGAGCGGGCATCGACATATTGCGAGGGTAAAAAATGCTCCGAATAGACGACACGCAATCCGGGCAGCTTTGGCTCACCTATGTCAGTCCGAGAGGAGTGACCACGGTAATAGCCAAGGCCACGGACGAATGCAGGCCTTTCCTAGAGCGAGCAATCGCCGAATGGTCAAAGCCCGCCAAAGGAGGCTACCGATCAAGGCAGCCCTTTGAGGAGGCCCTTAGTTGGGTCCTCGCCTTTGAGGGTAAAACTGTCCCGGCCCGACAGTTGCAAGACTGTTTCTACAGGCGGGAAATCAACACCACCCGCGCGGATCAAGGGGGGCCGGTAGGCTCTCATGTCCGCGACACTTGGAGAAAGGCTCTGGGTTGCCATGAGTGAACTCCTTTATAAGGCCGCCAAGAGTGTGCGGTTTACACTCTATGCCTTTAGGGGGCACAGGGAAGCTGCGGGTTTAGATACCGATTACTTAACCTCAGATATACGCGAATTAGAGGCTGGGATCGCGGACTATGAGAGGGTTAAAGGGAGGGAAAACACACCTAGATACACCCACCGCATCCGCCGATGCAAAGGCAACCGTCAGGCGTGGTGCCTGATAGCCCTCAGGGAGGACGGCTCTGAAATAGAGTCGTATGAGGGTTTTGTCACCAATGAAAGCCTAGACAACCTCCTCAAATACGCAAAGGGGCTGTTACCTACCCCGGCGGACGTTGTTCAGATCGTCTATGAGGCAAAGGTGTGAACTGGTTAGCTACAGCGAAAGCCGGGCATAAAGAGGGCTCTCCAAGACTCTCAGCGCTTCGCTGGTGCGCTAAATTTGGGGGGCTACCTCAAGACCCAGCAGAGATTAAACCTCACCACGGGTCATCCCTGAAGGCCTGTCTAGGCGTCCTAGCTCCGGCCACCCAAAGGGCTTACTACAGGATCGTTCGGAGGGCGCTAAAAGCGCAGGGGGTGGATGTCTCCGACTGGCCCACATCCCCTCAGATACCGAGAACACGGAAAAGAGAGCCTTTCCCGGATGCCCGGCTAGAAGAGGCTCTCCGCCATCTCCGCAATAAATACCAGCACACCACGGCTAATCTGTGCCACATTCTCAGGCACACCGGTATGAGGGTCCAAAAGGAAGCTCTCCATTCACCACTCCGGGTCACCCGCCACGGAGGGTATGCTGTTTTGGAGGTGGAGTGCGGGAAGGGAGGTCATTGGAGGTCAATACCTGTCTGGGATGAATGGGCCTTGGATATGCTGACCTCTCCCGCCACTATCGAACGCATTCGAGAAGTGCCCTACGCCACTCACCTGTCCCGGTGGAAGGGCGCTGTGGAGGCCTTAAGGATCGACACCAAGCTCCCTACTCTGCACAGCCTGCGCCATGCCTACGCAACAGAGGTCTACCGCAGAACTGGGGATATAGCCTTGGCTCAGCAGTTGCTAGGACATGTTGACCCTAAGACCACCTCACGGTATATAGGGGAGAGAGGTCATGAAGAGATCATCGCCAAGATGCGAAGCGCCGGAGGGGATACGCAAGTCCCTCAGCGAGGATTGGCCTGAGGAGAGGATAGTCTGGCTTATGATGTCCCTCTATGACTTAGAGACTGAATGCATTCGCAGAGGAAGACGAAAAAATGGCCGTCGCGATCCGATACTACTTCAACGCTGAGCCTAGCAAGCCCTACGATGGGTGGCTAGACGAGAGGGATCAAGCCGACGCCCTGACCCGTGTTCACGGCGGAGGTTTTGTGAGGGTCTACCGCAGTTCCCCTGACAGGCCCTTGGGGGATACGGACAAGAGATATCCGATGGTGGTCCGCATGTCGGAGCTTTGCTGCATCGAATTTCAGGAAACCTACTGACATGGGCGAGCTTCACTTTGACCGACTTATCACAGCATCGAGCCCGGACCCGAGAAGATCAACTTCTGAGGGAGAAAGCGCAGAGGGACATAGCCCTTGGACGCCGCATGCGGGCTCTCCAGCAGGGGGAAGCCTCTCCGATACTCAGGCGGTGGGTTGCCGCCAGCGTCGCCCCGTGCGCGACCCGTTTGAGGGAGGTGGCCCGGGCGATGGCCGAGGGGGAGAGCGTCAGCGAGCTTTTGAGCACGCCTGTCTTCGGACTGGCATCTCTAGCCGGGCACCCATCCCTGACCGCATTGCTGCACTGGTGCTTACAAGGTTCCTCCCCGCTTCGGCAGTCTTCGACTTCGGGAGACGCAGCAACGGCGGCATCGTTCTCCGAAGATATCATGCTTACCGCGCTTGGTTCCTCCCTCTCCTCGATCATCGCGAACGGGGCGAGTTCCTCCGGGAACAGAGGCTTGACTCTGAACTCGTGTATTTCATCCATAAGCACCGCGCTACGGGAATGCGTGATGGGGCAGTGGCTAACGAATTTCCAAGGCCCGGAGACCCTGCTAGCTATGGAGCGTCGCGCTGGGGGAGCCTCTTGGAAAAAGAGGAGACTTATCGATGGCTCTACGCGGGTTCTCCTCTCCCAAGTCAAGCCCCAGATTCAATCGCACCAGCGGGGGGAGATCGTCTTGGAGACTTGGGGCAACAAGAGTATCTGCAAGGTATTGCTACCCCAGCGGGACGGGACGGAACTGGAGAGAATGGTGACCCTGCGGATGCCGCAAGCGGAGGATTGGGAGGTCCTCAGGCTCGCTCAGAAGACGCGGGGCGAGGACTCCGAGAAGGCCGGGACATGGGCTACGTTTTCCCTGATGCTGCTATGCATCATACAAAAGGAACACGGGTGGTTCGATATCATTTCGGAGCGGCCGACTGGCAAGCGTTCCCAGAAGAAGGGTAGACAGCGCTTCGTAGTTCTGTCGGAAGAAGCGGCTGAGGCGATAGGTAAAGATGCGAGGGCGTGGGCTGAGATGGGCTTCATAAATCAACCGATGATAACTCCCCCGGAAAAGGGGGACTATCTGTCAGTAAAACACAAGGCAGTGGCCAACAAAGGAGCCCCCAGCAAGGAAGCGCGGACACAGGCCGAGGGTTCTTGGCAGTGGGAGACTGCGGGGGAGGTTCTAGCTGGGACGCCTTGGTATGTAAACCGGGAAGCACATGAGGAGGCCGCACATTCCCACGAGATCGAGGAGGAATACGCAGATATTGTCTTTGAAAAGAGGGTTACGGACCCCGAAGAGCGTTTGATCCTCGCGGACCATGCACGCCTCGGCTCAGACCCCTTCTGGTTACCCATATACATGGACTTCCGGGGTAGGGTCTATCCTAGGACCCGGACGGTGAGCTACCAAGGGGGGGACCTTCAGAAGAGCCTCCTGATGTTCGGACCTACTAATAGCGAAGCCTTCCGGGACGCTCCCGAATACGTCAAGTGGGGGGTGATCCGGCACATGCACGGCCTCTATGGAAAATACGACAAGTGCTCCAAGGAAGAGCAGATGGAGCGTTGGTTCGGATACAATCACTTCCAGCCGGAAGAAGCAGACCAGCCTCTCCAATTCGCCGCCCATAAGAACCTGATGGCGCACAACTGGAACTCCATACCTGTCCAGCTTGATGGCACCTGCAACGGCCTCCAGCACATATCCGCCATGTTCCGCGACGAGGTGGCCGCCCCTTACGTGAACCTCTGCGATAGAGAAACCCCGCAGGACATCTACGGCAAGGTTGCGGAGATCGTAAAGGATCGTCTCCTTCAGGCCTCGATTAACCTAGAAGACTGGGCTCAGCGCTTTCTGTTCTCTAACGTCAATATCGACCGCAAGCTATGCAAGAAGCCCGTCATGACGCTCCCTTATGGAGCCACCCTTCAAGGCGTCGAGGAGTTTATCTACGAGGGGCTATTGGCTCAAAAGCCGCTTGCCACCCCTTGGAGGGAAGTCTTAACATACTCGTTCGACCGGTGGGTCCCCGACGATGGTGCCCGGGCGAGTGGATACCTCGCCTTCGGAGACCGGGAACTCTCCCGACACCCCTTGTTCAAGAGCGACGCAAAGAAGCTGGCCCGACTGGTCTGGGACGCCATTTCGGAGGCACTCCCCAAGGCCATGGCCGCCATGTCCGCATTCA
>FRDC01001739.1_pt1 | contig 42945 bp, 65 predicted proteins | sample 1106171 | NCBI WGS metagenome assembly FRDC01 (sample SAMEA3930566, study PRJEB13176) | freshwater metagenome | biome: Drinking water system; feature: drinking water; material: water | place: Singapore | collected 2014-12-20 | reverse complement strand
TCGGCTCGTCGCTCATTGGATTCGAATCCCGCCCGCCGGCTGGGGGCGCAGACGGGATCTCGCGCGACTGGAACAACGTCGCCTGGAATTGCACGCAGGGGATCGTGTCCGACTGGAACAAGGTGACGCGCTACAACTGTTTGGCCTACGGCGGCGACTACGGATTTGTGGACGGGTCGACGCTGTGGACCCCGATCAATTGTGTGGCGGCGAACAATGCGAACACCGGCTTCGTCGGGCCGTTTAATGCGAATGCCAATTACAATTTTTCTTGGGACACGACGGCGCCTGGGTCGAACCCGCGCAACAGTCGCACGTTCACGTTTATCGATGCGGCCAATGGCGATTTTCGCTGGGCCAAAACGGACAGCGGGGCGCGTGATCTGGCGCTGGCCGATCCAGGATCGGGCTTGTTTAACTATGACGGGTTGGATGTCGTGCGGGCAGGGTCGTGGGACGGCGGCCCGCATGAGTATGTGCCGGCGAACGCATTGACGTTCAACAGATTGCGCCCCCGCATCTTTGCGATGGGGTTGCCGAGATAAAAGGAGCAACATGTCGAGACAATTTTGGGCGGAGTGTCTGTGGTGGGAAACGGCGGATGGCACGGCGATCGCCAACACGACCACGGAAACAATTATTTTTGCGAACAAGACGATCCCGGCCAACTATCTATCGGACGGTCGGCTGCTCTCGCTCGTCGCGCGTGGTCGGCTGAGTACGACGGCCACGCCGACCATCCGGTTCCGGCTGCGGTGGGGCGGGGTCTCTGGCACGGTGCTGTGGGATAGCGGGACCATCACGTGCGCCACGGTGACCGCGGCGCTGTGGTCACTGATGCTCGATGTGCAGACGCGGACCAATGGCGCGACGGGAACCCTGTTCGTGATGGGGGAGTGTTTCGTAGGCTCGGCGGCGCCGCCGACCGTAGGCAGCGCGACCGGGGCGCCGGCCGTCGGCGTATTTGGCAGTGCGGGCGATGACACGCCGGCGGCGGTGACGGTGGATCTCACGGCTGACACGGCCCTGTCGCTCACGGCGCAATGGGGAGCGGCGAGCGCGAGCAACACGCTCACCGGACACCAATACCGAGGCAAAGCGGAGAATTAAGTGCTGGCGATTGATTTTGATGCGGCGGTGGCGCGATTTCGCGGGCAGGTCTTGCAAGTCGCCTTGCGTGAGTCGGTGCCGACGGATGTGGCGGCGGCGGCCCTGGCGGATGTGCTGGGGCAGATGGCGTCGTTGCTGGATCAAACGGAAGGCTCGCGCCCGCTTGAAGCGCGTCTTGCGCCGCTGCTCGAGCGGATTCGCGTGGCGCATGGCCGGATGGGGACACGCTGATGGGCCTGCAATACGCTCAGGGGTCGATCAATTGGCTCGCCGCCGACGTGGTGAGTACGACCTATGTGATCAGCGGGCTGCCATTCCAACCGAAGGCGTTGCGCTTCTGCTGGATGGGGCTCGGTGGTGCCGTCGATGCGGCCTCGCAAACCGCGCATATGCGGAAGGGCATGGGCTTCGCGGTCTCGGCCTCGAATCGCTCCTGCATGGGGGCGCAAAGCCAAGATGCCGCCGGGACGCAGGTGTGTACGACCGGCTATCGGACGGATTGCGTGGCGATGAGCCTGACGAGTACGCCTGCGGCGGACGGCCTGCTCGATCTGCAATCGATCAATAGCGACGGTTTCACATTGGTCGTCGACGATCAGGGCGTCGTGGATCTGTCGGTGATGTGGGAAGCGTGGGGTGGCGATGGTGTGGAGTCGGCGTCGATCCTGGAAATTGCCGAACCGGCGGCCACCGGGAACCAAGATTACGACTGCGGATTCCAGCCGAACCTCGTGCTGCTGATGGGTGTGCAGGGCACGGCGGCGGCGAACACGGTCACGCGGGACGATGCGGCGCTGATGATTGGGGCGGCCTCTAGTCCGGATGCGGCGCGGCAGTGGGTCGCGGTGGGCAATGACGACGATGCCTCGGCGACCAGCGACACGGACGGCTATGCACGATCGGGGGAATGTCTGGCGGCCATCACGGTGGCGGGCGGCAATCCTTCCGCACGGGCGACGCTCTCGCAATGGTTGCCACGGGGGTTTCGGCTTAATTGGCTGGCGCGAGCGACGACGAACAGACGCTACAGTGCGTTGTGTTTGGAGGGCGGGGGATTTGCGGCGGGCTCCTGCGTGATCGCCGGCAATTCCGCCGGTGCGACCGTGACGGTCGGGACGCCGTTTGCTCCAGTCGGTGTGTCGGTCTGCGGGATGATGCGGACCGAATCGACGGCAGGCACGTCCACGACCGAGGATCGGATGGCGTTCGGCGTTGGCACATCTCCCTCGTCGCGCCGCTCGCAAGGGAGCTGGAGTGAGAACGGCAATGCGACGGCGGCTGAGATCGATCTGACGCTCTCGTTCGATCAGATTTTGTCGTACCCGTCGAACGCTGGCGCGGAACTGACGGCCTACGATCTGGACGCGATCCTACCTGATGGGTTCCGTCTCATTGTCGATGTGGCGGGCGGGGTTGCCAACGAGTGGATCGGGTACGTGGCGTATGGGGGCAAGGCGGCTGTGTCGTTCAACAACTATCTGGGCATCCATAGCGCCTCGAGTGGCGGCCATGCGGAGTGCATCCGATGAGTTTTCCTGCGCTACGCACCAGAAATTTTAGTTTTGCCCGTGTGGTCCCTGGCGGCGGGGGTGGCGGGAGTACGTTCAATGAAAGCCTCGCGCTGGCGGTGGCGGGCTCCCAGGTGCCGGCGTCGCAGGCGGTGTTGAGCGGTCCGATGGCGTTGGCGGTGCAGTCGGCGGTGGTGGAGGCGGCGACGCTCTTGATGGCGGGAGGCGTGACGTTGGCGGGGCAGGGGCATGCCAGCCAGTCGGGTCCGGTGACGATGACGCTCTCGCAGGCGCTGGCCGTGCTGGCCGCGCAGGGACAAACGGGCGGGTTGGCCTATGTGGGGACCGTGGCGCTGCCGGCGTCCAGCGCGATGGTGCAAGCCCTGGCTGTGGTGATGGCTCCGCTGGTCTCGTTGGCGGTACAGGATGTCCTGGCGGCCACTGGGACGTTGACGATGTCAAGCGGTGTGTCCCTGACGAGTGCTGGGGCGGTGAGTGAGTTGGGTCCGCTGACGATGCAGGTCTCCCAGGCGTTGGCCGGGGTGGCCGGATTCGTCGAGAGCGGCGGGCTGGCCTACAATCTGACCATCAGTCTTGCGTTGACCTCGCTGCTGGAGATGATCGGGAGCCGTGGAGTGGATGGCGTGGTGGCCCTCGCGTCGGGGTCCGGATTGACGATGGCGGGAGCGTTAACCGTGGCGGCGGCACAGGCGTTGTCCGGACAAGCCGGACTGACGGCACAAGGGCCGCTGGTGGTCAACCTGCTGGCGGCGGCGGCGGTACAAGCCTCCCAGACAGCCGGCGGGGTCCTGGTGATGCAGGGCCTCCAGGCGATGGGGGCGGTGGCGGCGCTGAGTCCGACCGGTGGGCTGACCCTCCAATCGACCGTGACCCTGTCGGGGAGTCCTACGCTCTCTGTGGCCTGGGATTCGGCGCTAGTGTTGGCGCTGGTGCTCGGGGCGAGACCGGGGTTGACGGCCGCGCGTTCGGTGGAGCTGGCGGGGTTGGTCAGTCTGACCGTGCAGGAGGCCATTGCTGCGCAGGCGAGTACGGTTCAGGCCAATCTGCTGGGATTGGGCGTGACTGCGGGGCTGGCGCAAGCGGCGGCGGCGATCTACGCGCAGAGTCTGGCGTTATCGGCGGCGGGGACGTATGCGGCACAGGCGGAGTTTATCGACGGCTCGATCGGGAGCGTGATGGTGATTTCCGGAGAGCTGTTGAAACAGGCGGTGATGACCGGCGAACTGTTGAAGCGCGCCGGCTTGGCGAATGAGCAATTGAAGCGCCCGTCGATCACGGGAGAGACGTTACAGTAACCCGAACACTGAAAACCGGAGGGGATGGCTATGAACATCGTGGGACAGATAACGGAACGGTTGGCGCGGCTCTTGTCGCGTGATCTGCGGCGATTCACAGATCCGGACGCGCAGCGGCAGTGGTTGTCGACCCGTGTGCAGGCGCGCAATCATTGGACGTTTGCCCATCTGCGTGACGGGCGGCAGATCGATGAATGGGCCTTCGATAATCTGGTGGTCAACGAGGGGTTGAACGCGCTGTTGAACCGGACGTTCGATGCGGTCGGGGCTGATGTGAATTGGTACGTCGGGCTGATCGGGGCCGGCACGGGGACGGTGGCGATCACCTCCGGGGCGGCGGCGGTGACCGGCACCGGCACGACGTTCGATACGGGATTGGATGCCGCGCCGATTGCGGACATCATCATTGTCGGAGCGGGCGCGTCGGGGGCGGACCTGATCCAGACCGTCGCCACGTTCACCAGCGGCACGTCGATCACGTTGTCGGGGAATGCCAGCACGACCGTCTCCGGCGCGTCGTTTGCGGCGGAGCCGGTGGCGAGCGATACCTTAGCCAGCAAGATCAACTGCTGGAATGAGGTGACGCCGTACTCCAACGCCAACCGACCGACCTGGACCAAGAACGGATCGGCGTCCGGCGGGGCGATGAGCAACAGCTCGTCCAAAGCGTCGTTCTCGGTGAATGCCACCAGCCGGATTTTCGGCGGGTTCCTGGCGAACAACAACACGAAGGGCGGCACGACGGGGACGCTCTACGGTGGCGGGCTGTTCATCACCACGGGTTCGCGGGCGGTGGTGAACGGGGATACGCTCAATGTGCAGGTCGATCTGAGCGTGACGGCGTCGTAAAACTTAGTAAGGGGTACGTACCTGTAGACGGGGGTTCAGGATGGCGGTGGAAACGCGGCCGGTGCATCGCGTGAAAGAGCGGGAGACGGGGATCGAGTCCTTCTCGTTGAAAGATGAGGATGGGAATGCGATCCCCGCGGGCAGTCTGACGAGTGCCACGCTGACGCTGCACGTCGTCCATACGGGTGCGATTGTGAACAGCCGGAACGCGCAAAATATCCTGAACGCCAACAACGTGACCATCGATGGGACCGGGCTGCTGGCGTGGACGATTCAAGCGGCGGACATGGCCATTACCGATGACAGTCGCCGCGTGGAGGTGCATCGCGCGCTGTTTGTGTTCAAGTGGGGGAGCGGGCGGGAAAAGCCCTACGAAATTGATTACGAAATTGAAAACATGAGCAAGCTGACATGAGCTGGACGACTCGCTTGGGCCAGTGGTTGCTGGGCCGGAAAGAATCCGACGTGGCGCGCGCCATCTATCTCCTTTCTGGGGGAGCCGCGTCCTGGCGCGATCAGGACTATGCGGTGTATGCGCGTGAAGGCTACGGCCAGAACGTCACGGTGTATGCCTGCATCAACGAAGTGGCGCGCAGTATTGGCGGGCTGACCTGGGTGTTGAATCGAAAAGGGACGACGCCCCAGAGCAAGAAGTGGCAGGCGGTGGAGACGCACCCGTTGCTGGAGTTATTGGCGCGCCCGAACCCGAAGCAAGGCCAGGCGGCGTTTTTTGAGTCGGCGGTGGGGTTCTGGCTGATCAGCGGCAACAATTACATGAATCTGGTGTCGCCCACGAATCGGCCGCCGAAAGAGTTGTGGAATTTGCGCCCGGACCGCATTGAGATCATTCCGAGCCGAGTGAATGCGGAGGTGTCGGCCTATCGGTACACGGCCGGCGGCCAATCGATTGAGGTGCCGGCGGAGCGTGTGTTGCATAGCGCGCTGTTTCATCCTGACAGTGATTGGTACGGACTGAGTCCGTTACAGGTGGCGGCGAAAGTGGTCGATACGGATGCCGAGAGCGTCACGTGGAATAAGTCGCTGTTGCAGAACGCCGCCAGACCGAGCGGGGCGATGCAGACCGATCAATCGTTGACGGACCCGCAATATAGCCGTCTCAAGCAGCTCATGGAAGAGAAATACCAAGGCGCCATGAATAGCGGTCGTCCGCTCCTGCTCGAGGGGGGCTTGAAGTGGATGCAGATCAGCATGAACCCCACGGAAATGGATTGGTTGAATGGGCGCAAGATGACCAAGCGTGAAATCTGCCAGGTCTTCCAGGTGCCGCCGGAGCTGATTGGCGATTCGGAAAGCAAGACCTACTCCAATTACCAAGAAGCGCGAAAGGCGTTCTACCAGGAAACCGTGCTGCCGCTGGCAGGCCATCTGCGTGATGACCTGAATGCCGGCCTGACGGCGCGGTTTGGGGATGGGCTGAGGCTGGACATCGATAAAGATGCCATCGAGGCGCTCGCGGAAGAACAGGGGCGACTCTGGGACCGGGTGAAGGCGGCGGATTGGCTGACGGTCAATGAGAAGCGCCGGTTGACTGGCTATGACGACCTGGAGGGCGGCGATGTGGTGTTGATCAGCGCCACGATGATGCCGCTGGGGATGGCGAGCGAGGATGAGTCGGGCTCGGAGCGCGAGATTACCGTGCAGGAATGACGAGATGCTGAGTTTGGCGGAATGGGCCTCTCCGGTGGGCGCGGTGAAGTCCTTCAATGTGAGGACGGAGCCGGCCAAGGTACGGCACTGGAAGCTGGTGGATCGTCGCCGGCTGGTCTGGATGCGAGCGATGCGTCGGCAGGCGGCCTCGCTGTTTCTGGCGGAAGGGCAGGATGTGGCGACAGCCTTTGCGGAGCGCGAGTCGCCTGCCGCTGGGCTTGAGGCGGCGGAGCAGGCGATTGGCCGCGGCCAGACGGCGTGGAGCCGGTACTATCGGAACGTCTATCTGACGGTCGGAAAGGACTTTGCCAATAGTACGTGGCGGAGCCTGGGCCAGCGTGGGCGGGTGACGGGGTGGGCGAGAAAGGCCGGCTTGGAAGATGAGTGGACGCGCCTGGTGGTGAACTACGTAACGGTGGTGGGCGCACAGCGCGTGGTCGGCGTGTCGGATACGACGAAACAGGCGATCCGTGAAGTGGTGGCGGAGGGGATTCGTGAGGGCCATACGATGCACGACATCGCCCGATCCATTCGCGCGGCGTATGGCGCGTTCAGTGGCTACCGTGCGGAGCGGATTGCGCGAACGGAAGTGGTGGGGGCGTCGAATGCGGGGTCGCAGATGGCGGCCCAGGTGACCGGCCTGGTGCTGAATAAGGAGTGGATCAGCACGCGAGATGAGCGGACCCGTGGGGCTGACCCGAAAGATGAATTTGACCATGTGTCGGTGGATGGCCAGGTCCAGCCAATGGGCCAGCCGTATGTGGTGAGCGGGGAAGAATTGCAATTCCCTGGCGATGGGCAATCTGGGGCGAGTGCGGGGAATGTGATCAATTGCCGCTGCGTGGAAGGATATTTCCGGCCGGAGGATGCAGACCCGACGGAGCCCACGCCGAGCGATGAGCAGCCACCGGTGGAGGCCGTGCCGGTCGAGGAGCCGTCGACATTGGACGAGCGGCTGACGGCGGAGGCGGTGTCGGTGGAGGATCTGGGCGGTGGCGTGAATGTGACCTTTTTGGTGGAGCTGGAGAATGGGGAGCGGGGGGTGTGGAAGCCGCAGAGCGGGGAAGGGGAATTCCTCCGGAAGTATGTCCCGAATGGAGAGCAGTACCTCCGTGAGGCGTTGGCGTATGACGTGGCGAAGCAGGTTGGCATGGAGGACTTGGTGCCGGTGACGGTGGTGCGGACCGTGGATGGAGAGGTGGGGAGCATTCAAGCTTTTGTGGAAGGGGCAAAGGCGGCTTCGAAGTTGCGCGGTCGACTGGGCCGCGAGGAGGATCGGGCGCGCATTGCGGTGTTTGATTTCATCATCGGAAATAGTGACCGCCATGAAGGGAACTGGATGGTCCATACCAAGACGAATAGGGTGACGCTGATTGATCACGGGCTGGCCTTCCAGACGGATGTTCAGCAGTACGTGCTGAGTCGCTTTATTGATTGGATGGGGGTTGATCCGATTCAGAAGAGTCTTGTGGCTCCCTATCTGGAGCATCGAGCAGACATTCTGGCCACGGTCCAGGCGGCGGTGGGCGAGGAGGCGGCGGCGGCGGTCGCGAGGAGGCTGGACCTGATTGCGACCTCGGAGACATGGAAAGAGGTGCGGCGCTTTGGCGGGAGATTTCTCTGATGCAGGTGACGGTGAGCAGTAATGAGTCGGGGCGGTTGATGACGGTGGGCCGGTTGCTGTGGAACGGGGTGCAGATCGTTGTCGATCCGGAGACAGAGGAGGATCGGGCTACGCTGATGTTCGTCCTGTCCACCCCCATCGTGATTGAGGAGCAGGGAGAGCCGGTGCGGGTGACCCGTGCGACGCCGGAGCAGTTTGTGCGGAATCTGCACCGGCACTATAAGGGCAGCTATTTTCGTGTCTCTAAGCCGGAGTGAGGTGACCTATGGTGCGACAGTTGAAGGCCTTGAAGTTGAATTTGAAGCGTGTGGAGGAAGACGGCGAGTTCGAAGGGTATGCGTCGACTCGCGAGCGAGATCAAGGGGGCGACATCATTCTGGAAGGCGCCTTCAAGCGCACGATTGATCAGAACGGCGGGGAATTTCCGATCCTCTGGTTCCATGATCCCACGAAGCCGGTCGGGCTTGGGGTGGTCAAGGAGGACGGCCACGGGCTGTTCACGAAGGGCCGGTTGAATTTGGAAAAGCAGCTCGGGCGTGACCTGCGGAGCGACATGAAATTCGGCGTGGTGGACCGGATGAGTATCGGCTACAGCGTGGTGCAGGCGGAGTGGCAGGACGAGAAAGAGGCGCGGGTGATCTCGGAGTTGAAACTACATGAGTACAGCCTGATCACGAAAAACTTTGCGATGAATGAAGGGGCGCTGCTCACCAACGTGAAGAGTTTGAGTGACCCGCTGGTGCGGAAGTTCATGGAGGCGTGGGACGCGGTGGCCGAGGTTCGGGCTGAGGTGAAAGAGGGGCGGGTGTTAAGTGCGAAGAATAAGCTCCATGTCGAGGCGGCCATCGTGGCTATGACCACGGCAACGGAGTCGTTAGCGGCGCTGTTGACGGCGGCGCGTGCAGCCGAGGACTCGGGCAAGGCCCACTCTCGCGGCGGCGCGCCGGAGTCGAGCGACCGAGCGGCCGGCAACTCGGACTGGGTCCACTTGCTGGGTCAGCATGTGCAGGCGTCGAGGGACAGCCTGGCGGGGTTTTTGTAACCAGAAACTTAGTAATGGGTACGTATAACCAGAAGGAGGGGGCATCATGGACGAGGTAAAGATGAAAGAGTTACTGGAGGAACAGAACCGACTGATCAAGTCGCTGCGGGAAAAGGTGGAAGCCGGTGAATCCCGCGGCAAGAACATGCTGAAAGAGTCCACGGAGGCCATCGAGGCCCTCAGCAAGCGGCTCGATACCATCGAGTTCGACGAGCTGAAAAAGAATGACGAGGCTATGAACCGTCGCCTGGACGACATCGAAGTGAAGTTCCTGCGCCCGATGCAGGACTCGCTGGAGTCGAAGAAGGCGAAGACGGAACAGGAGCAGAAAGAGGCGTTCGTGGCGACGGCCTACAACAAGTTCTTGCGCAAAGGCGATAAGAACCTGACGGTCGAGGAAATCAAGGCCCTCTCGGTGGATCAAGATCCGCAGGGCGGGTACATGGTGCCGGTGACCCGCAGCCGCGAACTGGTCAAGAAATTGATCGAGTTCTCGCCGGTGCGTGAATTGGCGACGGTCGTGCGGATCTCCGCCGGGGATCTGTACGAGGAGCCGGTGGAAGGGACGCAGGACTTCGCCGGATCGTGGGTAGGGGAGCGTGGGGCGCGGACGGAAACGACGGCGGCCAAGCTCAACCTGGAAAAGATCCCGGTCCATGAGCTGTTCGCGCAGCCGTTTGTCACGCAGAAGATGCTGGATGACAGCGAGTTTGACGTGGAAGCCTGGCTGAACGAGCGGATCGCCATGCGCTTTGCGGTGCTGGAAGGGACGGGCTTCATCAGCGGCGATGGCGTGAACAAGCCGGAAGGGATGTTGACGCATGCCGGGGTGACGCAGGTGGTCAGCGGCCATGCGTCGCAGGTGACCGGGGACGGCCTGGTGGATCTGGTGTATGCCCTGCCGGAGTTCTATGCCCGCAACGCGACCTTCCTGTTGAAGCGGGCGACGCTCGGGCTGATCCGGAAGTTGAAGGACAGCTCGGGCAATTACTTGTGGGCGCCGGGTATGGGCGGGAATGCCCTGACGGCGAATTTGTCGGCTGGGGCGCCGTCGACGATCTTGGATCGTCCCTACCGTGAGGCCATCGATATGCCCACGGTGGCGGCCAACGCCTATCCGATCCTCTTCGGAGATTTCCGGAGTGCGTATCGGATCGTGGACCGCGTGGACGTCCGGCAAATCCGTGACCCCTACACCAACAAGCCGCATGTGAGCTTCTACACCACGAAGCGCACGGGCGGACAGGTGGTGTTGGCGGAAGCGATCGTGAAGCAGAAGATTTCCACCTAATCCGTGGAAGGACGGCGGGCGGCTCGCGTGGGCCGCTCGCCCCACAACGCGCAACATAGACTGATCGTCAATCTGAACTTGAGGAGGGGGACATCATGCGTGATATGCACAGCAATATGAAAGTCGTGGAAGCCTTGCGCGCGGCCACTCGGACGGCCGATGCGAACGGGCTCGACGTGAACGTGCAGGGCTATGAATCGGTGGAGTTGGTCGTGGCCGTGGGGCTGTCGGGGGATACGTTGGCCGCCGGCTTGAACATTTCCATCGAGCTGGAGGAGTCGGACGACAACGGATCGGGCGCGCCGGCGGGCTATACCGACGTGGCAGCGACGGACATCGTCGGGGGCAACGGCGGAGCCAGTGGGCAGGCGATCCTGGTCAATGATCCGGCGGAGGACGAAACGGTGTACCGCTTCGGGTATATCGGGACTAAGAAATGGGTGCGCGTGGTCTACAACATCACGGGGACCCATACCAACGGCTGCCCGTGTGCGGTGGTCGCGGTGCTGATGAATCCGCGGCATGCGCCGGTGGCGGACCAGAAGGTCTAAGCCAGTGACGCCTGACTAAGGGAATCCCTCATGGGGCGGATGCGTGAGCGTTCGCCCCATCTCGGAAAGGAGTGTGCGTGATGGCGGAGTCGATTCGGATGGTGAAGCGGAGCCTGGGGAGTCCTGATGGGATTCGGGTGCGCTGGTATGAACAGGATGCGGTGCTCGAGCTGGGTGTGGATATTCCGGTCGAGCTGGCACGGGCCTTCGTCAGTGAGCGGTGGGCAGTGGAGGTGAAGGCGGTGCCGAAGCCGGAGAATAAAGCCATGAAGAGTGTGGAGAATAAATAATGGGCGGGCTCAAGCTCATTGCCAAGCCGACGGTTGACCCGGTCGCGCTGGAAGCGGTGCGCGCCCATGTGCGGATCACGGGCGGCGATGAGGACGGCTATCTGGAGGCGCTGGTCAAAGCCGTGACCCGTGCGGTGGAGCAAGCCTGTGGGGTGGCCCTCCTTGAGCAGACGTGGGAGTTGTCCCTGGATGCCGCGCCGTCGGTGCCCTATCTGGAATTGACACCGTCGCCGTTGCGGTCAGTGGTCAGCATTAAGAGTTATGACGACGCCGATGCGGAAACCGTGCTGGCCTCGACAACGTATCAGGTGGACACCTACGCCCAGCCGGGCCGCGTCGTGCTGAAACGCGGCGTGGTGTGGCCGACTGATCTGCGTATGGCGAACGGCCTGCTGGTCCAATACAAAGTGGGGTACGGCGCGACGGCGGAGGAGCTGGATGCGGATCTGCGCCACGGCCTCTTGCAGATCATCGCGAGCCTGTACGAGCAGCGCGAGTCGATCAGTGAGGTGACGAGCCAGGCCGTGCGTGTGATGGCTGCGGAGCTGGTGGCGTCGTATAAAACGATGAGGTTGTGATGCAGGCGGGGGCATTGCGCCATCGGGTGGCGATCCAGCGGAAAACCCGTGTGAGTGATGGTCAAGGGGGCTACACCGAAACGTGGGCGACGGTGACGAATGGTGCGGTGTGCGCGAGTATTGAGCCGGCGAGCAGCAAGGAAGTCTTTCATGCCCACCAGCTCAATCATCTCGTCACTCATAAGATTGTCTGCCGGTTTCTCTCCGGCGTGACCAGTGCGGATCGGGTGGTGTTCGGCACGCGGGCGTTCAATATCCGGTCGGTCCTGAACCCGTTGGAGCGAAACCGGATGCTAGTGCTGCTGTGCGAAGAGGGAACGGTGAGCTGATGGCGACGGGGGCGGCGCTCTCCATCGAGGGACAGAAAGACTTGTCGCGGGCCTTTGCGCGCCTGGTGGTGGTCAGCCGGACGGCGGCGATGGAGGAGGTGCGTGCCGGGATTTTGCTGGTCCAGCGTCGCGCGAAAAAACTGACACGGATGCCGGGACAAGGGCGGGAGTACCGGCGGGGTGAGGTGGTCCATCGTGCCAGTCGTCCGTTCGATCCACCGGCGAAAGACTTGAACACGCTGGGGTCGAAATTGGGGAGCGGGGAGGCCATTCAATATCTGAATGGCGGACTGGTGGCAGAGTTTGGTCCGAGGAATTACCCGGTGGCTGCCTACTTGGAGTTTGGGACGAGTAAGATGGCTCCGCGGCCGTTCCTGTTTCGCTCGCTAGAGGAGGAGCGGCGGACGATTGTGGCCGGCTTTGAGCGGGCCTTCAAGCGGGCGACAGGAGCGTAGGCGATGAGCAGCGCGCAGCAACCGGTCCAGGCCGGCCTCTACACAAAGCTGACCAGCGACGGGACGCTGATGGGACTGATTCAGGGAGTCTTTGATGCGGTGCCGAATGATCAGGCCTATCCCTATGTGACGCTGGGAGAGATTGAGGCGGACGAGTGGAGCACGTTTGCGCGGCTGGGCCAGTCGATGGTGGTGACCCTCCATACCTGGAGCCAGGGCAAGGGGAAGAAGGACGCGCAAGTGATCCAGAGCCGGATTGACACCCTGCTGCATCGGGGAACGATCACGGTGTCGGGCTTTACGTTTGTGAGTTGCATCCGTGAATTTGAAACGGTCCTGCAAGATCCTGAGCGGGGCGAGACGTGGCATGGCGTCCAGCGATTCCGCGTGCATGTCCATGCGTGAGCGCGAGCTGATCTAACGACGACGGAGGGACACCATCATGGCATTCGGACATGGGAAAGATACAAAAGTCTATATCAACGGCTATGACCTGACGACATTCTTCACGTCGCATTCGTCATCGGAAGAAGTGGATATGGCCGAGACGAGCACGTTCGGGACGGGGGCGAAAACCTACGTGTCCGGGATGCGCGACGCCACGGTGAGCCTGGAAGGCTATTTCGATGGCGCGGCGGATGCGGTCGATCAGGTGTTGAAGCAAGCCATTGCGGTCAACGACGCGATCTTTCTGGTCTACCCGTCCGGCGATGTCGTAGGGACGCCAGGGTTCGGGTTTAAGGCGAACGAAAGTTCGTATGAAGTGAGCGGCGAAACGGGCGGCGTGGTGGCGGTGGCGGTGGAGGCCCAGTCGACTGTCGGGCGGGATCGTGTGGTGTCCCATCATGCGATGTCGACCGAAGTGGCGACGGCCAACGGCACGTCGGTCGACAATGCCGCGCAGACCACGGCGGGCGGCATGGCCTATCTGGAGGTGCCGGATATTACCGGCATCACGGCGCTGGCGGTGAAGATCCAAGACAGTGCGGATAATAGCGCCTGGGCAGATCTGGCGGGGGCGGCGTTTACCAGTGTGACGGCGGACCGGGCGAAGGAGCGGATTGCGATCAGCGGGACGATCCGGCGCTATACCCGTGCGGTGTGGACGTTTACTGGCGCAGGCTCGGCCACCTTCGCGGTGGCGCTGGGGCGGAACTAATGACGCGCCTCCTATTTGAGCAGGGTCCGCTCGTCAACGGCCAGGTCTCGGTCGGACGTGGCGGTCGGCTGATCGCGATTGATACGGAGACGGACCAGGCTGTGGAGCTGAGCGGCTGCGTGACGGCCTTCCGCTTCGAGTCGGTCGCCGGCGAGCTCGACAGTGTTCAGCTCACCGTGCGCGGGATCGAGCTGGTCAGCGTGGGGACGCTGGCGCGTCTGATGGAGGCCGTGAGAGAACCGTTCGTGAGGGAACCGGTGGAGCGCGTGATCCAGGTATGAGACTTCACGTGACGAGTGATGGCGATGCGGCGCGGACGCGGGTGGTCTTGATTGATGAGGACCAGCGGCGTCTGGATATTACGACGCAGGTGCGTGGTGTGACCTGGCATCTGGATGACAGCGGCCGTCCGGCTCGCGCGATTCTGGTGTTGGATGGCGTGATGAGTGCCGAGGTGCAGGGACTCCTCGGGCTGGCCACGCAGGAGGCGGTGGCCCTGGAAGAAGCGCGGGCCGCCATGATGGAGTTCCCAGGCTAATGCACCCTGCAACGCTGGTATTCATCCGACAGATTGCGCGACTGATTAAGGGGTTCGGGACAGCCCTGGATGAATGGGCGAACGCGCTGGAACGGGCGCGTGGAGATTCGGAGAGGACCTGATGTAAGAACGCACACTATCAATCATCTGCGCGTTTGGCTCGCCTGACAGTCTCGCGTGCTGCCTCACTGTCATTGATGGCCTCCCGACACGCTTAACCTGGAGGGAGGTTCGTCATGGCATTTTCGCACGGCAAAGATACCGTTTTCAAAATCGATAACTCGGGTGGATCGCTGCAAGATATTTCCACCTATCTCTTGAGCGTGGGATTCCCGCAAGAAATCGACATGGCGGAAACGTCCACGTTCGGCACCGGCGCCAAGACCTATGTGGCGGGAATGACGGATGCGACGATTTCCATCGAGGGTCGCTACGATCCGACGGTGGACAACATCCTGAACGCTTTGAAAGGGCTGGCGGCCACGCAGACCTTTGAATATGGCCCGCAGGGCGGGACGGGCGGGGCGGTGAAATACACCGGCGAATGCCGCATGACCAGCTACGAGGTCAGCGGGGACGTGGGTGATATGACCGGATTCAGCGCCGAGTTCCAGGTGAGCGGGTCGATCACGCGGACGACGTTCTAACTTGAAGTCGGTGCGCGTGGCGGATGACGCAGGAGGCTCGCCCGCAATTGTGCGGGCCTCCTTCCTGCGCGAGAAATGAGGGAGTCATGGATCGTGTGCTGAGTGTGGCGGCGTTGAAGAGTACCCGTGGCGGGCGGACCCAGACGGTGGACTTGAGTGCCTATGGGGCGGATGGGGTCGTCATTGTGAAGAAGTTGACGGTCGCCGGCCGGGACCGGTTTGCCACGACGGGCGAAAAGGACAAAGACAACCGGCTGGCGAGCCTGGCAGTGCTGCTTCAAGAAGGCTTGGCAGAGCCGGCCCTGTCGGAGGCGGATGCGCGTGAGCTGTGCGAGTGCGATGCGGATATGGTGGACGCCCTCCTGAAAGCCATCCTGGAGTTCAATGGGATGACGAAGGAGGCGGCAGACGATCTGAAACGCCAGTTTCCTGTTGAGCCACGACCTGAAATTCCGGTTTCTGCTGGCGCTGAAACTGCACATGACCGTTGAGGAACTGGAACGCACGATGCCCTGGAGTGAGTACATCCAATGGCAGGCGGCGTTGAGCTGGAAGGCGAAGGAAGAAGAGAAGGCGATGAAGAAGGCGCGGCGGCGGCGCAAATAGGACGAGGATGAGCGGGCTACTGAACGATCTCAAAGTGCGCCTGGGAGCCGACATCTCGCAATTTCGAGATGCGATCTCGAAGGCCAATTCACAGCTGGATTCGCTGGCCGGGTTCGCCAAAGTGGCGGGGAAAGGGCTGGCGGGGCTGGCGGTGTTTGGGGCGATGGGGAAGCTGGCCAAAGAGATCACGGAGGTGACGCTGGCCGCCGGCGCGCAAGCCGAGGAGCTGGCTCAACTGAAAGAGATCACCGGCCAGAATACCGATGCGCTGCAAGGCTACGACGTGCTGTTGAACCGCGTGGGTTTGAGCCAGTCGGATCTCCAAATGGGATTCAAGACCCTCTCCCAGAAATTGGAAGAGGCGCGGCGCGGCGTCGGGGATGCGGGGGATCGGTTCCGGCAGTTAGGGATTGACATCACCAAGGTCGGGTCGACGACGGACTTACTGCGAGAGATCGCGGAGCAATCGAGTCATGTGGCGGCAGGGTCGGAAAAGGCGGCCATGATGACGGACTTGCTGGGCCGGATGGGGCTGAAACTGATTCCGGCGTTCAATGGAGGCGCGCGGGCTATTGATGAGGCGGCCAAGAAGTCCAAGCAGATGACGGAATTGTCGGGGGTGCAGATCGCGTCGCTGGGGCGAATGGATGACGCGGTGGATGATCTGCGTATGGCCTGGACGCGCTTCGGCCAGCAGCTGGGGGCCTTGTTTGCGCCGGCCGTGGAGATGGTGGCGAACTACTGGACCTGGCTGCTGAGTGTGGTGTCGTCGGTGTTGAAGAAGGTGGATACGGCACTCGATACGCTGGCGATCCGATTTACCCATCTTGGGTTGGCGATCAGCGAAGCGGCCTCCGTGCTGTTTTCGACGGATCTGTTCAATGGGGCGGCGTGGTCGAAGGCGATTGAGAATATCAAGCTGATCGATCAGGAAGCGGCGAAACTGATTGCGAAACGCCGCGCGCTGGCGGACGCGCCAGAGGCGGCGGATACCCGTCCGAAGCCGGGGCAGCTCGTCGATAGCGCGAAGCTGCTGGAGGCGGCGAAGGCGGACGCGGATGCGATGCAGCGGATCAGCGAGCAGACCTTCAAGAGTGCGGAGGCGCAATGGAAGGCGACGGCGGATCATACCATCGCTGAGTGGGAGGAAATGAAATCGAAATTCATCGTGAACGGCCTGGATATGGCCGAGGCGCATGCGTCGATTCAGCGACAGATGCGCGAGATCACGAAGAAGGCCTTGATCGAGCAGATCTCGAACTACTCCGCCTGGATGCAGTCGCGGATCGGAATGGAAAAGGCGGGGAGTAAAGAGCGGGAGGCGCTGGAGGGACAGGCCAACGCCAAGCTGGTCGAGATGTGGAACCAAGTGGTGGTGAATGAGATCGCGGGCGATGCGGAGCGGATTCGCTCTGCGGTGGCGGTGGCCGCGGCCCGGCAAGAGGTGGCGAATCAAGAGGCGGAGGCCGGGTTGCAGCGGTTCAACCTATATGCCGCCATGACCGAGCGTGAAAAACAGTTCGATGTGGATCGCACGGCCAGCGCCTTAGCGGTGGTGCAGGCGCAAGAGGGGGCGCGGGAGTCGCAATTCCAAGATCACCGGCGGATTCTCGAGGCCACTCTGGCGGCGTTGGCGGCGGAAGAAGCCAAAGAAGTGTCGAGCGTGAAGATCACCGAAGCGGAGAAGGCGGCGATTCGAGAGCGGTTCCGGGCTCGTCGGATTGAGGCGGAAGGCCAATATGTGCAGGCGGTGCAGGCCTCGCGGACGGCGGAATTGTCGGATGCGGCGAAGGTGGCGGATGCGAAATTCAACCTGTTGAAGGCGGAGCAGGACCAACAGTTCGCCCTGTTCCGTGACACGGACTTGCTGCGGAAGCAGAAGGTGGCGGCGCTGACGGCTCAGTATGAAGCGGACCTGCTGGGGGCAAAAGATAATGCGGCTCAGAAGTTGGCCGTGGAAACGAATTACTATGCCCAGTTGAAGGGAGTGGCCCAACAGTTCCCGACGTTTTGGGAGCAGCAGCTCCAAACCATTCAACAGAGTGCCGTGTTCACGTGGTCGGCCATCACCCAATCGTTTGCGACGAGCCTGGCGGGCGTGATCCAGGGCACGGCGACGATGGCGCAGTTCTTTCAGCAGGCCCTGACGACCATGCTGACGGCGGTGATTCAGATGGTGATCCAGTTAGGCGCGCAGTGGGCGCTGGCGACCTTATTCAAGGGGGCAGAGGACGCGAAACAGCTCGGCCTGCATAAAGCGATGGAGGGGACGAAAACGGCGGTGACGGCCAGCGCGGAGGCCAGTCGGGTGGCCCTGACGGTGGCGACGAATAAAGCCTTGCTGGCCTCGGTGACGACGACGCTGGCGGGCTATGCGGTGGTGGGCAATGCCGCGATGGCGGTGATGCAAGCGGCGCTGACCGCCGTGATCGGGTTTTTGCTGGCGGTGGCGGCGGCGGTGGCACCCATTCCCATCGTCGGGCAAGTGCTGGCGGGGTCGATTATCGTCGGGGCGACGCTGGCGGAATTTCAAGGGCAAGCGGCGATCTTAGCCGGGACCGCGGCGATCATGGGGGCGGTGGCGAGTGCCACGGGAGCGGCGACCGCGGCGCTGGCCACGCCGATGGCGGCGGGCGGGATTGTCACTCAACCAACGTTCGCGTTGGTCGGGGAAGCGGGGGCGGAAGCGGTGATTCCGCTGGATCGCCTGAATGACTTCGCGGGGGAGGGGATGACCCAGACGATCGTTGTCGAGCTGGACGGCCGGCAGCTGGCGAAATCGATGTTCAGCAACATGCCATCGTCTATTCGTGCGCGGGGGATTAGCGTCTAATGTTTGGGGGAGCTGCGTTCGCCACGTCAACCTTGTCCGGTGTGATGCCGTCCGCGTCCGTGGTGGACGCAGATGCGGTGTGGGCGTCTGACCCGTTCACGGTGGAGCTGGACGGGGTGGCGATCCGGCTGGCAGCCAACACGCTGACCGGGGAATCCCGTGCAGGAGAGCAATCGACGGCGAGCTTTACCCTGATCAATCCGTCGCCTGTGCCGGTGGTGGGGCAACCGGTGCGGGTGTTGTGGTTTGCGGAAGTGATTTTTGCGGGCACGATTGATCGGATCACAGTGACCGCGAACAAGCCGGGCAGTGCAATTGCCTACGCCTGCGAATGTGTGGACTGGTCGCAGATTCTCTTCCGGCGCAAGTTGCACCGAAACTGGAATGATCTGCCGCTGGTCGGGCTGGCGGACAGTGTGCTGGACAACGAGCTGGCGGGTGAGGGGCTGACGATTGGAACGTCGGATGTGGCGGCGTCGATTCCGCTGGTCAGCGCGGATCGGGCCAGTGCCTACGATGTGTTCAAGAATGCGGCGGCCTCGGTGGGGGCGACGTTCTATGTCGACCGTGAGAAACGCTTGTTCTTTGTGAGTATCTCGGCCCCCTCGATCCCGATCACGCTCGATCAATCGGTCTTTGAATCCGCGTCGTTGACGCAGACGCGCGAGGATTATCGGAACCGCCAAACGGTGATTGCGAAGGGGACGGTGCCGGATGGGGCGAGTGGGGATGCCGTAACCTCCTCGCGGACGCTGACGAATAGCGAACAGGTGACCGCGCGGGCCTCCCTGGAAGGCGGGACGGGGCTCTATGAAGAGTTCGAAGAGGTGACGCATCCCACGTCAAACGATCCCGTGACGGTGACCGTGCTGGCGCTGGCCGTGGGGCGGTTGCGACTCGCGGTCTCCGGTGCGCTGCGCAGCACCTTTTCGGGGCGGGTGCGCAGCTATGGGTTTCTCGCTGGGATGACTGGCACGCTGGCCTTTCCATTGCTGGGGATCAGCAGCGGACAATGGGTGATCCAGCGGGTGACCTTCACGGAGCAAGATGGGCGGGTCCTGCTCTATGACTTGGAGTTGACGCAAACGAGCTTAGAGCGTCGTGCGTATGAATCCTGGTTGAAAATGGCGAGCGGGGGGCAGGTGGTGATTCTGCCGCCAGGGGCGCTGACAAATAATCTGACCACATACAACACGCCTGGCACGTATACGTTCACGGTGCCTGGCGGGATCACGACCATCGAGATTACCTGCTACGGGGCCAGTGGTGGCGGTGGTGGGGGAGCCTACTTCAATCATACCGGATTTCTGATCCTGCGCTCCTATGGCGGGTCTGGTGGACCGAGCGGACGTGCCGTCACGACCATCTCTGTCGTCCCAGGGCAGGAAATTGCGGTGGATGTGGGGGCCGCTGGGCTGGGCGGGGTTGGAGAATTCCGAGCTGACAGTGATGGCCCTCCCTATTCGGCGACTGGTCATGCCGGAACTGCGGGTGAACATTCTGTTGTCTCGGCTGGAGGGATCATTGTGTGCCAGGGGGATGGCAGCGCCGGCGGGGCTGGCGGCTATGCACCCTGGGGCGGTTCAGGAATTGGTGATTATCTTCTCTCCCCTGGCGCTGACGGTTCCACTGGCAGCGGGATCGGAGATGCTGTTTCGGTGGGGGGCGGCGTGCTGGGCGGGGCCGGTGGGCCATCCCTGAATCCTGGCGGGCAGCAGGATGGTAGTGATGGGCAAGATGGGCGAGTCGAAATCCGGTATTAAAGGAGTTTACGGATGACCACACCAGTGACGAATTTCGGGCGGGTGACGGTCAGCACGGGGTATAACAATTCTGCAACGAGCATTGTTCTGACGACCGGGCATGGCTCGCGCTTGCCCTCGACGTTCCCCTATCCGCTGACCTGGTGGAACTTCACGGACTATCCCGACCCTGCGGACGATCCGAACAAAGAAATTGTGATGGTGACCAACCGCTCGGGCGACACGCTGACCGTGACCCGTGCGGCTGAAGGCACCAGCGCCTCGACGAAAAATACGGCGAGCAAAACCTACAAGATGTCGCTGGGCCTGACCAAGGCCATGTGGGACGCGCTCGCGGAGCGGGCGCTCTCGCAGACGTTTCGCGGGCTGCGCGTGTCGACCCATCCCGATGCCGACGTGGACGATAAGAAAGTGCTGTTTTCGGCGGACTCCATCGTCATGGATGACGGCGAGGAGATTGCTGGATGGAGCAACGTCGTCGTCGATCTCTCTGTGTCGGGGGCCAACGGGCTGGATACCGGCACCGAGCAGGCGTCGACGTGGTACAGCCTCTGGGCGATCTATAACGGGACCACCAAAGCGGGGCTGTTCCACCGAGAAAAAAATTATCTGGCCGACTCCACCGGCAATTACAACACGGGGGAGGATGGCGGCCATGCCCTGCGCCGGGCCTCCGCGCCGGTGAACACGAAATTGAACCAAGGGTTTCAGTTGGCGACAGCGGGACTGCTGGAGTTTATCGACGTGAAGCTGGTCAAGGCGGGCACGCCGACCGGCGAGTATTGGTTCACAATCGAGACGAACAGTGGCGGGGTGCCGAGCGGGACCGTGTTGGCCACCAGCGACAAGTATGATGTGAGCCGGCTGACGACGACGGCGACCTGGGTGCGGATGCCGTTTCGCACGCCGGCGAGCCTCTCAGCCTCGACGCAGTACCATCTCGTCTTGCAGGGCAACTACACGGCGAGCGACACGAACAACCTGAGCTGGCGGGCCGATGTGTCGGCGGCCTCCTATGCGAGCGGCTCGAAGGGGTTTTACGATGGCGCCACGTGGACGAATGACACGGATGACGATTTTTTGTTCAAAACCTACATCACCCAAAACGACACGGCGGTGACGCTCCCCACGGGCTACACGCAGAAGGCCCTGATCGGGTTTGCCTACAATGACGGTAGCTCCAACCTAGTGCCGTTTCTGCAAGTGGATCGCACGGTGTTCGGCGGGCAATCGGCTGGGTGGAAGATCGGCTCGTTTACCAATACGACCGCCGATCTGAAATCGCTCGCAGCGGTGATCCCGCCGCGCCCCTGCCTGGTGACGTTGTTTGGATATGGTGATACGGGCGCGGCTACGATGCGGGTCGGGCGACTCTTTGCGCCGGACATTCTCGGTGTCATGACGACAGAATACGTGGGGTCCTCCGTGGTCTATTGCCCTGCTGCTGGCGGGATGGCGACGTATCCGCCCATTGCCTTGGAGTACCAAGCTATGATGCACGTCGTCCAATCCAGCGGCGGCAACAATCTGATCTGGGTCGGGGCGTTTCAGTGGTGAGGGAGGTGCGCGATGTGGTGGGTCTATGATCTGACGACGCATGAGTTTCTGCATGGAGGTGAACTGGTACCGAGTTACGACGCGGCCACGCAAGGGGCGGCCTGGTATCCAGTGCATCCCGATCAAGAGCTGGAACGACATGATGCCGCGTCACCGACCAAGAAGCGACTGGCGACGATCCAGGAACGTGCGGACCGCGACGCGGCACGGGCCACCGTGACGGCCCAGGCGGCCTTCGATGGGGAGCGATTGGTCAAGGCGGCGGCGATCTGGGTCGCGCAAAAGTTGGGGGTGCCGCTGGCCACGGCGCGACAGGAGATTCTGACGATCTACCGCGGACTCTGACGAGAGCGGCCAGAAGAAGGAGTGTGGTCATGACGCTAAAGGAAAGTCGGTTGACCCTCGTTGCGGACATCGTGCGACCAAAGTTCGCCGAGTTTCATGCGCGGGCGCAGCGAGCGGGGTTCCCGCTCCTGATCGTGCGAACCTGGTCCTCCGTGGAGGACCAGCTGCGGCTCTACGCGAAAGGGCGCCGCGTGGATCTGGAGAGCGACACGGGATGGACGGTGTCGGACAAGCGCCAGGTGGTGACGCAGGCGTTGCCCGATCAAACCCCGCATACGGTGATCGGTGTGGATGGGCGGCCCGCCGCGCTGGCGATGGACATCATTCCCGTCGATCCGGCCGGCCTGGCCTTGTGGCCGCAGCCGAACGAATCCACCGAGGCCCTGGCGGCGCGGTGGAAATCCGCCTTCGGCAAGAGCGAGTCGGACTGCTGGAAAGCGTTATGGGATCTGGCGGCGACGTGCGGGCTGGATGCCCTGGGTGATCCGTGGGGGGCCTATCTCCGGTATGACCTCGGACACTTTGAGGAGCCGGGGTGGCGGTTGATGGTTCAGCAGGCTGGGGGATTGATGTTGCCGAACTGGAGGGGCCATGAGCGAGTCGCCGACCGCGTTTGAACAAGTGAGCCGCGAGAAGATCGAACAGATTGAAGTGCGCCTGACGGATGCGCTCTCGAATTTTTCCGTGAATGTGCGCGATCTCTGGGAGGCGATTCAAGAGCTGCGCACGGACATGCGTGATCGAGTCCAGACGTGGGTGATGTGGGTGATCAGTGTGCAGGGGGCCATTATTGGAGCGATGGCCACCTATATCCTCGAGCGGCTCCTGAAATAACGGGAGGTGATGTGATGACGAAGATCGGAAAATGGCTGCCGACGATTGTGCCGGTGCTGATGAGTGGGTTGGATGAAGTGGCGGATCTGGTCAGTCCGTGGATTGCCTCGCACCCGAAGCTGGCCTTGACCCTGGCCTCGATTGCGCTGGTGCTGAACCATCTCATGCCGACGCCGAGCGTCACCATCGAGCAGGCGCTGGCGGTGAAGCCGGCTGGAGAGCCGGCCGCGCCGGTGGTGCAGTAGCATGGAGCTGGGACTGCTGACGGCGCTGGTGACGGTGTTCGGGCCGCCGCTGGTACAGCTCTGGACGGCCCGGCGCGCCCAGGACCCGCACCGTGCCATGACGGATTTACAAGGAGAGATTGCCGATGCTGCGACAACTGGGTCTCCTACTGATCGTGCTGTGCTGCTTCATCGGGTGCTCGACGCCGCCAAAACCAAGCGTCGTCGTGCTTGATGGCAATCGGACGTTGACGCCGGGCATGAAATCGTGCGTGCCGATTGCCGACGCGCCGGGACATTTTGATTGTGTCCTCGATCCGGATCGAGACCAAGTGACCAAGGGCTATTGGTCGAGCGTGGTGGCAGAGCTGGGTCGGTGCGGATTATGACGGGGATTGATCTGCTGGTCGGGACGTTTCTCTCCATCTGTCTCTCGCGCCCACCGGAACGAGTGGCGCATGATGGGCAGACGTACACTGTGCAAGTGTATGAGTGCCCGCTCGCCGTGCCGGAGGCTCCCTTGCTGATCTGGCGGCATTACTGTTCCGATCAGGAGCAACCGGCCATTGCCTTCTATAATTTGAAAACGCATACCGGCTGGGTCCTGAATCGGTTCCTGGATGTGTCGCCGGGGTTTGTCCGCGTGGAAGAATTGCCGGTGTATGCTCCACTGTGCATGACCGAGGAGCTGGCCCCATGAGCTACCCTTCTGTGACTAAAGAGGTGGCCCAACGGGCGGTGGAGCTGCTGGAATTGACCAATGGGAACACCCTGCGTGCGGCGGCGCTGGCGGGGGTGGGGCGAGCGACCTTCCAGAATCGGATTGCGCGGGCGAAACAACTCTATGGGCTTGAGGCAACGCGGGGGGCGTCCGAGGAGTCGGACGGAGTGAAAAAGCATCTGGCCCATCTGGAGGCGGCGCTCAAGCAGCTCAAACAAGACAACGCACGGTTGCGGGAAGACTCGGCGACCTCATTACGGCTCAAAGCGTTGATCCATGAATGTGACGAGTATGTCTCGAAGCCCCCGACGTGGCTGATCGAACCGAAGCGGGCTCACCATAACACGGGGGTCCCGTCGATGATGCTGTCTGATATTCACTGGGATGAAGTGGTGGACCCGCGGCAGATCAACGGCGTGAACCAGTACAACCGAGTGATCGCTACGCGACGACTGCGCACCTTTTTCTCGGCTGGCGTGGAGCTGTGGAAGCACCATGTGGCGCATCCGACCTACGACTATCTCGTCGTCCCGATGGGCGGGGATCTGCTGTCAGGGACGATCCATGACGAGCTGCGCGAAACGAATGAAGCGCCGATTGCGCTGTCGGTGATGTCGCTGGTCGATGTGCTGATTGCGGGGTTCACGCTGCTGGCGGAGGCGTTCGGGAAGGTCTACGTGCCGTGCGTCTGCGGGAATCACGGGCGACTTGATAAGAAGCCGCGGGCGAAAAACCGCGCGTTCGACAATTTCGAGTTCTTTGTGTACCACTTCCTGGCGAGGCATTTTGCTGGGGATGATCGTCTCCACTTTGAGATCGCCGAGGGGCCGGATCTGTACTATCAAGTGTATTGGATGACCTATCTGCTGACGCATGGAGATCAGTTCCGCGGGGGGACCGGCATCAGCGGCGCGTTTGCTCCCTTGATGCTCGGCGACCATCGGAAACGAAAGCGGGCCATGTCGGTGCAGCGGCCGTACCATATGATGCTGATGGGACATTGGCACCAGCTCTTGAAGCCGAAGGGGATCATTGTGAATGGGAGCGTGAAGGGCTATGACGAGTGGGCGGACCAGCAGAACTTCGATTTTGAGGAGCCGCGCCAGGCGAGCTGGCTGACGCATGCCGAGCGAGGGATCACCTGCGAGTGGCCGATCATGCTGGAGAAACCGGGGACGCGGTATTAACCCATGCGGGTGGGATGATGGAGTGGATCGTGTGGGCGCTGGTGTTGTTCGGGCAGAACGCCGCGCATACGTGGACGAGCCGTGCGCGAGGCTCTGGGAGCTTGTGGTATCACGGCGTGGCGAGCGTGTGTTCCAACGGGGTCTGGTTTGTGGCGCAGCTGTTCTTCCTGGATAAGTTTCTGGAGGTGCGGGCGTCCGGCGATCAGATCCTCTTGCTGATCGTGGCGGTGTTCTACGTCGCCTGCACGGTGGCCGGGTCTGTGGGGATGCACTATCTCTTGCTGTACCATGTGGAGCGCGGGCGGATGCGCGTAGGGAGTCGCTAATGGCCGTGATCGCCTTATGTGGATTCATGGGCTCCGGGAAGAGCGAGGTGGCTCGCCACTTGGTCGAGCGGCACGGATTTGTCCTGATGAAGTTCGCGGGGCCACTCAAACAGATGTTGCGGGCCTTGCTGCGCGAGGCAGGATGCGATGAGGTTCGAATTGACCGGATGATCGATGGCGACTTGAAAGAAGTGCCCTGCGAGGCATTGTGCGGTCAGACCCCCCGATGGGCCATGCAAAGTCTGGGGACTGAATGGGGGCGTGGGTGTATCGGCACCCATCTCTGGGTGGGCGCTGCAATGTCGAGGATTATGGCCTCGCGTCAGCCGGTGGTTGTTGACGACTGTCGATTCCTGAATGAAGCGCGCGCGATCCGAGCGGCCGGCGGGGTCGTGTGGAGAATTGATCGCGGGTTGGCATCGAGTGCCGCGCATGCCAGCGAGAGTGGTCAATCCGAGCTTCCGCTCGATGCGACGATCATGAATACAGGTTCCCTGGAATCCCTGCGGGCGCTGGTGGATGATCAGATGGCCAGTTACATCGCGCTACATGGAAACCCTCACCTCTCCAAGTCGCTGATCTCACCCATTATATAGCCGACTAGATGCCTCGATAGTGAGCGTGCGAGCCTCCCTCTCCCCTAAATAACCGCTAACCTCTTGATATCTAAGAGGAATAAAATCGCACAAAATAGCAAAAGAACTATTGACTTAGTAGTATGTAACTGGTATCCTCCCATCATGTTGATTGATTGCTTGAACTGAGGGAGGCCCGCGAGGGCAATAGGCTGACGGTCCCCGAAAACAACGGGGGTTAGACGTAAAGGGCAGAGGCGGGAGCAGGAAGCCCAGTAGCTCAAGACGGAGACAGCAAGCTGGATTCTGCAAACCGATAGAACGCCCTGGCAGTCGGCAACGACGAAGCGGAGAGCGTGCGGTGGACGGGGGACAATCAACCGGAAGCCGTGGCGGGTGAGTTTGAAGGTGAGGGGAGGGGGGAAGTGATCCCCCTCTAAACCACAGTCTCGGTCCCAAGTCCGAGACCACACAAAGAGGGAGGTGACCCATGTATCTGATCAAATGCGATGACTGCAAAAAAGAGATCGGGCTGACGGTGTCGTTGAGAGAGAGTGCCGCCGGTGGCGTCTGCAAAGAGTGTGAGCGGCAACGGAGAATCCCAGCGAATGAATGGAAGCGGATGGAATAGGTGAGGGGCGGGGCCTGACGGCCCCGTTAAACCACGGCCTGGTCCCAAGTCCAGGCACAACACAACAAGGGAGGATGTCATGGCGAAATTAATTGAACTGTCGTGCGGGCAGACCTATCGAACACGGGAACGGGCGATGCAGGCGGCACAGAAGGCGTTTCCCGATATGTCGCTCAGGTATTTTCTGGCCAGAAATGAGGAGGGCCGGTGGTACCCCGTTTTCGTCGGAATGGATTGTATTCGATGGGGTGTCCATTTCTGTTTTCCGGTGGTGGGATAAGAAGGAGGATGAATCGTGAGTATCCATCTGCTTGAGCGATCATGGTTCCGGCCGGATGAGGATGGGTCTGGTGAGTTAGTCATTGAGGCGTCACTGACTGGGCTGAGGCCTGGTGAGGTCCCGATCTCGGTGATGTTGGACGGGACACTCTTTCGGCGGGTGGAGACGGTGACGCAGGATGGGGAGGTGATCGGCTGGGAGTACGGAAGCGAAGCGGGCCAGCGAGTGACGATTCTGAACGACTAACAAGGGGGTGCGACGATGACGACCGAGAAGGAACTGTTGGCGACGTTGGGATTGAAAACGTTGACGGAGAAGGACGTGCGAAAGATTGAGGACTTGCTGAACGAGGAGGAACCGACTGGGCTGCTGCTGTATCTGGCGAAGCGGTGTGATGCGCGGCTCTCCGCGCCGAGCCGGCGACAGGTGATGGAGGCCTTCGAGACGAGAGATGAAGAGGAGGTCCTGGCGGTCTGTGACAAGGTGATTCGCCGGACGCGGGACGTGCGGTGACGGTGTGATGTTCAAAAAGTTAGGTAGCAGTTCGTTACTTTACAAAGGAGGGGACTATGTTTGCGACGGTACTCGTTGAGGTGCTGGATGCGGCAGGAGAGGAGACCAACCGGACTGTGCCGGTGCATCTGGAATACATGCAGACGGCGGAATCGTATGGGAGCGATGCCGACGGACGCCGAGGGACGGTGTTGGTCAGCTATGAAGTGACCGACTCGTTCACCGACGCGGTCTTGCTGGCAGAAGAGGAAGCGCAGGTGCTTCGGGATGCGGAAGAACGGTTTCTGGAGAATCCGGAACGCTATGCGCCGCGGGCCAATGTGCGAGTTGGACGGTGAGAATCTAAACCACGGGGGCCAGCTCCAGAACAGGAGCCGGCCCCACACACAACACAAGGAAGATCCAGCGTAGCACGGATCTTCTATTTTCGTCAAGAAAGGGGAACCGCATGACATTGAATGATCAATTTAAGGCAGCGCGGCGAGTGAGTGTGCCGCTGGTGGCGATTGAAACAGCGGATCAGGCAGCGACGATCAAGCAGTTGATGACCTCGATGAAGGAGGGCAATCAAGAGGTGGAGGTACCGGTGGTGCGCTGGGATTTAATTCGGGGGTTAGTCGGCCTGAATCAGGCGGGAGAGAAAGCGGTGGCGCTGGTGGCTCCTGATGCGGATCTACGAAAAGCGACCACGGCCAATCCGGCCGAGTGTCTGGATCTGGCGAATAAGCTGCCGGCCAAATCGGTGCTGTTTTTCCTGAATGCCCACCGGTACCTAGAGAGCGAGGCGGTGAGCCAGGCGATTTGGAATCTGCGGGACACCTTCAAGGGGAACACGCGGACGCTGGTGTTGCTAGGCCCGATCTTCCGGCTTCCGGTGGAGCTGGAGAAAGATGTGATTATGTTCGAGGAGCCGCTGCCGACGGATGGGCAGATCGGCGAGATCGTGACGAAGGTGTATGCGATGGGCAAGCTGGCGCGACCGGCTGATGAAATTCTTTCGAAGGCGGTGCGGGCCTCGAAGGGGTTGGCGGCGTTTCCGGTGGAGCAGGTCACGGCGATGAGCTTGACCCGTGACGGGGTGGACCTGACGGAAATGTGGGAGCGCAAGCGGAAAATGATCGAACAGACGAAAGGCTTGGCCGTGATGCGCACCGGCGAGCGGTTCGAGGACATCGGCGGGATCGATAATGCGAAGCGGTTCGGCAAGATGATTTTCGGCGGGGCGGAGCCGCCGAGCTGCGTCGTGTTCGTGGATGAAATCGAGAAGGCCCTGCAAGGGGCGGTCGGGAGCGGGCAGGATACGACGGGCATCAGCCAGGACTTTCTGGGGGTGATGCTGCGGGCGATGGAAGACAATGAGTGGACGGGGCAGATTTGCGTGGGACCTCCTGGCTGCGCCAAGTCGATGTTTGCGAAGTCGTTAGGGAACACGCATGAAGTCCCGACGATTACGATGGACCTTGGCGCGGCGAAAGGGTCGTTGGTCGGTGAATCAGAGAAGGCGATCCGTGAGATGGTGAAAGTGATTCAATCGGTAGCGGGGAAAGGCGCGTACTGGGTGGCGACGTGCAACCGGCTGGACAGTCTCCCGCCGGAATTGCGCCGCCGGTTCCGGTACGGCCTATGGTTTTTCGATCTGCCCTCCCGTGAGGAGCGCGACAAGATTTGGTCGCTGAACCTGAAACGGTATGGGGTGAAGCCGAAGCAGCAAGCAGAAAAGCCGGATGATGAGGGCTGGACGGGTGCGGACATTCGGAACTGCTGTGAAATCGCCTGGCGGTTGCAATGCAGTCTGTTGGCCGCGAGTCAGTTCATCACGCCGGTCCATCGGAGCGATCCCGAAGGGATTCAGAAGCTCCGGAAGATTGCGGACGGCCGGTTCTTAAGCGCGAGTCATGCCGGAATGTACCGGATGACGTCGCCAGAGGCGGAGAATGGCCGTGAAGTGAAACTCTGACAGCGCGTGTGGGCGCGGACGGGGTCGCAGGATCGAGTCCGCGCCCAAGAAAGGGAGTCGACCATGCCGTGTGATGTCGTACAAACGAACACGATTGATTGGAAAGTGGCGGATTTGGAGACGCTGGAGAAGGGGCTGTCCGCGGCCGGCTTTGAGGTCACACGCCAGCGTGATGGCGTGGCGTTCCGCAAAGGGTACGGGAATTGGATTCAAGTGAATAAGACCAGCGGACAAGCGATCATTCGGCCAGGGCAAGAGGCCCTGCTGAATGAGGCGAAGCGGGCCTACAGCGCGCAAGTGGTGAAACAGACCGGGGCGAAATTCGGCTGGCAGGTCAAGCAAGTCGCGCCGAACAAATTCCAATATATCAAGAGGTGACGCCGTGGGAGATGTGATCACGATAGAAATTCTTGAAGATGGCACGATTAAGACGAGTACGGATGCGATCAGCATGCCGAATCACAGCAATGCGGAGCGGCTGATGATCGACCTGGCCCGCTCGACGGATGGCCAGGTGAATCGCGTGTCTAAACATAGTCACCGGCACGGCAAGCAGAAGCATCATCGCCATGCCGGCCATGACCATCGCCACTAAGGCGGGATGAAGAAAGGAGTCTGATGATGACAACGGATACGATTCAACTCACGGTGCCGGCGCGGGTGCGCGAGGCGGGCGTGGGGCTGGCCGACCAGGCGTCGGCGCAGTGCCCGCCGGTCAAGATCCAGGATGCCGCGGTGCTGCTCAATGTGAACATGAGCCGGTTTCATGTCTGGCGAAAGACCTCCACGGCAGCGGTGGAGATTGGCGCAGATGAGGAAGGGAATGTGACCTCGAAAGAGGCGCTGGCGGTGAACAAGGAAATCCTGAAGTGCGACGAATTGCGGCTGATCCAGCGGCTCGACGACGAGGTGCGCCGCTACCTCTATTCGCGATGTTTGCCGTCGGTGTTTAAGCGTGGCGTGTATCTCTTGCCCTTGGGGCTGCTTGAGGAAGTGATGGGGCGGCTGGCCGAGTTCGAAGCGACGCGGGCGGCGCTGGTCGAGGCGTTTCTCTTGGTCTATGAGCGTGAGGCGGCCGCTGCGAAAGTCCGGCTGGGGAATGTGTACGACCGAGCGGACTACCCTCCGGTGGAGGCGGTGAAAGGGCTGTTCGTGTTTGAGACGCAATTGATCGAAATGAGTGTGCCGGCCACGCTGGAAACCGTCCGTGGCGACTTGTACCGGAAGGAATTACAGAAGGCGCAAGAAATGTGGTCGCGGAGCCAGTCGGTGATCACGGCGACGCTGTACGAGGAATTTCGGAAGCTGGTGACGCGCCTCTCTGTGAAGCTGCAAGACCGGACGGACGGGAAGCGACAGATTTTTCGAGATAGTACCGTGTCGAATTTGCAGGAGTGGCTCCAGGTGTTTGATGCGCGGAACCTGACGGACGATGCGTCAATTGTGGAGCTGGTGGAGACCGCGCGGCGGTTAATCGCCGGCGTCGATCCGGAGACGATCCGAGCCTCTGACCGTGTCCGGGCCGACCTGGCGCGGCGGTTCGAGGAGTTAGGGGGCGCGATTGAGCAGCGGATTGATGAGCTGCCGGATCGGGCCATTTCGTTTGAGTGACTAGCGACGAGGCGCGGGGTGCCTGAGCGGCCCCGCGCCGGATGGAGGGAGCATGAGTGAGCATCTTGATCTAGGTAGGATGGACATGGAGAAATTGGCCGCGGTGCTCGAGCGCCGGTTCACACAGGTAGTGGCGCCGGAGTACCTTCCCGCGGCGTCGGTGATCATGGCCAAGGCTTGGCAGTGCGGGATCTGCCTCTGTCGCGTGGGACAGTTTTTCGAGCAATTGGCGGCGGCGATGCGTCTGGCGATAGCCGATGTTCGGTCGGGGCAGGCGGACCGCGTTGCGCCGCCGCCGTCTGCCGTGGCGGATCGGCTGCTGTCGGAGCTGTTCACTGGATCGCCTCCGCCTGAGAACGAATCGTCATAACGTGTCGAGTTGCACACACACAAGGAAAGAGAGGGCATCATGGCTGCATCGAAGAAGGGTCGAGTCATTCCGAATACGCGGGGCATCACCATGTTCATGCACTGCCGGCGATGCTTGGCGGAGAAGTCGGCTGATCAATCCCCAAGAGAGTTTGCCCGCCTGGAAGTGGGGTTCACGGAGATCGGGCTCCAGGTGTGGTGCGTGCGTCATGGGTGTAATGTCCTTCACATTGATTTCGAGGGCCAGCGGCACCCCGCCAATATGAAAGCGCCAGGTGCCCAATGAGACGGCCGAGACAGCTTGGGGATCTACCTGAGTGTGAGAAGATGGTCAGTGCGGTGACCTCTGTCGTGCGTGACGTGTCGACGAAGGGATCGATGTCGGTCTCCTTTCGCGCGATCCGGCGGTCGTACTCGTTGGATGTGATCTGTACGTTGTGGGCGAATGATGAGAACGGCCTCCCAGTGCAGAAGCATGTGATGCTCTGGTTTGAGCGGGCGAGCGGGCTTCCGTTGCCGCTGTCTCTGCTTGGCCAAACGTTCACCTCTGAGCGTGGCCGTCGCTATAAAGTGATCGGCCTGGTCTCGGCGGAGGCGAAAAAGTATCCCGTGCTGGCGGAGCGGCTGGATGGCGGCAAGAAACAAGGCACGCACTATGCGCTCTCGGTCATGACAGTTCAGCGCGGGTTTGGTCTTCAGGGCTTTCGGACGGACCGGCGTAGCTCATTGTCGGTGCCGAGCCGAGTCCTGTTGGAGGAGGACTCCGACGCGCTTCCTGGAGAAGGCTTCGAGGAGGTGTCCGATGATCGCGCCATTGAATTGGAGGGATCGGAGTGAGGCAATCCGCGGACGCGGTCTTGACCGTGTCCGTGGGGAAGCGCCCTGATCTGTTGAAGAGTTTTAACCGCGCCGCGGCGGCTGGGCGCAACTGGATCGGGATGGACACTCAGCACTGACGTAGGAATGGAGGATTGCAATGGTGGAGATATGGCTGGCGAAGGCCAGAAAGATGTTTGAATCGATCATCGATGTTTCGAACCAGCCTGATCTTGTCAGGCACATGGCCCTAACTGGGCTGCTTGACGTGATTGAGGCCAAGAAAGAACTGTGCGACCGCGTCGCGCCGATTGAGACGAACTTGCTCTGTGTGGGGTGTGGGGAGCCGATCCGACTGGATCAACCGACGGAGGCTAGCGGGGCCTTCTCTCCGGCCGGAACGCTGGTGCGCGAATGGCGTCACCGAGACTGTTCACAACACGTGCCGACGGTCCAAGGCCTGATGGCCGCCGCGAGTGAGGCCGAGGAGCGCGGACTGGTGGACCCAGGCGAGGCCTAATCGAGGGACAGGTCGTGTGGGGTTCCGAGTCTCTTCGGGACCCCACAGACTGGCGGTAGACGCCTGAACGTGGGCCAGCGGTGGTCAGGAGTGTCCGTACAGGACAGGCCCTAGCTGTTTAGCAAACCGTCGCCTTCGGCCACTCGGCCACCTCTCCGTGTGACAAATCAATAGCTTAAGAGCGATCTCCCGTGATCATGTTCCACGTGGAACAAATTGGGGGCTAGTCCTGATGCTGCTGGTCGAGATAGGCAACGACTTTTTGACCGGCCTGCGCGAGGTCCTCCTCGCTCACAATGTTGTATCGAGAAAAGACCGAGTCGGTTTTGTGCCCGGTGATCCGTCGCGCTGTATCCCGTCCCACGCCGGCGCGGTCGAGATTGCGGACACCGGTGCGGCGGAGATCGTGAACGAGGAGCCCGTTATACTCTTTCCAGTATCCCTTCCCCTTCATCCATGTCCCTGATGCCAGTCCGAGCCGGACGCAGGCGGTGTTCCATGCGGTGCGAAAGGATCGGATGGGCCTCCCGTGATGATGACACACCCACGGGCATGTTGGAAAGTCTCGTTGTGTAGATGTTTCGTGTGCCGAGAGGACTTCGTAGAGGTCTCCACCCATGACGATGGTGCGAGGCTCACGGTTTTTGGTCTGGTTGCCTGATAAGGCCAGGCGGACGAGCTGGCGCGGATGATGGAAGGCGAGCTGCGTTCGAAGGAGGCTGATGGCCTCCGAAGTGCGCATGCCGGTCCAGAACAGGATGGTGATCGGGATGCGGACATGCGCCGCAATGACGGACCGGATCGCTTGAAAATCTGGGTATTCAATGAAGCCGGCGCGTGGGGGCGGCTCCTCGAGCGCCTGCCACTTGGGCGCGGTGGTGAGGAGGGGAGGGTCGGCTTCTCTGGCGAGGCGGTAGCCGCGTAAGAGAAAGTCGACCCTCCGGTTCACGGTTGAGGGTGAGAGGCCCTCATGGAGGAGCTGATCGGCCACTGAGAGGAGCCAGGAGCCCGTCAGGTCGACGGCCTTCCGCGGGCCGGCCGTGCGATGCCAGAAGCCGGCGAGCTGCTGGGCGTCGCGGAGGTTGAACCGGTTGCGGCGGTAGTCCGCGCAGACCAGCTCGCAGAGCGTGTCGACGGTGACGGTCTGAGCCATGCGCTGCTGATAGCGATCCGGGAAGTAGCGCGATTCGACGGCGGCGCCTTTGAGTTTCCAATAGAGGTCCTGCGCCTGTTTGGCGGTGAGAAAACTGCCGCGCTTGAATTGGCGGCCCTGCGAGAAGACGCGGGCGTACCAGCGGACCGATCCATCTTTGAGTGTGCGGCGTCCGATGCCGCGGCGTTCCGTCATTGTGGGATCGCGGTGTCGATGTGATGGATATGGGTGAGGGCATCCCGCTCAAAGGTGATGACGATGCTTTGCGTGGTGGCGGGGTAGCCCATGAACCCGATCTCGGAATGGGAATAGGTCCACATTTCTTGCGGGGTGCCGTGGTCTGCCGTGCTGACGGTGACGACGGTGGGCGCGCCCAAGAGCCGATGCACCTCCGCTTTCGGCGTGCCAACGGTGAGTTGGGCGAGGAGATCGGCGCGATGAATCTTCTCGTTGCCGATGCTGAGACAGCCAGCCAGAAGGAGAATCGGGAGAAGGGGGAAGAGGGTGAGCCGTTCGCGGATCGGGCGACGGCGCGTCGGTGCACGCCGTGGACTGTCCTGTTTTTGCTCCGCGTCGCAGGCGTGGCACGATTGGGCTGCCGTGTGAGGCGAGGTGATGCTGGTGAGGTTGTGCGTGTGACAATAGCAGGCCTTCACCTGACGGGACGGGCGGCGCGGTGGTGTGGGCGGCAGCATAAGGTTCAGTGCTGGGATGTCCGTGCTGCCCGCTTCGTCGGCATCCCCCCCGTGGGGTCTGCGTGGTGGCTCCTGGCAAGCGTGGCGGGTGTCAGTCGGCCATTCGCGTCAAGGGTGTGACCCTGATGGGCCAAGGTCAGAAAATGCTCAACGGCTGATTCGAGGAGAACCTGTGGAGTAGCGAGCCGGTACTGCCCAGCCAGGGCTTTGAGCCAATCCGCGAGATGCCTGGGAAGCGAGTGGAGCCCGATGGTGGGGTCTATTTTTAGAGGCACCTCATGGCCTAGTTGTTTGGCAAGGCGATGATAATCCGCCTCGCTGCCTGGATGATCGTGTTCGGCTAAGGCGATGATGCGTTCTACGGTGGTGTTGAGCGCATGAGCAAGCGAGCGGTAATGCCGCGGGGGGACTGGATCAACCCCGTTCTCCCACCGGCTGATGCTGACGGTGGCCTCGAGCCCAATCTGCTGACTCAGTTCGACCTGAGTGAGCTTCTTAGCGCGGCGCAAGTCCAAGAGGAATCGGCCGAGATGATTGGAGTCACGCGTACCCATACCTAAGAGTGTAGCGGGTGCGGTGGGGAGGTGCAAGGCTTTTGTTGATAGAATAATATCTATTGACATTAGTTACTCCTTCGTATAAGCTGTACCTGGCTCTTGCGTGAGAGAGGATTAGGAGCATGCCCGTGAAAACCCTTCCCCATATGGGCCGGACCCTCAGCCACTTGCTTGCTGAGCGTGAGATGTCGCAGGGCGCGCTGGCCGGCAAACTGCGCGTGACGCGGCAGCAAGTCAGCTACCTGTGTAAAGCGAGGTATTGGCACGGCAAGACGGTGGAGCGGATTTGTGCTGCGCTGGATGCGCCGGTGAGTGTCTTTTTTGGTCCTGAGAGATAGCAAGGAGTACGTAACCACTCTCATGTGGTGGAGGCGATCATGGGGCAGGTTGATCCGAATGTGAGTTTTCGGTTGCCGTCCGACATGCGCCAGGTGATGGCGTTGATGACCCGCTGTGAGGACTTTAGCGACGCCTCTGATGTGATGCGCCGCGCCTTGACGGACAAGTTGTATTGGTTTGTCGGGAAAACGCTGGTGCATGCGCTGAGCTGGGATGGGGTCTTGCGATTGGTACATGACTGTCATTTACCACGCCGGCCGGAGCCGTTGCCCGTCAAAAATGGAGGGAAATCGTCCGGATGAGTCCGACAACGTATTTCAGTGTCACAAAGGCGGACATTGATCGGCTGGTGGATCGCCTGAAAACGGAGCTGGCCCCAAAACAGCCGCCGACGCTGGTGAAGCTGGCGGATGGCGCGAAGCAGCTCGGCATCAGCCGGAAGACGGTCCAGCGCCGCGTGGAGGCGAAACGCTGGCCGCACTACCGAGACGGCCATACGATTTTGATTGACGTGCAGGAGATTCGGACCCTCTTGCGCGTGGAACGAGACGGTCCGACCACACCACACTTTACCCAAGGAGCCCGCCATGTTGAGTCCCAGTCAGATTGAAGCGCGCCTGAACGGTATCGGGGGAACCGATGCCGGCGTGATTTTAGGCCTGAGTAAGTGGAAATCTCCCTATCAACTCTGGCGAGAGAAACGCCGTGAGATTCAGCTCCGGACGGAGGAAACGGATGCGATGGAGTGGGGGACCATTCTGGAGCCGGAGATCGCCAAACACTACAGTAAGCGCACGGGCCGGAAGGTGCGCCGTGTAAAGGCCCGCGTGCATCCTGCCTATTCGTGGATGCGCTGTAACTCCGACCGGATGATTGTCGGAGAGGCGCGCGGCCCTGGCATTCTCGAAATCAAAACCGTGAACGCGTTTGCGGCCCGCGAATGGACGAAGGGCGGGGTGCCCGATGTGTACTATGCCCAGCTGCAACATAATTTGGCGGTGCATAACGTCCGGTGGGGGGCCTTTGCGATCCTGATCGGGGGCCAACAGCCGGTGTACTTCGATGTGGAGCGGGATGATGCCTTCATCGCGATGCTGATCCAGAAGGAAGCGGCTTTTTGGGCGCTGGTCCAGACCGGCCAAGAGCCGGAGATGGATGGCTCGGACGCGACGAGGGGCGAGCTGGCGAGTCAATACCCGAAGGATAGCGGCACGTCGATCCTGGCGGACGATCTTCTGCCGACCGTGAAGGAGTTGGAGCGCACAAAGGCGGCGGTGAGGGTGACCGAGAAAGAAGTGACCCGCCTGGAGAATGTGATGAAGGCCGCGATGGGGGAGGCGACGCTGGCGGTGATTGAGGGGTACGGAAAAGTGTCCTGGAAAAAATCCGACGACAGTGTGATAGCCAAAGTCGTGAATGTCGACCTGATGAAGTCGGAATTTCCGGAGGCGTTCGCCAAGTATATCGAGCTCTCGTCGCGCACGGGGGCGCGGGTGTTCAAGCTCCTGCCGGAGACCGCCAAGCCGGTTGTGAAGCAGGAGGCGCAGGAGACCGTGAAAAGTCTGGTGGCCTTTGCGGAGCTGGTGCAGGAGAGCGCGGACAGCCGCGCCATTACCTTCGATCTGTAGGGTGGTCTTTCTTCCTAACCGCGCGGGCGCTGCCCGCGTTTGAAAGGAGTATGTCCCATGACAATGGTGAATGAGTCTGTGGAGAGTGCGGTGCCGGCAAAAGTGACCGAAGGGTTCGGGATGACGGCCCTGGAGCGGTCAGCGGAACTGGCGTCGAAGGCGGTGGAGGCGGCGGCGAAAGCCGAAGTGGAGTCGGCGTATGTGATGGCGATCCGGAATCCGCGGAACGTGGAGGATGCGCGGGCGATGATCGTGAAGACCTGCGCCATCCCCTCGTTTGCAGCCAAGGCGAAGTATCGGAAGAAGGTGGGAAGCAAGCCGGATGGCCGTGGGGGGTGGGCGGATGAATTTGCGGTCGGTCCCTCGATCCGGTTTGCCGAAGCGATGCTGCTTGCGTGGCGGAATGTGCTGTGCCAGCAGACGACAATCTTCGATGACCCCATGAAACGGATCGTGAAGGTGCGCGTGGTGGACCTGGAAACGAATGTGAACTACTCGAAAGAGATCACGTTGGAGAAGCAGGTGGAGCGGAAGAGTAGTAAGGATCGTGAGGTATTGTCGAAGCGGCTGAACAGCCGGAACGAACCGGTGTATCTGGTGAAGTCGACGGAGGATGAGCTGGTCAATAAAGAAGCGGCTCATGCCAGCAAGACGATCCGGAACAACGGCCTGCGCTTGATTCCGACGTGGATTCTGGAAGACGCAATGAAGGCGGTGGATGACACCCTGGCGAAGAAGATCACGGAGAACCCCGACCTTGAGCGGAATGCGTTGATTGATGGATTCACGCGGCGCGGGGTCTTGCCGAGCGACTTGGAAAAATACCTGGGGGTGCCGGTGCCGCAGTGGGGCGTGAAAGACTTGATGGCCCTGCGGGAAATCTTGACCTCGCTGGAGGATGGTCAGGCGAGTTGGGCGGAGTATGTGGAGGCGGGGCCGACGGAGGTCCAGGCCTCGATCAGCCGGCAGAGCCAGCCGGAGACCCAGGGGGCTCGCCTCGTGGAGGCCCAGCAGTCAGGCGGTGAGCCGGTCGGGAGTCAGAAACCGGCGGTCGGCCCGCAGTCTGAGGCGGAGAAGCGCGAGAAACTTCAACAGTGGACCGCGACAATTTTGACGCTGAAAGGAGGGGATGCGGTCTTGCGTGGGTTGAAAATCCCGCCGTCTGGGGTCCCGGCCGAGAATCTGGATTTTGTCCTGAATCAACTCGAGCAAGGGATTGAACGGCTCAAAGCAGCGGCCAAGCGGTAAGTGGATTGTTCTGTGGCGCGTTATAGAAAACTCGACCGGAAGGGTGGCAGGGAGGTGTGGCGCAATGGCGCGATATAGAAAGATTGATATCCGAATGTGGAGCGATGATGCCTTCCGGCGGTTAACAAAACCACAGCCTAATGGCCAAACCCTATTTACGTTCTTCCTGACCGGTCCGTTTACAACAATGATTCCCGGTGTGTTTTCTGCTGGGGAGGCGGCGATGGCGGAACGGTTAGGGTGGCCATTGAAAGACTTCCGTGAAGCCTTAGCGGAAGTCTTAGCGGAAGGCAAACACGCCGGGCGGCTTAAGGCTTTGGCGAAGATGGATCGGGAGGCCCATTTTATCTTCATAAAAAATGCCATCCGGTACAATGTCCCTGAGAGTAAAAACGTGATTAAATCGTGGAAAATTGTCTGGGATGAACTACCGGAGTGTGCCCTTAAACGTGAAGCTTATCAATACCTTAAAGGCTTCCTTGAAGACAAAAGCGAAGGCTACGGTGTAGCCTTTCGAGAATCATGCGCTAAGCCTAGCGTGATGACATACGGGAACCAAGAACAAGAACAAGAACAAGAACAAGAACAGGAGCAGGAGTATTCTTCTCGCCAGCTCTCCGCGCCGACAGATTTAGTTACGAAGAAGTATGAAGAGAGGGAAGCTGAGTCAACGTGGTTTGTGGGAGTCGTGACCGCGTGGAATACGATCCCTGGGGTGAAGGAGCAGGCCCTCGGAGCGACGATCAGACGGTCGGATCTCTACCGGAGGGTCTTGGCGTACCGGAAGCAGCATCCTGGGAATGAGTGGTGGGATGCCCTCTTCGCCCGCGTGCGGGCCTCGGATTTCTTATGCGGACGCACACGGGCGTCCTTCCATGCCTCGTTGTGGTGGGTGTTGGGGCCGAAGAATTTGAAGAAGATTGAGATTGGGGAATACGACAACTGGTCGGGTGGAGCGATGCCGGCGGCGTCACCCTACGAGCGTTGCGTGGAGTAAATGATGGAATCGATGAAATCTTTGGTTCTACAGATCGCAGAAGGGGCGGCGCAAGACGATCGGTCGCCAGCCAAATGCACGACGAAACCGATCAGCCGAAGCGAGGCGAACATTCCGCTGCGCTATCGAGCCTGTGAGTTTGAGCGGTTCACGCAAACCTCTGGCACACAGGCGGCGGTGGTGGCCTGCCAGCAATTTCGTGCTGTGGATGGCGCGGGGCTCCTCCTGACGGGTCCGCCAGGGACCGGGAAGACCCACTTGGCGGTGGCACTCTTAGCGCGCCTCCTTGGTGAAGGGAAGAAAGGGCTCTTTGTGCCGGCCGCGGAGCTATTGGTGGAGCTGCGAAAGGCGTTCGACGGGGAGCAAACCGAGAGCGCGGTGTTGGCGACGTATGCCTCTGTCCCAGTGCTGCTCTTGGATGACCTGGGGGCGGAACGGGTGACGGAGTGGAGCAAACAAGTGTTCTACATCCTGATCAATCGCCGGTACAACGCGATGCGGTCGACGATTGTGACGACGAATCTGTCGATGACGGAGCTGGAAAAAACCTTCGATGCCCGCCTGGTGAGCCGGCTGGTGGGCATGTGCCGGATTGTGTCGGTGCGTGGGGAGGACTGGAGGGTGAAGCGATGAGCCTCGCGTCACGAAAGCAACCGCGTTATGTGGTGCGCCGGTTGGCGGCTGGGTTGTGTCCACGATGTGGGCGGCAGCCGGTGAGGACCGGGGAGAAGTCCTGTGCGCCCTGCAAAGCACGTGAGCGCGAGCGATGGCGTCGGCGGTGGCAAGCCTATCGGGAGGCGCATCCGAAAGTGATTGAGGAGATCACGTTGGAGATGCTGATCCATGATGTGCGCTGCGTGGCGGCGCGGCTCGGGATTCGACGAGTGACGCTGCCTCTCTATCAGCGCGAAGGGAGTTTTGCGATTTCGAGGCGTCTGCGCCAACGGACGCAGTTGACCTGGCGTGGGCTCTGTGAGGCCGCCGGGCTCTTTGCTCCGAATAAAGGGGCGCGGTGGTTAGATAAGCGACCGTGTCGCCGGTGCGGGAAAGAAAAGTGCTGGAACGGGCCAGGGGATTGGTATTGCAAAGTCTGCCGTCGGGCCTTACGGCGCCGGACGACCGAAGTGACGTTTGCCTAACCACACACAGGGAGGATGTGATGCCGAGTTTCAATAAAGTGCTGCTGATGGGCCATCTGACGCGTGATCCGGAGTTGCGCTACACGCCGAGCGGGACGGCGGTGGTGACGCTGGGACTGGCGGTGAATCGGAAATGGAAACAGGGCGAAGAAATGAAAGAAGACGTGTGCTTCATCGATGTGGTGGCCTTTGGGAAGCAGGCGGAGCATTGCGGGCAGTATCTCAGCAAGGGGAACGGGGCCCTGGTTGAAGGGCGGCTCCAGCAGCGGCGGTGGGAAACGGACGACGGCCAAAAGCGCAGTAAGCATGAAGTGGTGGCGGAGCATGTGGTGTTCATGGGGAAGCCGGAGAGTGCCGAGACGAGAGTGGACTCGGAGGATGGCGAGGCGTGACCGTGCTGATAGACCGGACGACGGCGTGTGCGAGCTGTGCGCGGGCGGATCGCCCGCTGTGGTTCGTCCTGACCGGCCGCCAGCCGTTGGCCTTATGTGAGCGATGCCGGCAGGACCGGAATGTGAGCGTGTGTCGTGCGCTGCACGGCGACCGGTTGCCTGCGAGGGAGGCGGCGCTGGTGCGGCCGCGGTGAACGGAGGAGTAATGGACGAGTCGAATGCGCAGGGTCAGATGGCGGATGGCGAGATGTTCGTCCCGCCAGCATCACCGGTCAAGGCGTTTGCGACGGCTGATGGACGCGGGCAGGAGCTGGTCGTGTTGGCGGTGTCGCGGACGATCACGGGCGGGCTCTATGTCGTGGACTTGTCGACGAGCAATCTGGAGATGGAGCTGGTGCTGCTACTGCAAGACGTGTCGGGGTTAGGGGTGCGCCATCCGGAGCCGAAGCGAGTCGCGGAGACTGTGCAGCGCGTGCTGCGGCTGCTGAACGCGGTCCAGCGTGGGACGCAAGAGGCGCGGCGGGTTCCGTCGGTAACCGTGGGCGACTCGATTCAGCTCTCTATTGCGCGGGGTCCGGTGGCCTCGAGTGAGGAGCGGGAGATTGAGGGGCGGGAGATCACTCTGGAATGAGAATTCAATTTGAGGTGTTCAGTCTGCCGCAGACCAAGGGGAGCGTGAAGAGTTTCATCCCGAAGGGGGCGAGGTGGCCCGTCGTGACGAATGACAACGTGAAGAATAAGGCCTGGGCTGCCCTGGTAGCGTTGAAAGCGCAAAGCGTGAAGCCACCCGCGTTGTGGAGAGGACCAGTCCGGCTGGCGCTGGTGTTTTGGTTACCGATGCCGAGAACAATTCCTGCGGAGCGGAAAGGCTGGCCGACGACGCGGCCGGATTTGGACAAGCTGACGCGGAGCGTGAAGGATGCTTTGACGGGGATTATCTGGCGCGATGACTCGCAGGTGTGCGTGAGTGAGCAGCAAAAACGCTACAGCGCGACACCTGGCGTGGGGGTGACCCTTGAAGAATTGTGAGTGGGGCTGCGGGTGGTGGTGGGGGGTGATGGGATGGGTGGTGCTGGTGTGGCTGCTGGTACTGTGGAGGGCGACATGACGCAAGAGGAGCGGAGGGTAAGACGGGTGGCCCACGTGAAAGAGCTGGCGCGGCTGTATTGTGAAACCGGTCGGTTGGCGAGTGTGGGGGCGCGGTATGGGATCACGCGCCAGGCGGTCTCTCTTCATCTGCGATGGGGGCGACGCCTCGGCGTGATCCAGTATCGTCCACGCGAGCGACGCTGCCAGGCGGTGGCGCGGCTGTCGGAAATCCTGGAGTCTGCGACCTCGCTTCGGGATGCCGCACGGCGCGCCGGCTATTCGGGTGGGTGGGCGATGCGGGAGTTACTGAGGCAGATCGGGGTCTCGATTCCGGAGGTCCTGGCGCGGATGGAGGCCAATCGGCGGGCGGCGCTGCTGGCTGAACTGACGCGGCGGCTGGAGGAGTACGGGATTCGTGATGTGAACACGTATCAGATCAGCCGTGTGGAGCCGGTGCGGATCGTGTACGAGCGAGTGCGCCGGTTGCTGGGCGGGGTGCGAGGGGTGCGGCGCGCGTTGGGATTACCGGATGTGGATCTGCGGTTCGGGCCTCGACGACGAGCCCGTGCGGCGCGAGGGAGGGAGCATGCCACGACTGACAAACGACGACCAGGAGGCGATTCGGTATCTGCTGGATCGCCGGCCGGACTATCTGGATGAAAAGGAAATTGATTTTCTGCATGGGCTGCGCTTGCGCGGGTGGAAATCGGCGCGCCAAGGGGCCTGGCTCGATCGGATTTTCCAGGAGGTCGTGGCCGGCCGGGAGGTGAGGCGATGACGGGACCGGTGTTGACGATGCGACGGGAGCGTGGCGGGCGCCTGGTGCTGATGGAGCCGTGCGCCTGTCGGGAGTGTCATGTGATGCGGAGCCTACACGTGTTTATCGATGGCACCCTGCGGTGCTGGGTGTGCCAAGACGAACAGGAGCAGGCGAGGGCTGCTGCCGCGCCAACGCGAAGACTTGGCTGCGCTCCAAGGTCGATTGGAGGGCTCATTGCTCCAGTGCTCAGGCGTGCTGCTTCTCTCGTCTGAGGCGAGTGGGGTGCTGCAATAGGGAATTATATACTTGACTCCCTTGGGCAGTA